>Ga0307372_10004681_pt1 | contig 20944 bp, 13 predicted proteins | sample OX1MG_FD_202533 | JGI IMG/M metagenome (GOLD analysis project Ga0307372, IMG submission 202533) | Soil microbial communities from Risofladan, Vaasa, Finland - OX-1 | ecosystem: Environmental > Terrestrial > Soil > Coastal area > Acid sulfate soil | place: Finland: Risofladan, Vaasa | collected...
TGAGCGTAATCAGCTGAAAAATGTGGTTAGGGACCATGTCGCGCAGTGCGCCAGCTTGCTCGTAGTAGCCGCCCCGCAGTTCCACACCCAGCTCCTCGGCGACGGTCACCTGCACGTGATCCACGTACCGCCGGTTCCAAACAGGCTCGAAGATGCCGTTGGCGAACCGGAACGCGAGAATATTCTGCACGGTTTCTTTTCCGAGGTAATGATCGATTCGAAAGATCTGCTTTTCGTCCAGCACCTCGAGGATTGCGCGGTTGAGAGCCACGGCGGATGCAAGGTCCTGGCCGAACGGCTTTTCAATCACAACGCGCTTCCATTTCGCGTCTTCCTGTTTCGTGAGTCCGGCAGAGCCTAGCTGCTTTACGACAATCGGGAAAAATGTGGGACTCGTGGCCAGATAAAACAGGCAATTCCCCTCCGTTCCCTGTTCTTTTTCCACCTGCGCAAGCTCTTCTCCGAGCCTTCGGAAAAGCTGCACGTCTTTGAAATCGCCGGACAGGTAATAGAGGCGATTGGCGAACCAATCCCAAGATCCCGCGTCCATGCCGCTGGTGGAGTATTCCTTGATATCCTTCGTGGCGCGCTCGCGGAACTCTTCGGTGGAGAACTGCTCCGCCGAGACGCCGATGATCGCAAACTGTTCCGGAAGTAACTTCCCCTTGGCAAGGTTATAGAGCGCCGGGATCAGTTTCCGTTTCGTCAGATCGCCGCCCGCGCCGAAAATCACCATCGCGCAGCGTCCTGGCGGACGCCCTAGCGTCTCTCGCGTAACTTGTCCCGAACCGTCGCTTGAAGCCATGAATCGTGCCTCCCTGGTCCTGCGGAAAACGGGGCCGCTCGCAGCTACCGGGAACTCAAGAGGGCACCCGGATCGGTCCGGAACGCAATCTTTTCGCTTCTAACAGCTCGTTGAACAATACGGCGCATCATGCGAATGACCGTTTTGGGGTCCGAAGCGCGATTCCTCACCGCGCGGTATGGACGCGATGAATTTCCGGTTGGCAATGGTACAAACCATGAAGTCGTTCGAACCCATTGCAAACGATTTTAAGTGGAGAGCGCCTGCCGGAACGCTTCTTGAAGCTTCTTTAAGCTTGCGGCGACGTCCGAGCCGAGATGCACGCGCAAGACGCGCCGGTTGCGTTCCGCCAGAACTTGAAAATCGCCTCGCGCTTGCGCTGCCTTCACGATGCCGAACGTGTACTTTTGGCCCGGCACTGGAATGTCGGCAGCGTCGTCGCACGTAATCTGCAAGAAGACGCCAGAATTCGGGCCGCCCTTGTAAGCTTGGCCCGTGGAATGGAGGAACCGGGGACCGAAACCCAGGCACGTGGCTACGCGTTTCTTGTCGCGCACGGCGTGCCGAATCGACTGGAGCAAGGTTTCATGCGCCGTATTCCTCTGGATGTAGCCGAGAAGCGCGAAGTAATCTTCGCCCTTTAACCGATTCACATGCGCGCGCAAATAGCCCGTGAGTGTCGCCTTCCCGCCAGCCGATTCCTTTATCGCTGCCGCATTCTTGGCGTCTGTGAACAGCTTGATGCCGTTCTCTTCCAGCAGTGGAGTTTCGGGAGGGAGCGAGCCGGTCTTTTCATACTCGCCGGTCAGCTTGCGCGTTTCGATTTTGCTTGCTTCCACATCCGGCTGATTGAACGGATTGATGCCTATGATCGAACCAGCCACGGCTGTCGCAATCTCCCAGCGGAAGAATTCCTGGCCCAATTCGTTCACGTTGGGCACGGCGATCCGTACTACGGGCTGTCCTGCCTTCTCCAATGCTTCCACTGCGGCGTCCTGCTTGGAATCGGGCCCGGATTCCAGGCGGAGATATACGAAAACACGGTCATTCCCATATACATCGGGCGCTCCGGGCTCTTCACGGTCCACGGGTATAAGCCCCTTGCCCTCTTTCCCGGTCGATTCTGCAAGAAGCTGTTCGAGCCACGCTCCAAGGTCACGGATGCCAGGAGAGGTAAAGATCGTAATCTTATCGTGCCCGCTTTTCTGAAGTGTTCCGAGGATCGCGCCGAGGATCGCTCCCGGATTTTCGCCGGCAGCAACAACCGAAGCGCAGGCGTGGACCATTTCTTCGGCGCGATCGAGGAATTTCGGCACGTCGACACCCTGAATAGCCGCCGGGATCATTCCAAAATTTGAAAGCGCTGAATAGCGTCCTCCGATGCTGGGAACGCCGAAGAAAATGTTGCGGAAGCCATCTGTCTCCGCCACCTGCTCCAGTTTTGAGCCGGGATCGGTAATCGCGATAAAGCGCTTCCCCGCTTCCGCTGCGCCGACCAACTGTTTGACGCGCTCGAAGAAGTATTGTTTGAAGATGTTTGGTTCGAGCGTGCTTCCGGATTTGCTCGATACGATAAAAATCGTCTTGGCCAGGTCCAGACTGGCTTCCACGGCGCGGATCTGAGCCGGGTCCGTGGAATCGAGCACAAGCATTTCAGGATGGTTCTTGATGTCCCCGTAGGTGAGCTTCAGTACTTCGACGCAAAGGCTCGACCCGCCCATCCCCAGGAGCAACGCATGGGTGAAGCCTCCCGTACGAATATCCTCGGCAATCTTCTTGAATCTTAGCTCGTTTGAGATTTGACTCTCGGTAACGCCCAGCCAGCCCAACCATTTGCTCTCATCCGTATTGGTCCAAAGTGAAGCGTCGCGAGCCCATAGGCGTTTGACTTTGTTATTGGCCTTCCAATCTTCCAGCGTGGCTTGCACCGCCTTCGCCAGGTTTTCCGGGAGCCGATAGCTGAAATTCTTCACAGCGGGAGGAACCGCCTTCTTCGCGTGCTTGTCTACGGCGGCGAGCAACTTGTCAAACGCCTCGGCGAATAGATTTACGCCCTCGTCGGTCAGTTGATCCGTCACCTTCTTCATGGAGATGCCAACGCGGGCCAGATCCGCCATCGTCCGGCGCGCCGATTCCACTCCCTCTTCCAAGCTCGCGCGAGATTTGCCGTGATCGCGAAACGCGTCGTAGGTTGCGGGCGGAATCGTATCGACCGTATCGGCGCCAATGAGTTCTTCGACGTAGTAAAGGTCGCTATAGGCGGGATTCTTCGTGCTGGTGCTGGCCCAGAGAACCCGCTGGGTCTGGGCGCCGCGACTGGCGAGCGCCTCCCAGCGAGCGCCGCTGAAGATAGCCTTGTAACTTTGATAGGCGAGCTTCGCGTTCGCAATCGCCACTTTCCCTTGCAAGGCCCGCTGCGCCGCGCGACTTTCCTCATTCTTGGCGTTCTTGATGCCATCGTTGAGCAGGCTATCGACCAGGGTGTCGATGCGGCTCACAAAGAAGCTCGCAACACTGGCCGCGCGGCGCAAGTCCCCGCCCCGCTTCGCGAGGCCCTCGAGCCCGGCGATGTAGGCCTCGGCAACCTGCTCATATACTTCCTGCGCAAAGAGCAACGTCACATTGACGTTGATTCCTTCGCTGATGAGCTGCTGGAACGCGGGGATTCCTTCCGTGGTGCCGGGCACCTTGATCATTACGTTCTCACGGCCTACCGATTTCCACAGGCGCCGCGCTTCGCTCATGGTTTCCTGCGTCTTGTGTGCCAGATAGGGCGAGACTTCCAAACTTACGTATCCGTCGCGCCACTTGCTTTCTTTGTAAACGGGACGAAACAGATCGGTGGCATCCTGAATGTCGCTAATGGCAAGGCTCTCGTAGATGGCCTGTCCATCCAGATCCTGATTCTCCAGTTGCTGCAACGCCTTGCTGTAATCCGTGCTGCCTGTGATGGCTTTCTCAAAAATAGAGGGATTGGAAGTCATGCCGCGCAAACCGTCTTCTCGAATCAACCGAGCCAGCTCGCCGGTCGAGATCAGGCTGCGGCGAATATAGTCCAGCCAAATGGCCTGCCCGAATCGGCTCAGGGCCTTCAAGGGATTCTCGGTCACCGGCTGGCTGGAAGCTACGTTCGCGGAAAGACTCATTGTATTCACCTCGCTGTTGTCACTCCGAAGATTAGATTCTTCAAATTGTTTGATGCGAGCCACGCGGGCTAAGCGGCAGGCACTAAGTTTCAGTCTACTCTCGATGGCCACCGAATAAAAGTTTCCGGAAGCCTTCCAAATTTCCATGGTTCCATCATCGGCTTATCCGGACTTTTCGTCGGCTCAATATGCGGAATCGTCCTGGCTATCGATCGTCGCCGCTCGTCATCACATCGTTGCCCGTTCGACCGCGGCCGGGTCCACTCGGGAGCCTTTATGTTTCGATAGCCGAATCTCCAAGAGAACCCCACCCTTCGACATGCAACGATACCTAAAGTCATGGTAAATTGTGCCTGCCGCCAGAACTGGGATCGAGACGACACCCTATCGAGGACCGTTCGCGATAAGCTGGCCTACCCATGAAGAACATGAAGCTATTCACGCCTCGTGAGGCGGCCCAGGTTTTGGGCATCAGCTATCCCACGTTGAAACAGTGGATTTATAAAGAAAAAATCCGAACGGTTAAGACGGCCGGGGGACATCATCGCGTCCCCGAAAAGCAGCTCGACAAATTTCTCTACCAGGCTTCGGAACGCGCCCCTGTCAGCGAGCGAAGATCTAATTTTCGCCGCATCAGCGGCCGCAATCAACTCGTTGGCCGCGTTCTGGAAATCAAGATCAGCGGACTCATGGCGCAAGTTACGTTGTCGATCGGCGGCCAGCACATCACTTCGATCATCACGGCGGACGCCGTCCGCGAAATGCGGCTAAAAGCGGGCGATACGGCTGCCGCCCTGATCAAATCCACTGAGGTCATGATCGTCCGGCCGTAGCGTCGAGCCCTTCCCTCTTCGAGCAAGCAACACCTGGAAGTAGCATTTCTTTTTACCACTCGCACTAAGTCGATTTGACATATCTATTGTGGTCGTATTAAAACGTACATGTCGCTGTTGCCTGCGGCCGTGTCGGAAATTCGTACTTCAATATTCTGAATACCCTGGGAGGACTTTCAGCTATGCAGCCGTGCGTGCCCGAAGTGATCCGTACTGCCGTCGCGAGTCATGCAGAACGTCGGAACAGCCGCTGGCCCTCCTTTTTGTGTTTTCGATCGTCCGGCATTTATTTTCTCGGGCTCTTCGTCCTCATCGCGTTCTCGCTCCAAACCACGTCCGCGCAAGTATCGGCCAGCCTCTCGGGGAGAGTTACAGACGCCTCGGGGGCGGTCGTCGCTGCGGCGGAGGTAACGGTGAGGAACGTGGATACGCAGGTGGCTCGCAACACAGAAGCCGACAACGCCGGCCGATACCAGGTACGGGCTCTTCCCGTGGGCGAATATGAAATCCACGCAAAGAAGCAAGGCTTCGCCGAAGAGGTCCGCACCGGCATTCATCTCGTCGTAGGCGAGGATGCCATTGTATATCTCAGTTTGCGCGTCGGAGAGGTCAACGAACAGGTGACGGTCAACGCAGATGCCCCGCCGCTGAGCGTCACCACTGCGGACATCTCGGGCCTGGTGGGCGAACGGCAGGTCAAGGACCTCCCTCTTAACGGACGCAGCTACGACGAGCTCCTTACGCTGAATCCAGGCGTGATCAATTTTACGGCGGCTAAGACAGGCGGGATCGGCGTATCCAATTCCACCGTCGGCAATAATTTTGCGGTTTCGGGAAACCGTCCTCAGCAGAACCTTTTTCTATTGAACGGCGTGGAATTTACGGGTGCGGCCGAAAACAACATGCAGCCTGGAGGGACCAGCCAGCAGTTGCTTGGCGTCGATGCCGTTCGCGAATTCAACGTTCTCCGCGATTCTTACGGTGCCGAATACGGCAAGAGGCCGGGGGCACAAGTACTCATCGTCACGCAGTCGGGGACAAACCAGCTGCACGGGTCGGTCTACGAATTTCTGCGAAACAACGCATTCGATGCTCCCAACTATTTCGATGCCGGCTCGGCGCCGCCTTTTCAGCGCAACCAATTCGGAGTCTCCCTCGGCGGTCCCATCCAAAAGGATCGGACCTTTCTTTTCGGAAACTATGAAGGGTTGCGCCAGCATCTGCACCAAACCTCCGCTGCATTCGTCCCGGACCTGGCGTCGAGAGCTTCCGCTGTACCCAGCGTCCAGCCGTTGCTCGCATTGTGGCCCACGCCTCCTGCAAACGCTCCCGACTTCAATGGAATCGCACAGGTCTTCAGCAGTCCACTCCAGACAATTCGCGATGATTTTGGCACCACGCGCCTCGACCACATCTTTTCCGAGCAGGACACTTTCAATGCGGCCTACACGATTGACGACAGCGCGGACTTTACGCCTACGCCAGCCGATCCGTATAGCACGGACGTAGAAAGCCTCCGCGAACAGGTTGTGAGCCTGGAGGAGACTCACGTCTTCTCGCCTAACCTACTCAATATGGCCCGGCTCGGGTTTTCACGCGCCAGTTACTTCTTTACTGGAGAGCCCACACCCGGCACGCCCGCTGCTGGCGTTCCGGGTTTCCTGACAGGCCTCCCTGTAGGCGCCGTGGTGGTGGGAGGCAGCGCGGCGTCCAACCCACAGTCATCCATTGGCCTGGCAGGAAGCAATAACGGCAGCAACCTCAGCGTTCATCGAAATCTTTTCACCTACGAAGACCAGGTGAGCCTCACAAGGGGACGCCATGAGATTCACGCGGGAGCATGGTTCCAGCGGGTCCAATCCAACGAGGAGCTGGCTCAAAGCCAATTCGGGCAGGCTACTTTCTCAAGCCTTCAGACGTTCCTCCAAGGAACTGCCTCCAGTTTCCTATCCGTTCCGGCGCCGACGGAGATGAACTGGCGCTCGTTGCTCGGCGCATGGTATGTGGAGGATGTCATCCGTCTGAAGCCGAACTTCACGCTCTCGCTCGGCTTTCGTGATGAGTTCACCAACGGATGGAATGAAGCCCATGGACGCGCTTCATCCTACACCTTCACGAACGGCATCATTTCCACGCAGCCCAGAGTTGCCAATTCCGTCTTCACGGTCAACAATGCGAAATTTCTGGCGCAACCGCGCATTGGCCTGGCCTGGAGCCCATTCGGCAATAAGACGGTGGTCCGCGCGGGCTTCGGGATGTACAACGATCTTCAGGATGCGCTGGGCTACCGGACGGACCAGAATGCTCCTTTCAATACAACTTACAGCATCTCCAATTTTAATATCTCCCAGTTCCCGCTTTCTCCTACCGCGCCCGTGCCGGCAACCGCGAAGGTGGTGCCCGGAGGAGTCCAGCCTAACCTGGAGACGCCGACCCTAATCTCATACTCACTCCGAATCGAACGCGAGTTGACGACCAATACCACTCTAACCTTGGGATACGTGGGATCACACGGATATCACGAAATCCTTGGCATTGACGCGAATGAGCCATTCCCCGTCATCTGCCCGGAATCGCCTTGCCCGGCGACTTATCCGACGGCGCCGCCGGCATCGATCACAACAGGCTTCCCCGCCGGTTCTCCTTTGGCCGGAGCAACCGTGCCTGCCGGAAGCTATTACGTTCCCACTGCAACGAGGGCAAATCCGCTGCTGGCAAATACATGGACATGGTTCTCGGAAGCAAATAGCTCTTACAACGCCTTCCAGCTCGACGTCAGTCACCGCGTCAGTCACGGGCTATCTCTCCGCGGGGTCTATACGTGGTCAAAGGCCCTCGACGATGGAGACTCGGTGAACTCGACGACTTCAGGTGGTGAGCCGGCTCTCGCGTCGAATCCCTTCAATCTCCGTGCGGACTGGGGGCTCGCGAATTACGACGTTAGAAACGTCGGTGTTTTCGAGGAAACATATGCTCTCCCGCTTGGACATGGAAACCATTTTCTCGGCAATCTGCAAGGTGTCACGAACGCAGCCGTAAGCGGCTGGACGGTCAATTCCGTTGTCACCCTCCAGGGCGGCTTCCCATTCACGCCGCAACTCAGCTATAACCCCTCCAATAACGGCGACACGCGGAACCCGGTGCGTCCATTCCTGAACCCCACGTTCACTGGACCTGTGATTCTCGGAAAGCCCAGCGAATGGTTTAACCCTAACGCATTTATTGCGCCTCCTTCCGCCAGCGGCTTTTACGGTAACGTTGGGCGAGACTCCTATATTGGTCCGGGCCTTGCAACTTGGGACTTTTCGGTCATGAAAGACACAGCGATTCGAGAACGCATGTCCCTTCAATTCCGGGCGGAAATTTTTAACATCCTGAACCGCGCCAATTTCAACACACCGAATCTCATCGTCTTCACACCGCCAACAGCCGTGAACCCCAGTGGATTGTCCGGCACGGCCGGGGTGATCAACAGCACTTCCACTGCTTCGCGGCAGGTTCAATTTGGTCTGAAACTGCTTTGGTGAGGCGTCTTGATGAATTGTCATAGGCTGCGGGCGTGGCGTTGCGGTCTTCTGAGCCTCGTGCTGGCGCTTGGCCTTTGCCCAGCGGCGCTTTCTCAGTCTCCGGCGGCTCCTGTTCGATTGGAAGTCGCCGGAGATGTCCAGAAGCCTCTCTCTCTTTCCCTGGATGATTTGCGGCGCCTGCCTCATAAAACGATCAAGTTCATGGATGAACAGAAGACCGAGGAGGTTTACGGCGGCGTTCCCATTGAGGAACTGCTCAAAGAAGCGCGTATACCACAAGGCGCACAGCTCCGTGGCCGCGCTTTGGGAATGTACGTCCTGGCCGAAGGGTCCGACGGCTATCGCGTCGTTTTTTTCATCGCTGAATTGGACGCCGATTTTCAGGATTCGGAGATCGTGGTTGCCGACACGCTGAACGGCGCGCCGATCCCCGACAAATTGGGGCCCTTCCGGTTGGTTGTGCCGCACGATAAGAGAGCCGCTCGCTCGGTGCGCACGCTGACCTCGATTAAAGTCGTGCGTGGTCCCTGAGCGAACCGATTCAGGTGGATTCCGACGCAACCTCGATTTATTCCTTCAGAAAATAGTCCGGTTCGAGCTTCCCGGCATTTGCCCATATTTTTGCAGGAGCCGCAACGGCCGCAAAAAAAAGTATAGTGGTGCGAGGGGCGCAGGCAAGCGCAACATCCGCCAATCCTCTTCCGCGGGAGCGACAGCGAGTCGCGCCGCGTAACGCCAGCCATCGATGGGATTCGCTAGCATGTGCGCGCGAAAGCGAAATCGCGCGAAAGCGCCCCATGGACGCTCGCCGTTGGTCAGCAGCCTTTGTCTCAGCTCCTTCGCAACCCTGCCAGCGATTTCATCCCTATCGATCATGCGTATGACCTCGTCCGGCAACAGCACGTCCAGAAGGCTAGCCGCCAGGATGAGCCCCAAATGAAGCATTCGCTGTGCGCGTAAGGATTCTCCCCGCGTCGCCACACGATCCCAGTCGAGTTGTGGATGCGATTGAATCAGCTCAGCAATATCCGTAATCCAAGAAATCCGCCCCCAAAAATCCTTGGCGCCATGAATGCTTAGCGCTATGAGTGCATCTTCCGGAGCGAACGTCCGCAATTCGTGGCCGCTCATCGCCACCGCTACCCTCCGTTCCAAAAAGTCGTCGAGATCCGGCTCGACGGGAAAATGCCGCAGTGTCTTTTCCGTGTGCAGCTCCACGATCGCATCGCGCGCCTCGCTGTAATACTTATACTCGCCAGGAACGAGCGCGCCGGAAACTCCGGGTTCCAGATCCGGAGGAAATCTCGGGCGATATCCTAGACGGCGCATCGCGTCGTGCGCCCTCGGCATATCTTTCTGGCGCAGGATAACGTCCACATCGTCGAATGCGCGCAGCGCCACATCTCCGTAAGCTTGTGCTGCAAGCACGGGTCCTTTGTATGGAATCGCCGGAATGCTCTGTAGGGAGAACTCGCCGAGCGCTTCCATCAGGCTTGCGGTGAGTCTCAGGCAGCGCACTGCGTTCGCATGGATTGCCTCCTTCCATCTCCGATTCTGCGGCGGAGTCAGAGCGGCCGGCATGATTTCATGGAGGTGCCGGTCCAAAAGGGGCATCAGCGAGTGTTCGGCGGCATCGGAGAACAATCGCTCCCAGTCCAATGCTCCGGCGGCGAGGATGCGAATCTTGCGTGCGATTTCAGGCCGTATCCTCGTTCGCGCACAGCAGATCAATAGCTGCTTTTCTGGCTCTAGAGTGCCGATGAATGCTGGAGGCATTGACAATCGCGCAAAGCGCCTTGCCGAGTGATTCTACGATAACTTGCCTGATGCGGCCTGGGATTCGTCGAAAAGGAAGGCTCCACGCCAACAGATATGTCAACGTGCACTGGACGAATGAAATGAGGTGTACGACAAATAGGAATGCAGGAGCGGCTTCAATCGGTCTCTTCTCGCATCATAATTCATTCACGCGGCGACCGGCCTGGTCCACGGCCTTTGCATTTCAACCCTGTGCCCGATCTTGAGGAGCTTGCCTCGCAGGCTGCCCGGATCGAGTCCCGCATCGGCACACACGCGATTGAAATCCCGCTCATTTTCAAATAGAAATTGCTGGGCTATCCGGTGGGCTCGCAGGGATCCTCTACGCCAGTCCTCCACGGCCGTAATGATCACTGCTGTCCAAAGTCTCCGCTCCCCGATGCAATTCTCGGTGACCGTGTCGCCGCATCGAAGCTGCACGCGTGCTATCATTCCTTCCATCGAAGTTTCCTCCCATCGAAAGTCTCAGTGCCGGTCCATGCCAGTCATAGCGTCACCCGAGAAAGTGCATGTACGTCGCCAACCCTGCTGAATGGTTTAAACAGTGGGATTAGGCGCAAAACCTGAAGCCAAAGGGGTTCTCAATAGGAGTGCGATTCCACGGAAGACCATATCGAGAATAAAAAGGAGCAGAGCGCGTTGAAACCGCACACCTGTTCCATCCAGGTACAGTCCATCTCTCTGATCCAAAATCGAGATAGCACACGAAAATCGGCGGCTATTGGACGGTTTCTACGGACAATATCTCGCTGAGCTTGGAAGCAAGTGTTGCTAGGGAGAAGGGCTTTTGGAGCAGGACCGCATCCGTCTGCAATATCCCGTGGCGCACGACGGCTTGGTCCGTGTAGCCCGACATATACAGCACTTTAATTCCAGGCCGTATCTGCATCACGCGTTCGGCCAGTTCCCGCCCGCTGATCCCCGGCATCACAACATCCGTCATCAGCAAGTGAATAGGTCCGGCATGCATGGCCGCCAATTCGAGAGCGGCGTGGCCATTTTCCGCCTCGATGACGCTGTAACCGCTCATCTCCAGATACTCTCGTGCAAGTTCGCGAACTCCTTTTTCGTCTTCCACCAGGAGGATCATTTCCGAACCGCGCGGCAAGGAGCGCGTTTCCGGCCGTTCTCTGCCGGTTACGCTGGTTTCTTCCTCGATCCGCGGGAAGTAGATCTTAAAGGCAGTGCCGCGGCCAGGTTCGCTATACACCCAAATGTAGCCCCCGCTTTGCTTGACGATTCCGTAGACGGTTGCCAATCCGAGTCCCGTGCCTTTCCCCTTTTCCTTCGTTGTGAAGAACGGCTCGAAAATATGCGCTTGCGTGGCACTATCCATGCCGATTCCATTGTCCGTCACAGCAAGCATCACGTACTCACCTGGTGCCAGCACGGCGGGGATGTTCGAGAAAGAGTCATCCAGCTCCACATTGGCCGTTTCAATGGTCAAGCGGCCGCCGCTTGGCATGGCATCTCGCGCGTTCACGGCCAAATTCATGATGACCTGTTCGATCTGGCTTCGGTCTCCTTTAATCAGCCAGAGATCCTGCTCTGAAGACGTTCCCAGCTCGATGTCCTCTCCGATGAGTCGGCGCAGAATTCGTTCCATGTCGGCAACCACGCTTTGAACGTTCAGCACTGTCGGCGCCAGTATCTGCTTGCGGCTGAATGCGAGCAACTGCTGCGTGAGCGACGTCGCACGCTGTGATGCCAGTTGAATTTGTTCCGCATTTCGGCGCAACGAATCGCCTGCGGGCAGCCTTTCGGCAAGCAGGTCGGCATAGCCCTGGATCACCATCAGCAGATTGTTGAAATCGTGAGCGATTCCTCCGGCAAGCCGGCCTACTGCCTCCATTTTCTGCGCCTGTCGGAAGCGTTCTTCCAGTTGTTTGCGGTCGGTTACATCAAGCGCCATGCAGATCGCGCCGGAGACTTCGCCGTTTGAGCCGCGTAAGGGTTCAACGTGACATGCATACGATCCCTCTTTCCATTCGACATGAAAGGTAATGGGCTCGCCGCCCACGGCGCGGCGATGGGCGGCAACAGGCAAGAATGTCGGATCGGAAGTCTCGAAGTATTCGGGGAGCAGCATGCCGACAATCTTGTTGGGCTTGAGGTTCAAGCGTGTCAAACCCGATCCAAGGGCTGACGTAAACCGGAGCTCTTTGTCCACGGTCCAGAGGACCGCCGGCAATTGCTCGATCAGGAGACGCAGCCGTGCTTCGCTTTCTCCAGCTTTGGCTGCGAGTGATCGGACAATGTATCCACAAAAAACGGAAATTGAAACGTGTCCGCCGAAGGCTCGTGAAGCGCGACGAAACAATTCCCAACGTACAGCACTTTCTCGAGCGTGCCATGAATTTGTCGAAGCAGATCGTCCAGATTGTCCGTCACGTTGATGACGTGAACGATTTCCGTCGTCACCTGCCGTTCGAGTTCGGACCTCTTACGATCCGTAATGTCCTCGACCGTGCCTTCGTAACTCATGATCCTGCCGGACCTGCCGTACACCGCCCGGACGTTCACCGATACCCAAATCTTGACGCCGTCCTTCTTCCGAACTTGATATTCAAATGCCTCGACGGCGCCGCGTTCCTCCATCAGCCGCTTAAATTCGACACGCCGTCGCGGGTCTACATACAAAGCATCATCGATATCCCGGACGCTCGCTTTCAGGTCCGCCGGAGATGAATAGCCGCACATCCGCGCCAGCGCGGGATTAGCGGTGATAAACCGGCCTTTCGGGGTCGATTGAAATATGCCCTCGACGGCGTTTTCAAAAAGATGGCGAAGTTTTTCCTCGGCGTTACGCTGGCCGTTCCGGGCGCTCGCCTCCTGCACAACGATCAGGACGGCTGGCCGCCCTTTGAATTGGATTGCGCGCGCGGCAACGTCAACTTTGGAGAGTTGCCCCAGCGCATATTCCGTGTTTTCCGTGCAGTCCCGCCGCCGTCTTTCAAGGCTTTCAGGAGCGGAACGATATCTTCGACCGGGCAGATCTCCGTTATTCGCAACTGAAGAAGTTCCCCGCGCGAATATCCGCATTGCCTTGTTGCTGCGGCATTGACTTCCAGAAGCATGAGGGTTTTTCGATCGAGAACGTACAGTGGTTGTGGATTCTTCGAAAACAGAACCTCGAAATTCGCGTGATTGGCGGGGAAGCTTACCGGCCGTGAGCCGACTGCGGATTGATCTCTGCCTGCCCTTGAGGAACGAATCGGTCTTTTATGCTTATCGCGTGGCGTGGTCTTCCTCGGCATGCCCCTCAGCATTCCTCCAGTCAGCTTGCGCTCTACCTATAACAACCGGAGTACTTCCTAACAATGGTACGTTGGTACCAAGGATGCGCATTCAAAGACACTTAGATTGTTTTCAGCGCCACAAAATCTTCCTCATGATGCCGGTCCTGCCCAAACGGCTACCCTTTTATCGCGTTGGCCTATTGCTCTCCGCTTCGATAAGATGGAGGCAGTTGGCGGACGCCGATGAATGAGACGAAAAACAGCATCACGGAAGTAAGAACGATGCGCGATCGATTTCAAGACGAAATCGAACAGATCGTTCGCGCGGAACACTCCGATCCTTCCCATGTCCTCGGACCGCATTGGATCGAACGCGACGGCAAGCCCATGCTCGTGATTCGAGCTTTCCACCCTGACGCCGTCGAGGTAAGTATTGTCGATACGGCAAACGGCGCCATCCAACGGGCCCAACAGCTCCATCCCGGCGGCTTCTTCGAAGCCAGTCTTCCGCCCGCCGCTTTTCGATCCCGGCCGGGTGAAGCAATCGAACCCACGGCCTACCGCGTCCGCTTTCAATTTACCGGAGGCAGCGTGCTGGAGTCTTACGATCCATATGCTTTCCCGCCGCTTCTCACGGACTATGATCTCTACCTTTTCGGGGAAGGCACGCACTATCTGAAATATGAAAAGCTCGGCGCTCACGTGCGCGAGGTTGCAGGAGTGCGCGGTGTCGAGTTCGGCGTCTGGGCGCCGAATGCAAAGCGGGTGAGCGTTGTGGGGGATTTCAATCTCTGGGATGGGCGGGTTCATCCGATGCGAAATCGTGGTGCGACCGGCATCTGGGAGCTCTTTCTGCCCGGCCTTGATGAAGGCGCGCTCTATAAGTTTGAAATCCTGTCCCGCGTGGGAACCTATTTGGGTCTGAAGGCCGATCCCTACGGGTTTGCCACGGAGCTCCGGCCGAACAATGCATCGGTTGTCTGCAACATCGATCGCTACCATTGGAATGATTCTAATTGGCTCCTGGCCCGCTCCTCGCGCGACTGGTTGCATTCCCCAATGTCAATTTACGAAGTCCATGCCGGTTCATGGCGCCGCAAAACCGACGAAGGAAGCCGGTGGCTGACGTATCGCGAACTGGCGGATGAATTGATCCCTTACGTCAAGGATTTGGGTTACACGCATCTTGAGCTGATGCCCATTATGGAGCATCCCTTCGACGCGTCCTGGGGCTACCAAACCATTGGCTATTACGCCGTGACCAGCCGGTTCGGTTCGCCGGGCGACTTCATGTACTTTGTCGATCGCTGCCACCAGGAAGGTCTCGGCGTCCTTTTGGACTGGACCCCGGCTCATTTCCCGCGCGACGCGCATGGACTGGCCTTTTTTGACGGCACGCATCTCTACGAGCACGCAGACCCACGCCGTGGCGAACAGCCGGATTGGGGCACCCTCGTCTTCAATTACGGGCGCAACGAAGTGCAGAATTTCCTCCTGTCGAACGCCCTCTTCTGGGTCGATAAATACCATATCGACGGTCTGCGCGTGGATGCGGTCGCCTCCATGCTCTATCTGGATTACTCGCGGAAGCCCGGCGAATGGATCCCCAACGAATTCGGAGGCCGCGAAAATCTGGAAGCGATCGCGTTTATCAAGCGGCTCAACGAAGTCCTGCACACGCGCCAGCCCGGCGCGCTTATGATCGCCGAGGAATCCACTGCGTGGCCCGCCGTTTCGCGCCCCGTCTATATCGGCGGCCTCGGATTCGACTTGAAATGGAACATGGGATGGATGAACGATACCCTCCGCTACATGGAGCTCGACCCTCTTTTCCGGCAGCATCATCACGGAGAGCTTACTTTCTCGTTGCTGTATGCGTTTCACGAGAATTTTGTACTACCGCTTTCTCACGACGAAGTCGTTCATGGGAAACGCGCTTTGCTTGAAAAAATGCCCGGCGATGACCGGCAGCAGTTCGCAAATCTGCGCCTGCTATTCGGGTATATGTACGCGCACCCGGGGAAAAAGCTCCTCTTCATGGGCAGCGAACTCGCGTCGCGAAGTGAATTCTGGGAGGCCGGCAGCATCGACTGGTCGCTGGAGAAATCCCCCTCGCACCGCGGCATTCAGCGATTGATCGCGGACTTAAATCGCCTGCATGGCAGCGAAGCGGCGCTCCACGAGCTCGATTTCGAATGGTCCGGGTTTGAGTGGATCGAGGCCAACGATGCTTCATCGAGCGTGCTTACGTTCTTGAGGCGCGCCCGCGACCGCGGCGATTTCATTCTTGCTGTCTGCAATTTCACGCCGGTCGTTCGGGACAACTATCGCGTCGGAGTTCCCGGTCCCGGCTTTTACCAGGAAATCCTCAATACGGACTCCCAGTTTTATGAAGGAGCTAACATGGGAAATGCCGGCGGCGTCCAGGCCGAACCTATACCTTGGAACGACCGCCCATACTCGGTCCAGCTCCGCCTGCCATCTCTCTCTGTTATGTATTTCAAGCCCCGGCGCGACTAAACTGCCGCGCTCTGGCGAAGCGCTCCCAAAAGGCCTCGGCCAAAAAATATTTTTGATCCCGAATCCACTTACTCTACAAATGGAAAAGTGCGCTGCCGGGGATCGAAAACAAGCGTGTCGGTGTACAATCCACCTGCTTCAGAAATCAAAAAGACAGGAATTCTGGCTGGTTATCGATGCCTAAGAATGGACAATACTTTGTCGCAATCACCGGCGGAGCGATCTCTGGCTCCGTCGCCGCGGAAATATTGGCGGACCATGGCATTCGCGTGGCCGTGATCGAGCAAAATAAAAGGCCTTATGGAAAGATCGAGGACGGCCTGCCGCGTTGGCACGTCGAACAACGCAAGCAAGAGTATGATCGAATTGATGCGCGCCTGAAGAAACCGGGCGTTTACTTTGTTCCCTGCACGAAGCTCGGCCGCGACTTCGGCCTTCAGGATCTCTGTAGCTGGGGCTTCTCGGCGGTCATCCTGGCAAACGGCGCTTGGCGAGACAGGGATTTGGGAGTCCCGGGTGCCGATAAATTTGTCGACAAGGGCCTCGTCTATCAGAATCCATTCATCTATTGGTATAACCACAAGAACGAGAAGGGTTACACCGGCCCTCGATATGAAACCCCCGACGAAACCTTGGTCGTGGGCGGCGGCCTCGCCTCGATTGACGTTGTGAAGGTGCTGCAGCTTGAGAATTACGAGCGGGCGCTCGAGGCGCGTGGCATTCACACGGACATGCATCAATTGGAGAAAGGCATCCCGGCTGTTTGCAAGGCCCACGGTATCAAGCCGGAAGATCTGGGCGTAAAAGGGTGCCTTTTGATTTACCGCCGCCGCCAGCAGGATATGCCACTGGCGCAGCCCCCTGATAACGCGACTCCCGATCAAATCGCAAAGACGGAACTGGTTAGGCAGAAAATGCTGCGCCTCGCGCAGGATAAATACCTGTTTCGCGTGCAAGACCGCAGGCTGGCGACGGGGCTGCTCGTGGAAAACGGGAGGCTTGCGGGCTTGAGAGTGGCCGAAACGAGGATCGAAGGCCGGAAGGCCGAACCTATACCGGGCTCCGAGCACGACATCCGTGCCCCATTGGTGATTTCCTCCATTGGATCGGTGCCGGAAATCCTCCCTAGTATTGCCATGAAGGGTGAATACTACACTTTTAGCGACGAAGAACTCCCGCGCTATAAAGGATGCGACAATGTGTTCGGCGTCGGAAACGTTGTGACCGGGCAGGGAAACATTCGAGTCTCTCTCATTCATAGCCAGAAGGTCATGAACCAGCTCATCGAGAATTACATGGGCGTTTCGAGCGGCGACAGAGACATTTCCGGATTATACAAAGCGGTCGAATCCCAAGCGGAAGAAAAAGCTGAAGCAATCATGCAAAAAGTGGAATCCCTGCCCGGTCTGTCGGACGCCGAGATAGATGCGATCGAGCGGCGCATTCGCGCTCTTCAGGAGCGGGCGGGCTATACCGACTACGATTCTTGGATTTCCAAGGTCACTCCGCCCGATCTGGAGTAGTGCGCTGATTCTCGAATAAAATTTAATTTAAATCCCTGAAAAACAAAAAGAGCGCCGCACATGGAACGTCGCGGCATCTCCCGGTCGATCGAGTGCCGGCCGATATTATTGCTGCGGAGGGCCGCCCATGCCCATCATCATGGGATTAAACGGCTGAGGGGTACCCGTGATCTTGTCCTTGGCGTCGGTCACCACTTTCGTCAGCACCATCGTGGAATCTTTCCCCTGGTGCTTCACCAAGCCATAGGGAGAAACTTTCTCGCTCAGCCAGGTATCGCCCGATCCGTCCTTCATCCGGTAGTGCTCGCACGTAAAGGTTCCGGCCGGAGTCGTCACGGACTCGCTCCCAACGTCTTCAGCCTCGCTGCGGATGTCCGCCGGCTGCTTCTGGTTGTTCATACGGTTCATCTGCATGGGCATTTCCATCGGAGGACGATTCCCCATTTGCATGATCATCCGCGTGGTTGACGTGTTTGCCCCATCCGGCACGGTGAAGACCTTCATGATGATATCGCCCATCTGTGGGTTCGTCATCGTCGTTTCGAACCAGTAGCCGTCCTTCCCACCGACCGATTCCTTTCCGACCACGTTAATTTCCATAACCATCTTAGTGCCCTGTCGGTTTGAATCTCGTACTCAGCGCCGGATCCGACGATGGGGTTGAATAGACCTCGCGGCTGCGGCCCCCGCATCATTCCCATCTGAGCGACCGCCGTGGAAACCATTGCGAGCGCCAGAAATCCAATCGTTGCCAGAATTCTCAGGTTCTTCATGGTTTTCTCGTGAGGTTCTTCCAGCAGCCGAATCAGAGTCCTCGCCGGTTCGGCACACGAACTGCAAACAGATATTCGATCGAATTGCCGGGAATTATTTTTGCACGCAAACTGCCGACCACGCTTTCGATACGATACACCGCTTCGGCGCTAGATTCAAAACGAGTTCGGCCAGCAACTCCCAGCCCTTCAACGGACGAACATGTACCCGCTTGCGCGGACTCCTTCGGCAAATCGGTTGGAAAGAAGCGCATCCCGCTCGCGGCTCCAGTCGAAATTCCAGTCGGCATAGCGGGATTGCAATCCGGGCGTGTTGACGCCAGGGTGGGCAATCAACTCGGCGGGAGGCCAGCCCGCGCGCGCCGCATGGTTGAGTTCCATGGACAACGTCTCGGCCGTGTTGTGGCCGGCATGGGCAAGGCCGAGACAGGCCAGAAAACCAGCCCCGCCCGTGCGACGCTGCCGTGCAAGGGCTTGTAGCGCGAGCCCGCCAAAGCTTTTCTTGATGTCGCGCAAAGACGGGCACCAGGGTACGCGAATCCGCGGGATGGAATAATCGCCCGCGATACGCACGCATGTCTGCCACACGCCTCCCAAGAGATGCACGTGCTGATGGCTATCGAGGTGTGAAAGCAAGCTTGGATCAAATCCGTGGTCCGCGCAGAGATCGAATTGACGGCGAATCTCGCTCTCCACCGCCTTCTGCATGACTGGCCCTGAGACCAGCAATTGCTTGGCCAAGCCCCTCCAGCCACTCACAATGCGTCCATCCGTGGCCCATCGCTCGCCCACGAGCGTGACGTGTAGCCCCACCCGCACGCCGTGGCGAACCAGTTCGAGCAACTTGGCCCAATCGGCACTTTCACCGATCGGAGAAAATGAGATGCTTTGGACGCGGCCTCGCTCGACACAGTCGAGAATGCCGCGGTTGATGTCAGCGTGTAGACCGAAGTCGTCGGCGTTCACGAGCAGGCTGGAACTGGCAGGCACAGGCCCCTTCGTCACAACCAGCCTCGTTACACGTCCGTGGTGATGGCAATTTGCTCCGCCGGAACGGGCTCAATCCGGGATGGATCGATGGGCGCGCCTGGCGCGCGATCCATCACCACGAAAGGAGGCCGGCGGCGCACTTGTTCGAGAATCATCATCATGTACCGGCCGACAATGCCGAGGGATGCCAGAATGCAGCCGCTCAAAAAGAAAATTGCGGTGATAATATCCGTGAAGCCGGGCACAACGCGGTTCCAATGCAGGAGCTTCCATACGAAGTGTCCTGTCCCGAATCCAAATGAAACGATCGACATAACGATGCCGAACCAGAACACAAATTGCAGCGGCACGGTGCTGTAATCGAACAGCGCCTTCTGGGCAAGCCTCAGCGAAGTGCGGAAGGAGTATTTCGGAGTCCCGTATAGCCGGTCGCCTTGCTTGAACGCCAACGACGTCTGATGAAACCCAAGCGACGGAATCAAGCCTCTTACGAATTTCTCGCGCTCGGGGATCCGCAAAAATACATCCGCGACGGGCCGGCTGATCAGCCGAAAGTCGGCCGCGTTGGGGACGATCTGAGTATGGGAAAGCCGATTAAAAGCCCGGTAGAACCAAACGGAAAATAGCCCCTTGCCTGCCCCCACCGAATCGGAGCGAACCATCTGCACAACATCCGCACCTCGTTCGTGAGCTTCAATCATGCATGGGATTTCCTCGGGCGGGTGCTGGAGGTCTGCGTCCATGGTGACAATCGCGTCGCCCGTAACGTGTTCCATGCCGGCACAAAGCGCGGCCTGATGCCCGAAGTTCTTGCTGAGTCGAACGTATCCGATAGGAATCCCGTTCGCGCGAATTTCACGGAGTGTCTGCACGGATGCATCCGTGCTTCCATCGTCCACGAACAAAATATCCATTTCCCAGAACTTGAGTTCGGCCGCCACATTCTGCAGCCGCTCCACCAAGGCGACCAAGTTCTCCGCCTCGTTATGCACTGGAATTACCACGCTGACGCGTCGCTTCATCATGATGCTTCGATTCCTATTCGTTTCCTAACGTTGTAAGCAATCGGTTGGAATATGCCCCGTCACTTTACCTAAAACTGGCGGCCGGAACAATAACTATTCACCCTTCATCGACTTGCGCGATACCCCCCGCCCTGGATGACCAAAGATCCACCCCGGCTGCTTTTTATTTTCGGCCGTAGGCTTCGCGCGAAGTGCTGGGCTTCTGAACGTTCCGCAAAAAATTTCAACAGTTCTGTTGAAAACCGTGTGGAAAAGAAGCTCGGCAGATCGAAATCGTCAATGAGCACAAGAGTTTCTCCTCTTTGCACAAATTCCGTGCATCGGCATTTGAAGGCTCTTTTCGCCATTCGGATTTTGCGTCATTCCGTCATGGAAATGCCATTCGCACGTAACACGAGAACGGAGAGATTCAGAAATACCGGCGATTAGTACCAATGAGGAGGCGGCTTGAGCGTGATTTGAACCGATTCTTCGTCCTTTTCGATGTCGTACCATTTTCCGTATGTGTGCCAGCCCGTCGCGATCACCTGAATCATGATCTTGCCTTGCGGGACTGGAGGAACCTTCACCGAGCCATCTTCATTGGTCTTGAGGTCTAACTCCGCGAGTTTGTCGTGACGGAGAAAGCCGCCGGGTTCGTTGTACCGAACGTAAACGCTGGCGTTTGAAACGGGTTTGCCATTGGCATTCGTCACATGGATCTCCAGCTTTACCGTGAGCTGCTCGGACTTCTGATCCTTCTTTT
>Ga0307372_10004684_pt1 | contig 20937 bp, 24 predicted proteins | sample OX1MG_FD_202533 | JGI IMG/M metagenome (GOLD analysis project Ga0307372, IMG submission 202533) | Soil microbial communities from Risofladan, Vaasa, Finland - OX-1 | ecosystem: Environmental > Terrestrial > Soil > Coastal area > Acid sulfate soil | place: Finland: Risofladan, Vaasa | collected...
ATTACGCCCATCATGACGCCGGTCTCCCTTAGGTGAAGTGTCAACTCACGGGTGTCGACGCCTTCAATTCCCGAAATGCCTTCTTCGTCCATCCAGGCGCTCAAAGATTTTGCATCTTGATAGTGTGACGGATTTTTTGAAATCTGATTTGCAATGATTCCTTTAGTTTGGATTTTCCCTGATTCAAAATTTTGAAGAATGTTGTTTTCGTCTGGAATGTAATCTGGGACACCATAGTTGCCGATAAGCGGATAAGTAAAACAGAGCAGCTGTCCCGCGTATGAAGGATCAGTCATCGTCTCAGTGTAGCCGACCATCCCGGTGTTGAATACAACTTCGCCAACTACAGGAGTTTGAGGAACGCGACCAAAAGAAAAACCGTCAAACAACACGCCATCCTCAAGCAACAGCTTGAGCGGTTCAGCATCCGGTTTCGAAGTAGAACCCTCAGACGTTCAGAGAAATATTCTATTTAAGTATTGAGATTCTTCAGTTCACGTAATTTCTGGATTAGATCTTTTGCAGCATTTTCAGAACCATTTGTCTGTCATCTGGAAGATGAAAGTTTAACCAGTGATTTCCCTCTTCGTCAACAATTTCGTATTTTGCTGGATCAAGGTCCTTAGCGTTGGAGAAAATGCGCTCGCGATCTTCTTTCGACTGTACCGGTATCATTGCAGAAAGCGCCCATTTGTGTTTCACGAACAGCACTTGCTTGTCCGATTTTGAATAGATCAGGACCGGCTCGATGTTTATTGCATCGTATTCCACCTCCTCGGAATAGCCCTGTGTGATAAGCTCGCTCCTTATTGACGAAATTACGCTCTTTTTTGGCTCGACAAGTGTCTTTACCATGTCGTCAGCGCTTCTGTTTCCCACAGAACCAGTACGCATTTCAGTTTCCGAACAATTCACTCGCAGTTGTCGGCTATAAACCAAAGGCCCTGACAATGCAGAACAAATAAAAGCCCAAGAATGCCTTTTGTGGCCAGTCCGTAAATCTGATTCGCTCGTTCGATTTCCGGCTGTTTTTTATTAGGTTTGAAAATTGAATGGAGATTGAATAAGTCGTGCCCCCAGAAATTCATCTCTTTGACATCTATAGGAGCGCGAACATAGGAATATTTCTGAAGACCAACGACAAATTCTGCCTTGCTCCGAAAGGCATTGCTGACACGAAATCGGAAAGATTGCGTAGTTTGTTGAAGGTTCAGGTCGTGCACGCTTCAGTAGCTGACTCGCGCTTGCTGGGGCCGCTCACCGCTATGAATAACAAAGGCATTGTAGTTTCAAGGCTTACAGACGACGATGAGATTCGCCATTTGAGTGAATCTACCGGACTCAACGTTCAGAGAATCGAGTCCCGCTTTACTTCGGTTGGAAATCTCATCGCCGCGAACGACAACGGCGCCATAATTTCAGACGTATTCGGTGAAGAATCTGCAAAAGAAATCGAAAGAACATTGGAAGTTCCCGTCAAGCGAATGAGAATCGGCACGTTCATTCAGATAGGTGCAATGATATCTACAACAAATGTGGGGGCGCTCATTCATCCAGCTGCGACCGAAGATGAGATTACGATCATAAGCGGCATCCTTGGATTTGAGCCCGAGCCCGCAACAATAAACGGCGGCGTTCCATTTGTAAACTCGGGTTTCGTCGGAAACAGTAATTCGATCTTGGTCGGTGCTCGTACGCGTGGAGCCGAGCTAATGATACTAAGCAAAGCTTTCGGTTGAGAAGACATAAATCATCTATCATGCAGGATGTTTCTTTGATTTCTTTTTCAGAGCGTCAAAAATGATGAGCAAACCAAACCGATCTCCGTCGGCAAATCAAGTGACACAAGAGCAAGCCGAACAGCAACTAAACCAACTCGTTTCGGAGATACGCATCCTGGAATCGTACTACAATGAAATTGTGACTAGGATACAGTCTGCCTCTGCCGCGCTCTCCGACATGCGTTCTTCAGTCCAATCTATCGATGGATTGGCGCAAAATTCCAACGGCGACTTTCTATTGCCAATAGGCGGCGGTTTGCTAATCCCTGCTAGCAATCTAAACTCGAAGAAACTTATTCTAAGCGTCGGAGCTGGCGTCGCCATTGAGAAAGATTTCGACTCTGCAAAAGCGTTTCTTATAGCACGCCAAAAAGAGTTAGAGACCGCAATGAGTTCGCTGGAACAGCAACGCAGAGAAGTAAGTTCTAGACTCGACGCCGGCAAAGACTTGCTGCAGCGGATTACCGGTCAAGCCTGAGCGAAAGCTTTGCGGATTTGAGTGGGAACGCTCAATGTTTGACAAGCTCAAGACGGCACTCGGCTCGCTTTCAAAGATAGCCTCACACACAACTCTCTCTAAGGGAGATATTGATTCCTTCCTCTGGGACTTCGAGGTCTCTATGATTGAAAGCGACGTTGCGACCGAAGCTATCGAGAGCATCAATGCAAATTTGAGACTGAAGCTCTCTGAAATGAAGATACCCAGATCCGAGGACAGATCGAATTTCGTCCAAAACGAGTTGAAGGCGGCCATTCGTGAAACATTTTCCAAAACAAAGAAAGTGGACTTGCTTCAACTCGCTAAGGACAAAGCTGCGCGAAATAAGAAGGAACATGTTGGGCCCTTCATTGTTTTATTTCTTGGAATCAATGGAACCGGCAAAACCACAACTGTTGCCAGATTTGCAAGATTGTTGCAGAAAAACAACTTGTCAGTCGTTGTAGCATGTGCGGATACTCACCGAGCAGGAGCTATTGAACAACTCACGGAGCATGCCAACAGATTGAATATCAAAGCGATTGCGCAATCTTACGGGTCTGATCCTGCCGCAGTTTCCAAAGATGCTCAGCTTTACGCCCAAGCTCATGGAATCGATGTTGTACTGATAGATTCAGCAGGAAGAATTCAGACTAGCAAGAACCTCATGGAAGAGATGGCAAAAATCGTAAGGGTGGCTCAACCTGACGCGAAGATTTTCGTTGCCGATTCGCTCGCAGGAAATGACGCTATCTCACAAGCGAAGGAGTTCTTGAGATACACGGATTTTGACGCGGCAATCATGACAAAGGCAGACGCCGATGTCAAGGGCGGAGGAGCTCTTTCAATCGTTTTTGTGACCCAGCGTCCCATAATTTATTTGGGGGTGGGTCAAGGTTACGACGACCTCGTTCCATTCGATCTTGATGAGTTCATTGATTCATTGTTCGAGTAGCCTTGCGGCTAAACTTTGTAAAGACGACCCTTTTCATGTTCAAGATTTTGCCGTCTCGAATTTGAAGGCCTTCAGATCTCAGCAGATTGATCTTCTTTTTTGAGCCAGCGGCGCCACCGTATCCGCCAATTTCACCGTCAGATTTTACAACTCTGTGACATGGGACGACGATGGGTGTGGGGTTTGCCTTCAGAATTTGACCGACGGCCCTTGACGCCCCGCTCGCATTTAGCGCACTTGCAACTGCTCCGTATGTCGAAACTTTACCCTTTGGTATCTCCGACGTCAGTTCGTAAACATCTTTCGCGCTAAAGTGAGAATTTGCCAAACTTAGACTCTCCAATCCATGCACATGAGATATATTTATGCGCTCATTCGTTCTAGTCCTGAATCCTGCAACAGCTTAATTACGTTTTCTTTGTATTTTCCTAGTCCCTTGTTATCCACCAGTGCAATATTGACGTTTTGATCGCCTTTGGACAGAATCTGTTCCAATATTTCGTTATTGAAATATTCTAGGGCGTACTTGGGAATTATAGGGCCGAGGGCAATTTCGGTGTCGATGATTTGTCTGTTCAGTCTTTCTGGATAGTGAGTTCCACCAATTCCGATCGCACATTTTTCATATTCCTTTGGCCAGTCCAGCGCTGAAACAAGAGCCCGGGCGATGAGTCTTGCGGTCGTTTCATCTTTCCACTCTTTTTCCGTCGAGCCCAACTCTACGAATAAAACCGGCGACTTCAGAGAAGTAGGCCCGTGATGCGTAGCCTCGAGCGTAATGCTGTAAGAATTATCAATCTCATTTCTCAAAGAGTTCAATTCAATCATATAATTTTTCAGCAATTGAGGCGAGTACTTTGCGATCTCGTTTGGATTCCCTCCAAACGTCGCGGTGCCAAAATTTCCTGTAAAGTGAGCGGTCAGGCTTGGGATTCCGCTTTCCGCGCGGTGTCTTGAGACAAACACATAACGACAGTCGCCAAAGGTTTCATCCAGCTTATCCACAAATACGATGTCTCTATTCGCACTGACAACCAATTTGTCATTCCAAGAATATATTGGCGATGAATCAAACGATTTGTCAATCGGCTTGAACGGGTAAATATCAAGCAATCTATCCCTGATGTTAGTGCCCGCGGGATCGTTGAGCGAGCACACTATCACAGTCTTCATTTTGAAGCAATTTTCTCCCACTTTGCGACTAGTTGCGGTCTAGTGTGCAATTCTTCTTTTTCTATCCTTGATTTTGAGAGGATCGTGTATTCCCGCTCGATCTCCAGTCCTATGAAATTTCTTCGCAAGTACTTTGCTGCCTTTCCCGTCTGGCCGCTGCCACAAAATGGGTCAACGACTAGATCGCCCTTGTTGCTATAGAGCGTGATAAGACGTAGCGGTATCTCTTCGGGGAACGGGCACGGATGATCAATAAACCGAGGGGGGACTGGTGCGACGTTCCAGATCGAGTTGCTAGTATCTTTCTTCATTATGTCATCTATTTTGAATTTGCTGGACTTGTGTTTTTCATGAACAAGTTCCCCCTTCCGCAAAACTAGAATGTGCTCGTGCATTACATTTGCGCGATAATATGTTGGAAAAGGTCTTTGTATTGTAACGCCGAACCTGTCAAGACCGCCGGTAACCTTGTTCCAAATAATTTCCTCCTGGAATTCCCACACCCCCTTGGGTTTGCAGATTCTTTCCGTCAGAATGTGTGGAAGCGGAATCATCGTGCCGTTAGAGATTTCATTTCCAATCACAATGCAGCAGAAACCGCTTTCCATTGTGATCCGGTAAACTTCCGAGAAAGCAGCTTCCATTCGCTCGAGATACGAATCTAGACTTTCTCCCAAATTTCCGCGATACCACGAGTTTTTCTCGATGTGCTTTTTGTAATTTATTGCATTGTGATAAGGCGGCGATGTCACTGTGATTCTCGAGATATCGCTTCTAAGAGGTATTTTCAATGCGCTCGCGCGGATCAAGCTGAAGTGCCCCCTGTTACCTGCCAAGGTTGAAGCAAAAGGATTCGCCTGTGTATATGAGAATTGGGCATGCTGGTTTTTGCCTCGCATGGGGCAAACGTAAATATATTCGGTAGGACGGAATCTTGCGAACTGGTATTATCAGGACGCGTGTCTGTCTAATTGGGTGTTATCAAAGCTCTAGAATCGGCCTGGAGGACGCTGAGGCTTACTCGAAAGTCTGATCGCAAGGAATTCTTCCTTTATCTTAGGCTAGTACTGCTAGGTTTTGCTTTAGTTGGCGCAATCGGGTTTATGATTTACTTCGTGGCCTCAATGATCGAGCTCGCTGCCGGCGTACCGAACACCACTAATTCCGGAGGGACTGCTCCAGCAATATTATTCGGATTGATGTTTGGTTAATATGTCACAGACAATTTCTACAAGGATCTTTGCGGTAAAGACAACTGGCGGGCAGGAGAAGACTGTCGCCAAATTCGTAGGTGATAGACTGGAGCAGCGAAAACGCGATGGAAAGAAGGACTCTCAGGTCTACTCCATACTTGTACTCGAGGCGCAAAAAAGCTACGTATTCTTTGAAGCCCCGAACGCCCAAGCAGTATCTGATGCGATTTCAGGATTCAAGCACGTGAAGGGAATGGTTCCAGGATACATACAGTTTGCCGACATCGAAAAATTCCTTGTAAGCAAATCGTTAATCTCTGATATCGGAGTCAACGACGTCATTGAAATTGTAGCAGGTCCTTTCAAGGGAATGAAGGCGAGGATAAACAGGGTTGAGCCTCAGAGATCTGAAGTGACGGTAATGTTGTTAGACGCACCATACCAGCTCCCAGTCACAGTTGACGTGGGCTTTATCAAAATAGTCAGTAGAGCGGCCTCTGCGACAGGTGCGGCCGCTCCAAGCTGAGACTGGTTCCTAGAAGAAAACTCCAACTCTCGTCTGTGCTCAAAACCCAATACGCTTTTAAATGCTAAAACGAGAACGATATTTCCTTCAGTGTGTTTTCATGCCCGAGACAAAGACGGTTTCTGCTCTAGTCGTGGGCGGTGAGGCAAACGCAGGGCCACCACTCGGGCCGGCTTTGGGTCCCCTCGGCGTCAATGTCATGATGATTGTAAAGCAGATCAACGACCTGACCAAAGATTATACTGGGATGCGTGTTCCGGTCAAAGTCAACGTTGACACGGAGACAAAGAAATTCACTGTTGAGGTCGGAATACCCTCTGCTTCCGCGCTTATAGTAAAAGAGTCTGGTGCACCAAAGGGATCGGGAACCCCAAAGACTGTAGTTGCAGGAAACCTGACAGTTGATCAATTGGTAAAAATTGCAAAAGTCAAAATTTCGCAATCTTATGCCACGGCGGTCAAGTCCGCAGCGAGTGAAGTTGCTGGTTCATGCGTAAGTATGGGCATAACAATAGAGGGCAAATCTGCGAAGGAATTCCTACAAGAAGTAAAGCAGAACAAGTGGGACGAGGCTCTCGCAGGTTAGCAAAAAGGGTTAAAACTCTAAGGAAATGCTATAGTAAGATACAACGATTTCATGTTTTTTGGTGAAAGTTTATGCTAACAAAGACTCAGATTCAACAGGAAGTGGCAAAAGCTCGCGCTGACGATTACAAAAAGCGCAACTTCCAGCAATCGTTTGAATTGATTCTCAATCTGAAGGACATTGATGTAAAGAAGCTTGACCTCAATGTCAACGAAGTGGTCTTCCTTCCAAACAAACTCTCGGATGTTGCGAAGATTTGCGTTTTCGCAGGTGGCGACACTGCGCTTCGAGCGCAAAAAGCGGGCGCAGATCGAGTCATTGAGACCGGAGAATTGGACAGGCTTGCATCAGAAAAGCGCTCAGCAAAGAAATTAGCGCGTGAATATCAATTCTTCATGGCTGATACAACGTTGATGCCAAAAATCGGTAAGATCTTGGGTCAGTTTTTGGGTCCAAAGGGTAGGATGCCGACTCCGATTCCACAAGCTGCTCCAATCGAAGCAATGCTCACAAGATACCGGACAGCGGTGAGGGTGAAAGCTAGGGGATCTCTCAGCGTGGCCGGCAAGATTGGCGACGAATCACTTGATGATTCCAAGGTTGCCGAAAACGCGATTGCTGTCATAAACCAAGTCGAGAAGAAATTGCCTAACGGCGAGAAAAACATCCACTCATTGCTCGTGAAGAAGACCATGGGCAAGCTAGAAAAGGTCAGAATGGTCGAGGATTGAGTTTAGTTGGCAAAGCAGAAGCTGGTTGCAGCAGAAACAAAGCGAACTACATATCCAGCTAGCAAGACAGAGACTCTGAAAAAAGTCGAAGAGCTAGCAAACAAATATGACACCATAATTGTCTCAAAGTTACACAAAGTGCGCGCCGGGCAGCTAATGCTTCTCCGCAAGAACTTTAGGAACGAACTTGTAATGCTCGTTGCGAAGAACAACATTGCTGCACTTGGACTTCAGAAGGCAGGCATAAAGCACGCCGACGAGTTCCTTGCGAAACTGAACGGTCAAAACGCTTTAGTTTTCACAAATATGAATCCTTTCAAACTTTACTTGGCACTTGAAAAGAGCAAGGTCAACCTTCCAGCAAGAGCTGGCGACATTGCAACCGATGAGATCGTTGTTCCAGCTGGAAATACCGGCATTCCGCCCGGTCCAGTCCTCTCTGAATTCAAAGAGGCAAGCGTCCAAACCAGGATCGAGTCTGGCAGCATTTACGTTTCAAAAGATTCAGTAGTGGCGCGGCCCGGCGACACAATATCGCCAAAGTTATCTGGCCTCCTAGCGCGTCTGAATCTGAAACCGATCAAGGCAGGAATGTCCATTTTCATGGCGTCCTCAGAGGGTCTGTTACTACTCCAGAAAGACATCACAATAGATCTTGTACAATACCGGGCTGATGTTTCGAGGGCAGCCGCAGAGGCAATTAGCCTGGCACTTGAAGCAGCTTACACCACGCCGGAAACAATGCCTTTGCTCATCGCGAAGGGTTTCAAGGGCGCAAAGGAAGTGGCCAAGCTAACTGGATACGTAACAAGCGAAACTGCTGAGGCGGTCTTGGGGCTAGCGGAGGCTCAAGCCAAGGCAGTCTTGGACCTCGCGAAGAAGAAAGGCTACTCCGAAAGCACTTCCTAGACTCGGCGCTGCAACTGCCCAAATCGCCAGGGCATAGCCTCGCTAGATCCATTGAAGTATCTAGACGGTTAGCATAATCTGTGTTCTAATTACAAAAATCGCAATCCGCTAGGAAATGTGTGCGAATATGTTCGCCAGCAGCCTTTTCACGAAATCTGTGAAATCCTCGTCTTTGAGTTCGACTATAGTGTACAATTCTTCTTCGATCGCTTTCCTCGCAGCTACAAGATGATAGCATTCGGCAACAGTGCCGCTGACCACGCGAAAATGGAAATCATCGCAAGAGCAGTAGGGTCTCCTGGATTTGGTTGGAATGCAGTCGACCAGATAATCGCAATCCCGCCCTGCAACTGTCCAGATTGTCATACCGCTTGGGAGGAATCGATTTAGCCTGACACCTTCGCTCTCTACGACCTTCTGTGCCTTGTTCTTCCTGGTCAATTCTCTCTTTCCCTGGGAGCTGGTCTTTTCTGCGAGAGACAATAGTACTGCCCTGGCCGCCCGTTGAATTTCAGCTTTGCGAAGTAATTCTTTTGAGTTCTGTGTTCATTTTACAGGTGCAGGCACACGTTCCGAATAAATTAGCCGTGGTACTGAATTAGTTGAAGATCAGAACGCTATACGAAAAACGCGCAATCCTTCTTGAATCTGATTCCAAGCAGAACAAGAACCGTTATCTTGTGATTACCGATATTCATATTGGATTTGAAGAAAAGTTCAGGGGATCTGGCGTCAGAATTCTGCCGAGCATAGAGAGAATGGTCTTGGAACTGGAATCTCTGATAGACGAACATCGAGTAACAGACCTCATAGTGAATGGCGATGTAAAATCTGGAATCGATCGTATTCTGGAATCAGAGTGGGAAAATGTTCCGCGGTTTTTTTCAAGGTTGTCAAAGAAGTGCAGGGTTTCGGTAGTTCCTGGAAACCATGATGGAGGTCTGTCAAATCTCTTGCCGGACGGGGTCTCCCTGGAAGACATCAACGGAAAACTGATTGAAGATACGCTGATACTGCATGGTCACACCAACCCCTTGATAAAATTCAAGGATTGCAAACGGTTGATTATCGGTCATGTTCACCCGATCTTTCAGAGGAAAAGCAGCCCGCTTTCCGGGCAACCAGTCTGGGCATTTCTGAAAATCTCAAAGAAGCTAGTTTTCAGAGAAATTTTGGACGAAGATTTTGATAAGGATGCGTTGTTCGAGGTCGTGGTGATGCCTTCGTTCAACACCGAACTTTTCTCGGAAGGTTACACTGTAGAAGGCGAACGAAAGGAAAGAAAGGATTCTTCGCTCGTAAATCGTCTGAAGCAGTCGGAGGATGCTGTCATAATAACTCTCAAGGGAGAGGTGATCGGCGACAAGGCAATCCTCCCGAGCGTACTCTAATCTCGGTTGTTCGTGAAATTCTTATACGGACGAAACCCGGGGTCATCTTATTCCCAATGGAATATTATCCAAGAAAAAGATGAATGATTTTTGCAACTTCCACCAATTCAGGAAATAAAGAAGAGGCGAGTAGCGCTGGGCATCAGCCAGAAAAAACTAGCCTTTAGTGTCGGAACGAGTCAATCGCTCATCGCAAAGATCGAGAGCAACAGGGTCAACCCTTCATACGAAGTAGTCAAGAGGATATTCGAATATCTTGACAGGATGGAGCAACCGAAGATTGGTCTCGCAAAAGACGTTGAAAAAAGAGATCTTGTCTGGATCAGAAAGAGCGAGAGAGTCAGGGAAGCCGCTGACAAGATGCGTCTTTATGGATTTTCCCAACTCCCCGTGAGGGATGATAAAGAGGAAATCTGCGTCGGCAGTCTTTCAGAGAGACAGATCGTTCAGGGAATGTTGCGGGAACCCGATCCAAAATCATTTTCAGAGAAACTGGTTTCAGAAGTAATGCAAGAGCAGTTCCCCGTGGTGGATGAGAGTATTCCCATCAATGCGGTTGCGCTTTTGCTCCAGCACTCACAAGCTGTCTTGACAGCCAGACGTGGAAAGATTGTCGGAATAATTACTCCTAGCGATCTTTTGTCCGTGAATTCAGGAACAGGAATCAGAAAAAAAGTTCAAGCTCAAGAGAGAGCAACTGATGCTACGACTCTTGAGCATCCTTGAAAAAAATCGAGTGTACCTCGGAATTTCACCGAGGTTACTTTGAGTTCGGATTAGCCAGTTGCTAATCCATTCCGCCCATATCGCCCATACCACCCATGCCTCCCATTCCGCCCATTCCTCCGCCTCCTCCTGGCGGCATTGGTGGTGCCCTCATTTTACTTGAAGCGATAACGTCGTCGATGCGGAGAATCATGCACGCTGCTTCGGTAGCGGATTTGATGATCTGACTCTTGACCGCTTGAGGCTCAAAGACCTCAACGGCTTCCAGATCGCCAACCTTACCCGCGAGTACGTTGACTCCGACCCACTTCTTTCCCTGTCCGTGCTTTGATCTCAATTCGACCTGAGTGTCTATTGGATCCATTCCGGCGTTCTCTGCCAGTGTGAGTGGAATAACTTCAAGTGCATCTGCGTACTTTTGTACCGCGAGTTGCTCTCTGCCAGTCAACGAATTTGCCCATTCTCTCAGCTGCGAAGAAAGTTCCTCTTCAGGTGCTCCTCCGCCTACCACGATCGCTGGGTGCTCAATTACGTCTTTGACAACCATTAGGGCATCGTGCATACTTCTCTCGGCCTCGTCTGTGACCCTTTGAGTTGCGCCCCTGACCAGAATTGTCGTCGACTTCGGATTCTTGCAACCTTCGACGAAGACCCATTTGTCCTCTTCCACTTTGCGTTCTTCGACGATCTGTGCCTTACCCAAGTCTTTCTCAGACAAGTCTTCCAAGTTTGTGATTATCCGTCCACCAGTTGCCTTTGCAAGCTTGGTCATGTCTGATTCCTTGACACGCCTTACAGCCAAGACATTTGACTTTGCCAAGTAGTGCTGAGCAATGTCATCAATGCCCTTCTGGCACACTACGACGTTTGCTCCAGAGTCTACTATTGTCGTTACCATCGCTTTGAGCATCGAGTTCTCTTCATCCAGAAACTGCTTGATCTGAGAGGGGTCGCTTATGTTGATCTTTGCATCAAACTCTGTCTTTTCAATCTCGAGTGCAGAGTTGATCAGAGCTATCTTTGCTCCCTCGATGCGCTTTGGCATACCTGCATGGACAACCTCTTTGTCCAAAACGATACCTTTGATGAGCTCGGTTTGTCTCAAACCACTTCCGGTCTTTTTCTCTACCTTAACATCGTCAATGTCGACTCTGTACTCGTCGCCGACTTTTTCGGCAACTGCGAGAAGAGCGTCAGCACAGAGTGCCGCAAGCTGATCCGATTCTTTGCTGATCAACTTTGACGCCATTGATGTCTTTGCTACTTTGACAAGCCACTTTCTGTCCGTTGGTGGAACCGCTATTGCAAGTTTATCCAGAATTTGGAGCGCTTTTTGGGCCGCCTTTCTGTAACCGTCAACGACGATTGTTGGGTGGACGTTTTCCTTGATCAGCTCTTCAGCGTTTTCGAGCAACGCACCAGCTAAGATCACAGCGGATGTCGTTCCATCGCCGACTTCGTTGTCGGTTGTCTTTGATATCTCGACGATCATCTTTGCGGCTGGATGCTGCACGTCTATCTCCTTCAAAATCGTGGCTCCGTCGTTTGTGATCGTGACGTCTCCCAAAGTGTCAACGAGCATCTTGTCCATTCCTCTCGGACCTAGACTGCTCTTTACAATCTCAGCGATCAATTTCGCCGCGAAAATGTTGTTTCTCTGTGCATCTCTTCCCTTGTTTTCTGATGTCCCCTCTTTCAAAATTAAAACTTGTTGTCCTTGACTCATAGCTATGACCTTCTGGATACTAACCTTATGAAACTAACTAGAGGCGAAAGATATTTAGGTTTATCGGGTTCTATAATTCTCAACGTAGTGGGATAACAGTATCTGAATTGATGGCCAATATCGATAACATTGACGTGTTGTTCGAAGTTCTTGGGAACGATACGCGCCGAAGAATTCTTCAACTTCTGGCCGATGAACCTCGCTATTTCATTCAACTTTCGAAGGATCTTGGCGTCAGCCAGCAAGCGGTCTTGAAACATCTAGAAATTCTTGAACGCAATGGATTTGTTTCCTCTTTCGAAGGTGAAAGTGATTTCGCCGCTCCCAAGAGGAAGTACTATCAATTAGATCGATCATGCATGCTCGCCATTGGCATCACCAATGACGCTGTGCAATTCGTATTTCACGACATACCTCAGGAAAGCGGCAAGGGAAAGCCCTCTCAAACAGAGTTCAAGTCATTGCAGCGCCAGCTCTTGGAGCTTGAGAGAGAAAACGACGCATCCAAAATTTTGAATCTTAGCGATTCTCTGCTGAAAGAGATCAATGCAAAGCTCACCGAACTAGCAAACACAGAGATTGCATTGCTTCGACTGAAACAGGGCATTACGCGTGCTGCGCACGAAGCCATCAGAAACGCCTTCGATCAAGACCTCCAGCGCCAGATAATCTATTCAACTATTGGAGAGGAGAAAAGACCCGATGTTAACGAGCTCTCCGAAATGCTCGACGCACGGGAGCGAGAGATCAACGAAGCCCTAAAGGCGCTCAGATTGCGTCTCCAAGACAACATCATGTTTCAATAATAAAAAGGGCAAATTTTATAGACGCTAAGATCGAATGCACTGAGCGAGTAGTGAGAAAAATGCCGATGGTTAGCTCTGGCGATTGGGAGTGCCCAAAATGTCACGGCAAGAATATAGTCATGGCGAAGGCCTCAAAGAAATCAGCTAAAATGATGTGTGCTGATTGCAATTTCAAGGGCTCGGCAATGCAATTTTAGGCTAGTTCGCTATCAACTAGGCACTATTGCCCCAAGATTAGAAAGCTTTTACCGGATTCTCGTCATTGTCGAATCTTTAGGCGCTTTGATCTTTTCGCTCAATTTGGAAGATATTGTTTCTCCATAGAACGGTTCTAGTCTTCTACACCCAAACACTGATAAGGAGTATTTGCGTTAATCAATATCTCTGGAGAGTTGGGCAGCAAGTTTGAGTGATGACAGGCGACGTAGCCAACGCGGTAGTTTCTATGGCGATAAGCGTCCTGAGGGTTATCAACCAAGGAGAAGTAGACGGGACGAAGAAGCGCAGAAAAGAACTGAATCCGGTGGCAAGCCTGTCGAAGCCGGCAAGGAATACAAAGTAAGAATTATTGATCGCAGCGAAAGAGGAGAGGGCGTCGCCAGGATCGAAGGGTTCATCGTTTTCGTGCGCGGCGCGAAACCTGGCGAAGAAGTCAGAATCAGAGTTTCAAACGTGGGAGCTAGGGCAGCGACCGGCGAAATTATTCCTGAAACTACTGCAACAGCTCCTGCAGCAGAATCTGCTCCTGCAGAAGTTACTCCGGCAGCTCAACCAACAAGTTAGCTAGCCGAAGAATTCGGCTAGTGTAGGATTTTTCATCTGCGAATCGGCTGCCTTGATTAGATTTGAGACTCTGATCCCTGCTCTTCGCACCCCGATGCCTTCGTTTTCATCAAAAAAAGAGTTGAAAAGCTCTGAACCAACTTCCATAAACTTGGCTTCCGAGCTTGTTGGAGCGTCAAGAGTTCTTGCACGATTCTTTGTTTTCAAATCCGTGGTAATCGCAATTATTCCTACGGATTTGCAAAGTAGTTTCTTGGCTGCAAGTCGCTCCGATATATCTCGACAGAGTGGCGCGAGCTCGTACTCAAAATTGAATGCTCTTGCGTCCTGTTTCAGCGTAACGATTCTGCTTAACTGTTCTTGCTCCCTTTCCTGAACTATGTCGTCGTCGATCCCTTGCGCTGACAGTTTCAGCTGCGGGCCGAGATTTTTGCCGAAAATGCTGGATAGTCTTGCCTCATCGCAGTTTGCAAGATCTTTAACTATTTTGATCCCCATCGCGCCTAACTTTTCTTCCGTCTTTGGTCCAACCCCAAATAGCTTCCCAACGGGCAACGGATCGAGAAACGATCGAACTTGGTCAGGAAGTATCATAGTCAGCCCATCAGGTTTTTTTGCGTCAACCGCCATCTTTGCGACCAATTTATTCGGACCGATCCCGACCGAACAGGTGAAGTGTTCAGCTTCCAGAATTCTCCTCTTGATTGTAGATGCGATTTTTTCAGCAGAAGAGTAGTCGCCACGAGTGTACTCAGTGACGTCCAAATACGCTTCATCGACGCTCATTTGCTCCATCTTTTGTGAATGTGATCGAAGTATCTCCATGATTCGTTCGGAGACTGCATCGTAATAGTCCCTATCCATTGGCAGGAACACTGCATCTATGTTCTTCGAGAGGATTCTCTTTGCTAGAATTATGGGGATTCCTGACTTTACGCCGAGTCTCCTAGCAACGTAGTTGCTTGTGCTCACCGCACCGCTGTCTTCGGTCCTGCCCGAGAAAACGCAAATGACTACTGGTTTGTCCTTGATCTCGGGTTTTCTGACCTCCTCGCATTGCGCGTAAAAGTAATCGAGGTCTACGGCGAGTATTGTTCTCGCGTCACGTGAAAGGCTCATTTCGCAAGATCTTTTTCTGAAAAGAACGAATAGTAGGGAATGCCAGCTTTTCTGAAATTATCTGTCGCTCCGCGGTCAACGATTGCGATGGCCTGGACGACTGTAGCCCCAAAATCCTTGACCGCTGAAGCCGCTTGAAGTGATGAACCGCCCGTGGTTATTACGTCGTCGACTATAACGACCTTCGCGTCCTTCCTGATGCCACCTTCGATCAAGCTTTGCGTGCCGTGGTCTTTTTGCTTCTTCCTTACCCAGAACGCCGAAATTGGTTTGGAATCTTTCTCGCTGAGCAAAGCTACCGCAGTTGAAATCGGTATAGAACCGGTCTCCAATCCGCCTACGTGACTTGCTTCAGGAGCTAGCTCTCTTATCTCGGCGAGCACTAGAGATCCAACCAGATTAATGCCCTCGGGGTCGAGGCTAATTTTTCTCAAGTCCACGTAGAGGTTACTCTTGACTCCCGAAGCGAGAGTGAAACCCTCCGCTTTTTTCTCGACCGCCTTTTCAATGATGAGTTCCAAGAGTCTTTTCTTTTTCGATTGCAACTCTTCACTCTTCACGGGGGCCAGTCACGAATTCCAAAGTTCAATAAACTTTCGACAAAGTCTTTTTTCTTGCATCCAGTAGAGCCAGCGCATTCTCGAACAGAGCTCGTAGGTGGTTCGGATCTGTGTAGACGTTCACGGCAATCTTTTCTGACGCGAAAGTCTTTCCCAGATATTCTGCGAAGCTTTCCTTCCCAGCCTTGGCGAAAATCCACACATTCCCCTTGGACAGCACAGAATAACAGGAAAGAGCCTCGAACACCTGCCTGAATTCGTTCGCCCCGCTTTCTCCAATGGATTCCGGTGGCAGTATGATGCACGCCGCGTCGCTCTCGCTTATGAGATCTAGCGAGGTGGAAAGGTCCCTTGTACTTTGAACGCTAGGTGAAGTGTTGACCAAAGTCTTGTAGCCAAACTTTGCCGCCGCGTCTAGAACCGAATATTTTTCTTCATCAGTCGTGCCCTCTCCAAAAGAAACATACATGTTGGTCAGTGGATGGCAGACGTCGGTGTCGCAGATAGGCTGGAGGCATACGGGGCAATGATCATCATATTTTGCGTTCACGACCTGCGCAAGATCGAGCTTCAATAGCTCGGAAATTGTCAGTGTCCAAGCGAGGATTGCTGCTACTTTCGACGGCATTTGTTCCTGTAGCGATCTCTTTCTGTTCATCATGGCAAGGTCGCCAACATCCTTCATCATAGAGACTAGCGCATTCATCGGAGTCAAACGAGTGTTCTCGTTCTGATATAATTTGGAAATGAATACCTGCCACTCTTTGAGAGTTCTCGGCTGCGCGAAATCTGCCAAAGAGGCTTGAGAAAGTTCAGCTTTCGACCAGGTCGGACGGGGCGCGTTCTTTCCGTATTTTTGCCACGCGAGTGATGATAGATCAATGTTTAGCTTGTAAGCCAAAGAGCATATCCACGAAAAAACATCGGCGAGGCTAGGCTCGATTAATGTACTGTCTTGTGACTCCATCGGATTCACGAGTTCCGCGACTTCCTCGACGAGTCTCGAGATCATGTATTCGGTGGTGTGCTTGTCGTGTCGCTTTCCGTAGATTCGCCCGAACTTCGTTAGCCATTCGTCGAGTGAAAGATCGTCAAAAGTTTGACCGCTACCTTTTTCGTTTGAGGGAGGATTACTTGCGGAGAGGAGCTTTTGGTCGCCAGTGCTAGCAAAATCTGCCATAAGCTAATGAAGAATACGACTGACCTAAACTAAAAGGTTTGCAATCGGCTATAACAACAGCTCAATTCGTGTGGCAAGTGTTGCTCTTGATTCTGAAATCTTGTAAGGAATGTCAACACAGCTTTTCAGAATATCTCTTTCAAGCGCTATTTTGCCGGGAAATGCTAGACTTCGGACACCAACGCTTCAAACTGAATTGTTCGGATTCGCTTTCCTGGAACGGAGTCGTGCTACAACATATCCAGCAACCGCGGAAAGCACCAATCCTTCCAGTATCGAGGCAAGATAGATGCTTACAACGATTCCATGACCAAAGACCGCAGAAATCTGTTGTTGGAGCTCCAGCGAAAGCGTATTTTTTGCGTATGCTTCAAGGAATACGTCGAACAGGTATAGATTTGTCAGGACTACAAAGAGCGTTACAAACGAACGGGAGACTAGGCGATTTCTTAGAACGAACCAAGCGTTGAGCCACAAATGTTGACTGCAACCCTGGATCTTTTCATCTTCGGAAAAATATGTCTTTGACGTTGCTGGATCTGGAGAATACTCTGACGCCGGTTCGAAGAAACTTTTGGACCCTTCTCTGATAATGTTCTTCGCAGTCGCTGTATCTTGTTCTTGCCATCCTTGGACGAAGCGTTCCAGTGCTCTGGCATGTTTTGCAAAGTGAAGGATTGTACTTCCTGCGATGAACCAGTACTAGCTCACTGTGCTGACGATATTTTGTGGGCATTTCTTGAATCTCAAATCTAGATCTGGACTCCACTACCCTATATGCATGATTGGAAGACTTAAAGAAATCTCGGATTCCGAGATATATCGGAAGTCGATACTTTCTCATTCAACTATGGCTGATTCATTAACACAACTAACTTTTCAAGAACGTGTTTATTTCTGCAAGTACCTTGGTGAACATTTCGCTCGTCATCTTTCCCGTATTTGTATTTCTTGGACTGGGATGGTACGACGCGAATATTGCAGGTAGTTTCTCCGAAAGAATATATTTTTCTCCGTGCTTGAATTTGAAACTACCCTTCACATCATAGCATTTCTTCGCGAAATCAACGAATGAGTCGAATGCTAACTTTCCCAGAGCCAACACTGCTTTAGAATTCTTCAAAAGCTGCAGTTCTTCCTCCAGATATGGCGCGCATGTTTCAATTTCCCGCGTACTAGGTTTGTTGTCAGGAGGCACACATCGAACTGCCGCAGTCACATAACAGCCATTGTATTGGAGGCCATCGCCTCTGGTTTCTGAGGTTGGCTGGTTCGAGAAACCTGCGTCATAAAGATGTTTCACGAGGAATTTTGCGCTGCTGTCCCCGGTAAAAACTCTGCCCGTGCGGTTACCTCCGTGAGCAGCTGGGGCGAGACCTATCACAACGAGTCTCGCTTTTGGATCCCCGAACCCCGCCACTGGTTTGCCCCAATACTCAAAATCTGCGAACTGCTTTCGTTTCTCTATTGCAATTCTCTCGCGAAACTCCACCAATCTCGGACATTTTCTGCACGAAATTATTTCCTCGCTCAGTTGCTTCATAGTCCTCTGCTTAGTCAATTGGCTAGCTCATCCGAGAGTGGAACAGAAATTTTAGTCGTCGCGATCAGTAATATTGCTTTGCGAGCTCAAGGGCCCGTTTGCAATCACTTTCATTTTCAAAAACGATCCGCGTTTCAAACAAGGAAGCTTGGGTCGATTTCAGAGCAGTAGGATTAACCGGCGACAATCCCTTAGAGTTCAGGACGAAAATCGTGGCACTCTTGCCCTCAATCCTAATGTCTCCCGGAGATATCTTGAGCGCTCCCTTTTTCTTGTTTGGATTGCCCTTGAACACGTAGATGCCAAAGGCTAACGCAAGTAGCAGCACGCTCATGATTCCAGCGGTTGAAAGATTAAACGGAATAATCACTAGCGGCGCAAGAATCAGTGGTATGTAAATGACTATGATGATAGTGAGAAGAAGGTTCGATGCGCTGCTCGAGTATACCACAGGAAATTGGATTTCCTTGGCTGGACTCTGTGGTTCATCAGAGGTTTTAGGTTCCAAAAGCCAAAGTCCTTCTATTGAATCGCCTCGAAAATTCATCAGCGCCTATATTAATCTGTGGAAGATTTGATTGAGATTAAGAGAGTTTTAGGGCTCATATTGCCTTCTTTCTCAAAATTCTTTCCTGAGAGTGTTTTTAATCAAGCTTCCCAAACACTCGTACAAGACTCGCTAGACATAGGTAGAATCTGATGCCGCATCAATGGACGAAACAGCAATTACGCCAGCAAGTAAAGAACGCGATCTACAAGGTCTTTGACGCCGCAAAGACCAGGGATTTTGCGATCCTTGCCGCGATGCACTACCAGAGCGAGGAGTTGTTTTCCAAATTTGATTACTCCTCACCATACAAGCGTCAGACCATCTCGCAGGCGTTGATGCATGAAGAAGTCGCTTACGCCAACATTACGGATTTCAACTACAAAATCGACGATCTTCGAATTGATCTTGTCAGCCAAGAAGTTGCAATAGCTACCTTTAATCTGGAAACTGGCGGATTGTTCGTGAACGACTATCGTTTTGAGGGTAGCCCGGCTCGAGCAAACCTTCGGGCGTCAATGGTATTTCTCTGGAAGAACGACCAGTGGCTCATAGTCCACGAGCACTTTTCTAGCTTCCCCGAGGAACCCGCGAAAAAAGAGAAAGTATCAGGGTTGAAGAGCGCCAAGCCCTGACCTGTTCAAATAATAGAGATTCATCATTGTCTGCAATGCCCCAAAAAGCTGATCCTGGTATCGTAAATCCCATGGTAGAAAAGTACATGTCTCAGATCTTGAGACCAAGAGATAAAATTCTACAGTATCTGGAGAAGGACGCGCGTGAGAATTCCGTACCGATTATTGGCCCCTTGTGTGGAAATGTTCTCTCCCTAATCGCTACTGGCTACCACGCAAAGAATATTCTAGAGATTGGAACCGCCACGGGATATTCTGGCATCTGGCTCGCAAGAGTCGCGAAGAAAAATTCAGGAAAACTCATCACGATTGAAATGGATCGAAAGAGACTCGCAATCGCACAGAAGAGCTTTTCCGAAGCGGGAGTCGCAGACAACGTGAAAGTTCTCCAGGGAGACGCGAAAGAGATCGTCCCCAAAATTGCAAAGAAACAGAAAGGAAGATTTGATGTTGTCTTCGAAGACGTTGGAGACAAGAGCATCTACGTAGATCTTCTAGAACCTTGCATTGACGCGCTGCGGGTTGGCGGCTACCTGATCGCTGACAACTCCCTATGGAGTGGGCGAGTTGCGCTTCCATCTTCCGAGGACAAAGACACGAATACAATCAGAAAGTTCAACAAACTTGTCTATCAAGATAAGCGACTTCTGCCGGTCATAATTCCGCTGAGAGACGGTATGACCGTCTGTCTAAAGACTGGCGAATAATCGAACCGACAATTCTTTTAGGCGAATGAAAAACAAGATCGCTTATCCTTCCGGGGTTGTGGTGTAGCTTGGTCAACATGCGAGCCTCGGGTCAATGATCTGCGAGATCGCTCGTGACCGCCGGTTCAAATCCGGCCGACCCCACCATTTTAGCTCGCTCTCTCTTGTCGCTGCTTCTCGCAATACTTGTCATTTTTCTCTAGATTGTTGTCAGTAATTCTCAAAATACGTGTCACTACTTTTAGCTACACAATAATTGTCGTAATGCCGCAGTAGCAACCTGCTTGCTCAAACGAACTCTGCAATTTAGAAAATGTGCATCAGGACACCCACTCACAGGGGCGAGGTCGGTTGGTAAGTGCTGATGAATTTTGGCGGTTTGAACCCCGAGGTTATAATCTGGGGGTGGGATTTGAACACAAATTTATTGAAGACTGCACAACTTGGTATCAGCTAGGTCAGAATCCGCATAGACTAGTCTTTTCGAGGCTCGTCTAATTGCTTCCAATTACACGACTGTCTTTTTGACCTTAGACTATCCATTTTGATTAGCAATGAAGCCAAAAACACGATTGAGAGGACGTCCACGGAGAAGATGGTTTTTTCTCATTCACTTTAATATAGCATATTTTGAAAATCTAGGATATACGGACTTGTCCAAGCCGCCATCATCGCCAGAACTCATTTTCATGCTCCTTAAAATGGGAGTATGTAGCTACAATAACTTGGAATCCAACGGCGCGCAGATGAGACACTCTCTTTCAAATGACAAGTGCCTATGCATGGACTCGTTTCCTCTGTCAGATAGTTATGACGAGCCCGAGTACAGAGCTGCGCTCGAAGGCAAGACTGGCATAGAGATATTCTCATTCCTTTGCGAAT
>Ga0307372_10004685_pt1 | contig 20936 bp, 14 predicted proteins | sample OX1MG_FD_202533 | JGI IMG/M metagenome (GOLD analysis project Ga0307372, IMG submission 202533) | Soil microbial communities from Risofladan, Vaasa, Finland - OX-1 | ecosystem: Environmental > Terrestrial > Soil > Coastal area > Acid sulfate soil | place: Finland: Risofladan, Vaasa | collected...
CGCGCTCCCCAACGACCTCCAGAGCCGCGCCCTCCAACTCCTCGGCCTCAACGCCTCGTTGTAGCCAGAACCTGCATCGCCATTCCGAGTTCAGCTGAACTCGGCCGGCCTCCGGAACTTCGGCCTAAGGGGACAGCCGCCTCCTCATCGGCGGTGGCCCTAGGCCAGACGATGTCGGACCCACCAAAAGCAGAATCCGATCAGGACGAGGGCGAGCCCCAGAAAGATCGCCATCTCATACCACTGGTCGGCGTGGACCGGCCAACGAGATCGAACTGCTGGTCCTCCGCCACGAGGTCGTGGTCCTGCGGCGGCAGCTGCCCCGTCCACAATTGCGGCTGTCCGACCGGGCGATGGTCGCCGCGTTGGCCCAGGTGCTGCCCCGGGACCGGTGGCCCCACCTCTTCGTCCGATCGGCGACCCTGCGGCGCTGGCATCGGATGCTGGTGGCCCGCCGCTGGACGTACGCCTCTCGGGGCCCGGGTCGCCGAAGTGCTCGATCGCAGTATCCGCCAGCTGATCGTCCGGCTGGCTCGAGAGAACCCGACCTGGGGTTACCGGCGCATCCACGGCGAACTGGTCGGGCCCGGTCTCCGCGTTGCGGCCAGTACCGTCTGGCAGGTGCTGCAACGAGCCGGGCTGCCACCGGCCCCGCGGCGGGCGGCGGAAACCTGGCGAGCGTTCCTCGCCGAGCAGGCGGCCGGGCTCCTCGCGTGTGACTTCATCGCCGTCGACACCTTGTTCTTCCGTCGCCTGTACGTGCTGGTGTTCATCGAACTGCAGACCCGGATCGTGCACTTTGCCGGGGTAACGGCCCATCCGACGGGGGCATGGGTGACCTAGCAAGCCCGTAACCTGATCGGCACATTCACGGACCGGGCGGCGCCTGCCCGAATCCTCATCCGCGACCGGGACGCGAAGTACAGCGCGCCTTTCGACGACGTGTTCTGTTCGGAGGGGATCCGAATCATTCGCACCCCGGTCCGCGCTCCGCGAGCGAACGCGGTCATGGAACGATGGTTTTCCAGCCTCCGGCGGGAGTGCCTGGATCGGCTACTGATCGTCGACCGGCGTCACCTGGAGCAGGTGCTACGGGTCTATCTCGGGCACTACAACACTCATCGGCCGCATCGGACCCTCGACCAGCGCGCGCCAGCCAATCCGGTACCGGTCAAGTTTCAAGGCGTGGTCGACATAGGGGCTGTTTACCGACGCGACCGACTCGGCGGGCTCATTCACGAGTACGAGATCGCCGCATGACCATGGAATCGGGGTCTCGGCACCCACAGGCCGCGTGACGTCTTTTTTTAACCCTACACCCTGACCGGTCGAAAACCGAAGAGCCAGCCTTCGGGCCAAGGAGGACTGCCAGGCCACCCTGTCTGGCGATGGGAGCAGTGGAGACGCTGGAGTTAGGTTAGAGGAGGCTGGCGAAGGTACTGATGTCCTCTCCGGGGTTGACACGGATCCGGGGCAGCTGCCAGAGGTGATCGGAGGATTCCCTGGCTGAAGCCAGGCGCGTGTCCAGGAGTCCGCCAATGTAGCCCATCGTCGCGAGCGCCGAGAAGACTTGTCGCTCGGCGGGACCCGAGCTAGCGGCGCTGGGGTAGGGCCACAAACCTGTGTAGACGATGAACTGGACTGGATCTCCCGTCACGTCCCGCAGTACTTTCCTGGTGGTGCCAGCCACCGTCTGTAGTTGTTCAGCGGGAAGACCCCAAAGCGGAATGTCGTCCTTACTGGTGTGGTCCTCGAACCAGAATCCCTCCGATGCGAGCTGCTGCGCCTGGCTTGCTGAGATGTAAGTCTGGGTTCCATTTCTCCAGCCCATGAGGCCGGTTGGGACGCCAAACACAGCCGTGAAATGGGCCCGCTGGAGAGCTGGTACGGCGTACTGGACCACACTTTCTCGTCCGTCGTCGAAGGTGAGGACGACCGGCTTCGGTGGCAGAGGCAGGCCATAGAACAGGTAGTCGGCGAGTCGCACCAGCGATATCGCCACAAAGCCATTGTTCGCCAAATACGCCACCTGAGCAGCGAACTCGGCCGGGTCCACGGTGAGGCCGTAGTCCAGGCGGTAGGCGTAGTTGCTCGCATAGCGCTGCGGATCCGGATAGGGAGCCACTCGGTGGTACATGAGAATCGGGACCTGGGACTGCCTGGTGGGCTGGCCAGCCGGCAGAATGAGAGGAGCATCAAATGAGGCCGGGCCCTCGCCGATGATCTGTGGGTTCCCTCGACCGGAATCGGTGAGATAGAGGGCCATGCTGAGATAGTCGTTGATCACGCCAGATGGTTCGTCCAACTTCTCATTGAGCACCACCCTGACCGGAACTTGCCAAAGCCCGGAACGCTGGGAGAGATCTTCACGGTCGGCCCAGGTCGACGGGTAACGCGGAGGGCCCACGGAATAGGTCTTGACGCCGACGGCACCGAACTTGGCCCTGAGCATTGCAGTGCGTGATTGGGCAGATGGCCAGCGCCGTTGAGCCTCCGGTGAAAGCAGCTCCCATTGAGCGTCAAAGTGACCGCCAGCGAGTTCGTCCATGAAGAGTCGCGCGCGCCGCATGACACGACTCACTGCGCTCGGGATCGGAGGGGCCTGGGTGGATACCCTTGGAGTAACAGCATCCGGGTGAGCGCAGGCGGCAAGCAGGAGGACAACGCCGACAACCGACCCAAGGCGGTACGGCCCGAGCATTAACCGGCGTCCCCGTCTATGTTGATCACGCGCTCCTGTTTGGAGGCGTTTTGACAAAATTGGGGCGCGATAAACGCCCCTGGTCGGTGCTTTCGTCGGTGCCAAGGCCAGATTGACTACGGTAGGCGTTATGGGGGCGTAGGGCGGCAATAGTCGGTCCGCAGCAACCGGACCATCCCTCGAAGGATTCCTTCGGACCGGGCTGGCGAGGGCCAGGCTGCGATGGGGACGATCGTGGTTGTAGTACGCCCTACAGCACGGGGACGGCTGTGTTTATCCACTCCTTGCCTTCGTGAGGACGATCCGGTAATCGGACCGTGCTTCAAGAGGTTCGCGGCAAGGGCCAGCTTGACGCCATGAACACCGGGCACGCCGGAGGCTTCTGGTTCGAGTCGCTGACAGGCGGACACCGGGGAGCAATTCCGCTGCGTGCACCGCCGCGGCCACGTGATGGCTCAGCTCTTGAGACTAGTTGCGGGGGTCGATCTTGGCGGCGAAAGTTTGGAGCCGAGCATACTGCCGCGGACGTGGGTCGATTCGCGCTCGATCGGAACTGCCCATCTCAAAGGGCGTCCACTCGCGCGTCTCGGGACAGCTGTCTCGCTAGCCCTACTCAACCGCGAACTGGCAACGCTCCTCAGTTGATAACTCCGCTCGCTTCCGAGGTGGAAGGAGTTCCTGAAGAACTGGGCCGAGGGCATCCAGTGCCGGGCGCCCTGCGAGAAGCACGTCATCTGGGAGGAGTCGGAGGTGTATTGGGAAGAGCCCAAGGATCGAGGCGACCACGTCGTCTGCTACATGCGGGCGCCGTTCGGGATCGTGGTCGAGTGCCGGATGCCGGACGCCAAGTAAGCCTACAGGCGCAGGCAGCCCCCTTCCGCCGCCGATACTACTATCAGGCAGTCACCGTGAAGAACCTGGAGAGCCGCCGGTGAGCCGCACCGCAGGGGCGGTCGTGGTCGGCGCCGGGATCGTCGGCGTCAGCACGGCCTTCAATCTCGCCCGGCTGGGCATCAAGGACGTGGTCGTCCTCGAGCGCAAGAGGGTGGCGGCAGAGGCATCGCAGCTCTCGGCCGGGCTGGTGCGGACCCATTACAGCAACGCGCCCGAGGCGCGGGTCGCCCTGCGCGGGCTGCACTGGTTCGAGAACTGGGCCGAGCTGGTCGGCGGCAACCCCGGCTTTCACCGAACCGGTCTCGCCAACCCGGTCGCGCGCGAGGACCACGACAAGCTTCGCCGCAACGTCGCGATGCTCCAGCGGGTCGGGGTCGACACCCAGCTCGTGGGTCCTGAGGAGCTGGTCGAGATGGAGCCGTCGATGCTTGTCGACGAGGATCAGCTGGCGGCCTATGAACCCCGCAGCGGCTACGCGAACCCGGCCGCGACCACCCACGCGATGGCGGATGCCGCGCGCCGGCTGGGCGCCGAGATCCGGGAGGTCGTGACGGTAACAGCGATCAGGACCGAGGGTGGCCGGATCGCGGGGGTCGAGACGTCCGAGGGGACGATCTCGTCACCGGTGGTCGTGCTCGCCAACGGAGCCTGGTCGGTGCCGCTGGCAGCCGGCGTGGGGGTCGCGATCCCGATCGAGCCGCTCGCGGTCAGGCTCGCTTTCATCCAACGCCCGCAGGGTCTGCGCCGGGGCTGGGGCGCCCACCTGGTCCTGCTCGACCGCGCGAATGGCTCCTACATCCGTCCGGACGGCGAGGACCTGAGCATGATCGGCCTTGCGGTGGAGCGAGTGGAGATTCCCACCGCGGATGACTATGAGACGGCGGCGCCGCCCAGCGCCGAGTTCGAGGACCTGGCGAGAGCGCAGGCGGCCAGGCGCTTCCCCGGCTTCGCGCAGGTCCCGGTGATCGGGCGGCATTCGGGCCCGATCGACGCTACGCCGGATCTCTGCGCGATCATCGACCGAGTGCAGCCGGAGGGCCTGTACCTCGGCGTGGGCCTGAGCGGCTCCGGTTTCAAGAAGGGGCCGGCTATCGGCGAGGCGGTCGCGGAGCTGGTGGCGCTGGGCGAGTCGCGGACCACGCCGATCCCCGAGTTCAGGCTCAGCCGCTTTGCGGAGAACGACCCCATCACCGGGGAGGGCTATGTCGTTTCCCAGGAGTCACGGGCCATCTTCGGATCCGATAGCATCGTTCACTAGCCGCTGCCGGCGGTGTCCGCTCAGACCGGAATGTGCCGTGCTTTCGCGAGGCCGGTCGACCTTCTTGTCCCGCGCCTGCTCGAGGCCCGCGACGCTGACCCGGCGGGTGTCGGCGGGATCGATCACGTCCTCGGTCATCGCCCAGCCGGCGTCCACGTAGGGCCGATCGTCTCCCGGATCCGGGCCACCAATTGGGCCCGCGTCTCCTCCGGGTTCTCGGCCGCCTCGACCACCTTGTTGAAGATGATGTTGACCGCCCCCTCGGGGCCCATCACGCTGCTCGGCACCCTGGCGATCTTCGGGCTCGCCGTCCGCCTGGCCGCAAGCTAGTCAGGGAAGGCCCTGTGATCGAGCTGGCGTAGAGCTGCTTGCTGATCGCCTCAACCGTCCAGCCGCCGCGGCAGACACCCGCTCGGTGTGCTAGGCCGGGCGGATGGGCTGAAGTGCCGTTAGGTCGTCTGTTTAAGATCAATTGTCGGTGGTGGGCCGCAGCTTACATAACGCGAACCGGATTCACGTGGCCGGCCCGACCATAAGTCTGGGCCGGTAGGACTCGCGGGGCTGGCCCACCACGAGCGAGATGGCGGTCGAACCCGGCCAAAGGCGAAGCTCGGGGGCCTACCGCTCTCGGAGAAAGACGGCTGCGAGGACGGTGACGAAGAGAGCTATCAATGCGATGCCGCCAAATGAAGTCAGGCCGTACACGACGGAGTACGGCCATGGGACCGACGCGAGCTGGTCGGCCTTGGCACCGAAGGTGAAGAGCGCACCAGCAGCCAGCAGGAGCGACGTCGGAAGATCAAAGGCCGTCTTGAAGATGGCCACCGCTACGACGTACAGGGCGGCGATCGAGGCGAGAACCCGCAGCGGACGTACGCCGTATCCTGCCATCCACTTGAATGCCAACGCGAGGGTGCTATCCCACATACCCGGCGTCTCATAGAGGCGCGCTGCCTCCATCTGCTGGTAGAAGTAGTCGCGCGCTCGCTCCGGCGCGCCACCCGCGTTATAGGCCTCCTTCACCGACCTGTACAGCTCGACAAGGAAGCCCGTACCCGAACCCACGCCGTAGCTCGGGACATTCACGGGCTTGGGGGTTGAGGGCCTCACTTCGCACCCGCGATCGAAGCTGCAGTCGGTGAACAGGTTTGCCGCGTAGTAACTGCCATCGAACCTCGTCCGGGTCAGTTGGCAGTTGACAAAGTCGTTGAATTCCAGGAAGTCGCAGCCCTCGAAAGTCACATCGTCGAACTCGGTCCCGTAAAAGTAAGTGAACTGGAATGAGCAATTGACGAATCGGCACTCCTTGAGCAGAGCGAACTTGAACGTCGACTGGAAGTAAGCGTTGGTGAATGTGACCTTCTGGAACCTCCCGAACGAGAAGTCGATCGCTTCGAAAGTGTCGTAGGGTGGGAACGTCCACTCTTGATTGCCGACGTAGATTCCCTTTAGGTCCCACATGTCGGTGAGGGCTGGGAGCCGCCCCGCCTCGAAATCAGCTTGGAGGAAGTCCTCGCCAGCGCCTGAGTCGATCAGCTTCATCACCCGCTCGAGAGTGGCTCGGCCCTCGGGAGTGTCCCACCTGTCTCGCGCCCGTCGCGCATCGGCGTCGGCCGACTGCCTAAGCGCGTGAATTGGCGTGTACATGTAGGGCGTTACTACCCGGACCTCATCGGCTGGCTGGGGGTTGGGCGAGGTCTTTTAGTAGCAAGCTCGTCTGCTCTTCCTCCTGCAGCGCTGCGCCAGCCTCTTGCATCGCGGCACGAAGGTGGGCGTCCCAGCTGGGGGTGACCGGGCGGCCCTCGAGAGGACCGAGGCGGGTCCCTGCGGCCAGCGCAGCTCGGTAGTCGTCCGCCCCGAACCGCCACGGGATTGCCCCGAGCCTGGCGCATGCGATGTTCCCGAGCCTGACCCCGCCCCAGTCGAAGTCGCCGTGGTAGCGGATCCGGCACACCGACGCCCGGAGCGCCTCGCCGAGCAGGCTGGTCGCCATGTTCTGGCCCTCGAAGCAGATCAGCGGCTGGCTGGAGCTGCCCAGCGCGCGCGCTGCCGACTCCAGGACGGACGGGTTCTCGCAGGCGAAGACCTCGGCTGGCTCGAAGCGGAGCTGCTTTCGGCGGAGCATGCTCAGGGTCAGCACGCAGGGTTCGCCCGCCGCTGCGAACTCCCTCAACATCTGCGGGACCAGCCCGTCCCCGGTGGCCGGGAGGTTCAGCACCTTGACCAAGCTGGAGATTGAGTCTGAGTCGACGCCCCAGCGCTCCCAGAGCCTGCGCCGGGCGAGGGCCGACTCGGGCGCCGGCACCTGCTCGAGGTGGGCCAGTGCCCTGACCACGAGTTCGGCGAGCGGCTGCCCCGGGTCGAGCGCGTGTGCATCGCCGGTCGCTGACGCTGCGAGGTGGGTCCTCAGCGTGCCGGGCGAGGGCAGCCCGGCGAGTATGCCGAGCGCGGCCTCGATGGCCTGCTCGGGCCGCTCGCCCCGGTGGCGCCGGAGCCAGCCAACGCGGCGGAGTCCGCCCAGCCAGTCTCCGAGCGGCGGGTGCAAGGTCAGAGCGAGGTGACCCGTGAGTCCGGCCCAGAAGGCGTCCAGGGCAGCAGCCTCGGCGGCCCGTTCTGCGGGGCGGTCGCGGAGGTCCCCGAAGCGGCCCTCGAGCGCCTGGCGGAGACTGACCCCAAGGCGCGAGTTCATTAGAGCCGCGTCCAGCTCCGAGAGCTGGAGCGTGGAGCTGGCCGAGAACGAGCGGCGGCGCCCGAGCAGCCGCGCCAGAGCGCGGCTCTCAGCCTCCCCGATGAAGGTCAGCTGCATGCTCCCGTCGAGGCTCCCGCCGGCCTCGGCGCGGTCCCTGAGGCGCTCCCAGAGGACGTCAAGTCCGAGGCCGTCGAGTGCGGCTGCGGATCTCAAGCGGATCCCGCCGACGAGCGCTTCAGCTCGGAGCCGTTCCAGACCCAGCGCTCGCTGTAGACGCCCCGGACACCCTCCTGCCTGGTCAGGTGGTAGATCGCGAGTGCCGGGACCTCGGGGTGGCAGCCGGTCTCCTCGTAGCTCGTCATGACCAGGTCGAGTCCGAAGTCCCGGGCCACCCTCATGCAGGAGCCGCGCATCTCGTGGTCGATGCCGAAGAAGGCCTCGTCCAGCATCACCGGGCGAGGGCTGTCGGCTGCGGCGGAGTCGTAGTAGGTGGCGGCGATGGCGAAGAGGGGGAGGTGGAGCATCACCGCCTGCTCGCCGCCCGAGCCGGCCCCGAAGACCCGGTCGCTGAGGCGCTGGTCGCGACCCTCGCCCTGGTGGCGCCAGAGTTCGACCCGGTTCCACTTGCGGTAGTCGAGGGCCTCGAGCAGGTGGGCCTGCCAGGTCCGGTTGTCCTGCTGCTCGCGGGCGCTCCGGATCCTCTCCTGGAGGAAGCTGCGGAGGAGGTCCCGAGAGGGGTCGTCGAGCAGCGCCGGGTCATGCTGGAGGAGGCGGACGGCGGGCGCCTGCTCGGCCAGGTCCGGCGACAGCGGCCAGCGGACGGAGATCGAGATCCCGCTCGGTGTGGGGTGCGCCCGCAGCAGCCTGTTGATAGCGTCGATGCGCTCCTGGCCCTGCTGGATGCGCTCGTTGATGTGGGCGGCGATGTCGCCCAACAGGTAGCGCTCGATCACCTGCGCCTCGCCCTCCTCGAGCAGCCTGCCCGTCTTCTCCCGCTCCTCTCCCACCAGCCGGGCCAGATCGCTGAGGTCGACCTCAGAACCGTTGTAGGTCGCACGGACTTGGGGAAGGTCGCCTGCCCACGCCTGCCAGGGCTGGTAGGCCGGGATCTCCGCGACTAGGCCCTGGAAGGCGGCGCTCAGGCGGTTGCGCGACCTGTCGACCGCGTCTGGGGAGGTGTCGGCCCCTGCCAGGGCCGGCTCGAGCTGCTGACGGGCGAGTTCGAGCGCCCGGGTCATCGACCACTCACCCGAAGCGTCGACCTGCTGCTCTACCGCCAGGGCGACAGCGCCGCCCCTGGCGAGCGCGACCACCCCATCGGCAGCCGCCTGCCTCTCGACTTGGGCGGACTGATGGCGATCGAAGATCGCCTCAAGGCGGGCCCCGGCAGCGCCGACCTTCTCTTTCTGCTCCAGCACAGCTTCCTGCTGCAGCTGGTCCTCCGCGAGCAGGGCGCGGATCCTGCCCTCGACCTCCGCCAGGCGGGCCTGGGTCTCAGCCGCGTCGCGGCCCTCTGGCGAGTCGCGAAGCTCGCTGAGAACCGCCTCGCGGCGGTTCAGGTCAGACACCCGAGCCGCGAGCAGTGTCTCGCAGCTGCCGAGCTGCTCGCGCAGCTGCCCGCGGTCGGCGCCCGCCTCCTGCATCCTCCGGCCGCTCCAGTACACGGCCTGGGCGGCGAAGCCGAACTCCACACAGCTCTCGCGGTAGGCCTCGACGGCTCCCGCCAGCGCAGCCAGCTCGCCGCGCTCAAGCGGGGCGGCGAGGTCGAGCTCGGTGGCCCGGCGCAGCAGCTCGGCGTACCCGCGTCTCACCTCCTCGGCGGCGGTATCGCGGCGCGCCCGCGAGCTGTCGAGTTCGGCCTGCTGGTGGCGGAGTGCCACAGCCGCCTCGCTGGCCGTGCGCTGGGCGGCGGCCAGCCTGCTCGACTCTGGGAGTGAGGCGGACTCTGCCCGGAGCGCCTCGAGGCGCTTGCGGAGGCGCACCGCAGCCGCCTCAACCTCGATGGCTCGGGCGGTGGCGTCCTGCTCCTCGCCCAAGAGGCGCGCGATCTCGGTCTGGCGCCGGCGCTCCCGCGCGGTGGCGCCAATGTACTCGGACTGGGCCTTGGCAGACCGACCCTGGAGTAGGCCCAGGCTGAAGCGGCCGTCCTCCCAGACCGAGGTAGCCGACTGCTCTCCCAGCGCGACAGCGGTCAGGACCGCGGCAACGACGTGAGTCGGCACCTCCTCGGAACCCACCGGCACCAGTACCGAGGCCAGCGAGCGGCCCGAGACGGGACCGGATCCGGCGACAAGGAAGGCGTCACGCGACCCTGACGAGAGGAGGCCGTCAGGTGTCACCCAGGCGTCGAGGAGGCCCGCCGCCTCCAGCGCCGCCTCGAGGGCCGCAGCATCGGCGTCTGCGACCTCGGGCGCGAAGTCGACCAGCCTCCAGAGCGGGGCGCCGGGCCGGGACCGGCCCTCTCGCCAGACGGGTGCGTCAGGGGGGAGATCCTGCACGGCGGTGACCTGCTCGCGCTCGACCCTCAGCGCCTGCGCCCGCGACCGCAGCTCCCTCGCCTCACGGTCGCGGTCGGCGAGCTCTGCGTGGAGTGGTCCGCGCAGGGTCTCCGCGCGCTCGGCCACGATCCCGGCCGCCTCCGCCCGGGGCGCCGTGAGCAGGCGGTCGAGAACGGCGACCTCCACCTCCTCTCCCAGCCTCAGCTCGCGCAGCCCTGCCGCCCAGAGGCTGTAGCGGCCGCCCAGCTCGAGCTCCGCCTGCTCGACGGCCGCAGCCGCCTCCCGCTCCCGCACAGCCGCCTGGTCAGTCGCCGCCTCCCGGTCCTGCACCTCGCCCTCGCGACCGCCGAGTTGCTTGCGCAGGCCTGCGACCTCGACCTCGCCCTGGGTGACCTCGGCAACCTCGCCGCGGCGGCGGGTGGCGCGGGCGCGGAGCCTGGTCCCGAGCTCCTCGGGCTGGTCTGCCAGTTCGGCGAGGTCCCCCTCGTGCCCAGCCAGCAGGCCGGCTGAGCTGGCGAGCCGGGCCGCCTGAGCGGCGGACCTCTCGTACTTCGCCTGGTCGTCAGTCGCCTCGGCCTGGGCGACCGCGACTTTGGCCTCAGCCGCCTCGAGCGAGGTGAGCAACGACTGGCGGCGCTCCAGCTCGCGGTCCCGCGTCTCGCGCGCCGCCTCAGCGAGTTCCGACGCCGTCTGGATCTTGGTCGCGAACTCGATGGCCGGGCTGGACTGGAGGGCTTTCAGGCGACCACCTGCGTCCTCCGACTCGGCTCGGAGCTGGTCCCTCCTGGCTGTGATCTCCGTGATCCTCTGCTCGGCCTCAGACCTCTCTGCGCCAGCTGCGGCCAGCTCCCGGGCGGCGTCGTCCACCTTCGTGTTCGCCGCCCGGAGGGCCTGGCCTGCCAGACGCACCACCTTCTTGAGGTAGGCGCGGTGGTCGCCGAGGTAGTCCTCTACCGAGCGCGAGGCGGAGGCCAGCTCGCTCAACTTCTCTCGGAAGCCGTCCAGCTGGTCGTAGTCGGACGCCATCCGCATCACCAGATCGCTCTCGATCTCGGGCAGGCTCTCGGAGAGGAGCTGGCTGAGGACACTGGGGCGCAGCCCGTCGCTGAGCTTGGGGCGCCGGAGCCGGATCAGGAGGTCGACCCAGTCCCGGTAGCGCTCGACCGGCATGCCGAAGAGGCCGCGGTTCACCTCGCCCTGGTACTCGCGCACCTGGCCACGCCCGAATAGCTCGCCACGCTCCCCGATCAGGTCGCGCAGCTGCTCACGGCCGACCACTGGCTGGCCGGGGCGGGGGAGGGCGAGGTCAGCGCCCACCCGCTGCGAGGTCACGAAGTAGGCCGCCTCTGCGCTGGGCATCGCTGCGGTGGCGTGCAGCCAGGCCCCTACGGTGAGGAAGGACTCCACTCCGCCCTCGAGCTTGCCGAACTCGATCCACGTGTAGCCGGTGCGGGACTTGTGTTCGCCCTCCTCAAGCAGGTTCCAGAGCATGGAGCGGGAGCGGTGGTTGCCGAAGGGGTCAGTCCGCTCCGGCTTCATCTGGGCGTCGAAGAGGAAGGGCAGGGTCAGCTCGATCACCTTCGACTTGCCCGCTCCGTTGCGCCCGGTCAGCAGCAGCCAGCCGTCCTCCGGCCACCACTCCTCGTAGTCGTACTGCCAGACCCCGACCACGCCGAGGCGCAGGATCTGGAAGCGGCTGAGCTTGGGCTCGGGCAGAATCGGCGCGGAGAAGGGGAGGTCGATGATCAGGTCTTGGCTCACAGCTCTTCTCCTATACGGACGTCCTTTGCGAAGCGGGCCATTGCCGGCTGGATCACGACGCCGCCATCGGTGAAGCGGGCCAGCTTGAAATCGGCGAGGTAGTTGAGGGCGTCGGTGGCAATCGAGTCCACCGCCTGCTCCTCGGCCAGCTTGCCCCAGTACCTCCCGTAGTCCTCGAGGAGGCCAGCCACCATGGCGTCGACCTCGCCATCCAAGAAGGGCTGGGAGCGGTCTGCCCTCTCCTCGCCGCGGGCGATGGCCATGTCGTAGCCGAGGAGCAAGGCGACATGGGCGATGGCGCTGGGGCCAGGGAAGCGGCGGTCGCTGAGCTCGTTCTCGGAGTCAAAGGAGAGGGCTCCCTCTGATCTGACCTCCAGCTTCAAGCCCAGCCACTCCTCCAGCTCGCGGCGGATGGCGGGTCTCTGGAAGGCCAGGTACTCGCGCTCCTCAGGGGTCAGATCCTCCAGATAGACGGCCGCGTCCTCCACCAGCAGCCGGTAGATCCGGTGCCGGGTACGGGCATTCTCACCCTCTGCGGTCGGTGGGTAGTCGCCCGGCGCGTCCGAGTTGAGGTCTGAGGTGGGCCGGAAGCTGCTGACCAGGACTTGGGAGGCGAGCCGGCTCTCAACGTTGTAGAGGACGTCGTCTCCGCTTCGGACGTAGGCTTCCTCGCTGCCGTCGACGCGGGTGAGGACGCCGCGTTCCCCCAGCCAGCGGACGACGTCGACGAAGGCCTGCCTGCTCGAGTGCCTCTCGAAGCTGGACAGCGCGATCTCGGTCACCGCCGCCTGGGCGACGATCTTCTCGGCCACCTCCGAGAGCACGACCTGGGTGTCCGCCCCATCGAGGACGGCCAGGGTGAGGCAGAGCAGCGCGTAGCGGTGCTGGTCGAAGTCGCGGCCGCTCTGGCGGGTGGCGGGGTGGTCGAGGTCGACCGGCCGCAGGGCGACCTTGTGCAGGCGCGCGAAGTCACGACCGACCACCAACTGGTAGCCGAGCTGCTGGTGGAACCAGCGCTTCAGGTCGCCCTCGTGGCGCCGCACCAGGGCGAGCTCGTCGTCCTGCCCTCCCGTGGAGTGGAGGAGTGGCTGGCGGACGAGGGCGCGCGCCGCCTGCCGGAGTTCGTCGCGCCTGAGGTCGCGGAGCGCTTCAGGCACGGCTGGCCACCTCCGCCTGTGGGGCCGCGCTGCGCACCTCGAGGTGGTAGTCGGGGAGTTGGAGGTCGCCGATCTCGGAGTGGACGACCACGGGCCGGACGTCGGCGGGGCGCAGGAGGGTGATCAGGTGGGCGCCGTCACGGGTCCGGACGCTGGCAGTGGACTCGCCCCGCTGCATCCGCTCGAGGCCGCCGCGGAGGATGTCGACCAGGGCCCGGAAGGCGCGGCGATCCAGGTCGGTCAGCTGGGAGAGGTGGCAGGTGCCCGCCGAGAGCAGCCGGGCCAGCGCACGCTCCTGCTCCTCCCGCTCGCGCTGCGCATGGGCGCGGAGCAGCGCCCGCGCCTCCGCCAGGTCCTCCACCGCAGCTGTCCTGCCGACGCCCGCGAAGCGGCCGCGCTGGCGAAGCTGCACCGGCACGTCGACGCCGTAGCCGTCCCACCAGGAGTTGCGGGGCAGCTCGAGGCGGTCCTCGTCGGCGTCAGATTCGCTGACCGCTGCCAGATGGCGGGTCGGGTAGAGGCCGAAGGCCGCCTTGAAGAGACGGTGGGCGTCCTCCTCCGACTCGAGGGCTTGGAAGCGGCGCGCCAGCGCGACCAGGTCGGAGCGCCGGGAGAGCCGCCCGGAACCGCTGTCGGCGATCCGGTCGATCAGTGCCATCAGACGGTGGACGGCGCTGCGCGCCTCGTCCTTCAGAGCCTCCGCGCTGGGCCGGGCTACCGGGGTGCCGACGAACCAGGCCACGACGCCCGCCCACTGCTGGGCGAAGCGCCGCTCCTCGCCGCGCTCGGGGTCGTCCAGCGGCGTCTCCTCGATCGCGCTAGCGGCCTCGAACAGCCTCTCTGGCTCAGCTCTCTGGACTTCCACGATCGCCCTGCTGATGGGCCCTCCGAGCCTGGCCAGCTCGTTGATGAAGGTCTCCAGGTAGTTCAGGAGGGGGGCCTTGTAGGCCTGTAGGGAGGCGACGTCCACTGTGGTCGCGTCCAGCGCCTCGCCGACGCTGATCAGGAAGGCGGCCGCGTTCTCGGTCAGGTTGTCGAAGTCGGCGCGCAGCTCGACCAGGACCTGGCGCAGCTTCCCTCCGTCCAGAGGAATCGCGCGCGCGAGGGCGGCCAGGGAGTCCAGCTTCTCCTGGACCGCCCGCAGCGCCACTCGCTGGAGGGATCCACGGTCGCTCAGTTCGTCCAGGAGCTGCCCGAGGTGCTGCTCTGCCCGCATGCCCGCGCTGCTGATCTGCCAGAGCAGCCGGCGGCGGCGCCACTCAGCCAGGGAGCGGGCGCCACTGTGATCCTGATTGCTGTGCACGTTGCCCCACCTCTGGAGCTGGGCCAGCGCGGCCTCGACATCGTCCTCGCCGACAGCACGGTAGCGCTCGTCGAGGGCGCGCAGCTCGCGGGTCAACTCCGAGACGCGCCGGGTGGGCACGAACTGCTCGCGCGCGGCCAGCAAGATGCGCATAAGCGGGCGGTAGAGCCAGGCCTTGCCCTCGACCGTATAGCGAAGGACGTCGACCTGGGCCTCAAAGTCGGCCTCCGGCTCCTCCCCAGTTGTTGTGTCGGCCAAGGGGCCATTACTCACGGTCGCCACCGCTGCTGGTGGACCGACCCGCCAGCGGGCGCGAGGCCAGCCAGTAAGTGCCGCGGCCGACGCGCCTGAAATCAGGGTCGCGGCCGAGTGCTGCCAGCAGCGTCTCGGCCGGGTCCTGGCCTCCGAGTCCCCGGCCGGTGGCGGCGAGCTGGTCGGCGATCTGCCGGTAGTGGAGGGGCTGGCTGGCCGTTCGCAGGACCTCCCGCACGCCCTGCTTCCACGCCGGGAGGGAGCGGTCCCTCGGGGGCTCCGGCACCAGCGACTCCAGCGCGCTCCGGCCCCAGTCGGGTGTGTGCATCTCCAGCAAAGAACGGATCTGCGCCACCTCTGCGCCGATCCGCCGCAGGCGCTCCTCGCGCACCGCGACCTCCTCGCTGATCCAGCTCCGCTCGGACTCCAAGCTGCCGAGCCGCTCCAGGAGTACCTCCCGGAACTGGGGGTCAGGGGCTTCTATGGGTGGCTGCTCCGCCTGGAGGCGCCCGACCTCGCGGGTGAGATCGGCGATTTCGTGCTCCAGCCGGGCCAGCGCCCGGGCTTGGTCCGCAGACGCTGCCTCCTGCTCAGCCAGGGCGTGCTGGAGTACCTGCTCGGCTTCCGCAGCGGTCGCCTGGAGTGCGGAGCGCACACCCTCCAGCTCCGCAAGCCTCGCCGACGACGCCTGCCAGGCGGATCGCCAGCCCGCCTCATCAGCAGCTGGCGGTTGGCCCCGCTCGAGGGCCTCCAGCTCGGGCCGCAGCGGCGCGACCTCGTTCTCCACCGCCGCCAGATGAGAGCGGGCCTGGTCGAGCGACGCCCTGGCGCCCTGCACCCGGGCGGACGCCGTGCGCTCGAACTCGGAGGCGCGGTGGACCATCCGGTTCCGCTGGTCCCGGAGGCTGATCAGCCTGGCCCGGATCGCGTCGAGCTGCTGCGCGGACATCGCGGCGAGTGTATCAGTTTCTAAGAACAATTGACCCAACACCGTTCGCCAACCTGTTAGCATCCGTCCTGTGCAGCAGACCAACACTCGGCTCGGGAAGCGACTCGGCTTCACGCCCGTCAACGACGCCGGCTTCCTGAAGCTCCCGCCCGTGGATTCGGCCGAGGCCGACGACGAGGAGGCCCAGAAGGCCAGGCTGGACCAGGCCAGCTACGAGGTGCCCGCCTGGGAGTGGGCACCGATCGCAAGTTCGGGCACTCCCAGCGCGCCGCCAAGCCGATTCATCGACGGCAGCCTGCACTCACGGACTGTGGGCGTGGTCCGGGTCGCTGGCACGCTGCGGCCCCTGGTGCTGGCAGTGGTCGGAGCGGTGGAGCTCCGCCTCCATGGGCGCAAGCTGGAGCGGCCGGCTGACGGGCAACGGACCGACTGCGTGCTTTGCCTGGCGGCCAACCAGATGGGGACCGAGCTGACCCTCGAACTCGACCAAGCGGTGGCGGAGCGCGGGATCCGGCTGATCGCGCGCGAGAGCGATGTCGAGACCCATGACTTCGAGATGATCAGGCGCCGCGCTTGGGACTTCGCGAAGGGGGAGATGGAGGAGCTGGAACGACGGCTCCTGTTGCGCGACGCCAGTACTCCCGCGCTCGCGGACGGGCTCCTCGAGCGGCGTCTGGTCACGATCGAGTCGCAGCGCCAGCCCGCGATCGGGATGGTGAAGCAGGTGCTCCGCCACTACCTGCCGGCACCGTTCACCTCGATGCTCTACGACCTCCGCCCGGGGGACCGGACGCCCGCCTTCCTGCTCCAGACCAAGAACGCTCAACTGGTGAGCTGGTACCTGCGCCTCGGCGAGGGTGAGCTAATGGGTCCCGGCCAGGGCCTGGTGCGGCTCTCGGTCCCCCTTGAGTACTTCGAGCGCCGCTTCCCGACCCCCAGAGCGAGGACGGCCGAACTCTCGGCCCTCTCCAACTTCCTGCGCCAAATCCGGTGCCGCGAGCTGAGCTACGGCCGGGCGGCGGTCTCACTTGAGCCGATAGTCAGGGCGGAGGAGCAGCTGCACGCGCTGCTTCCGCCCATCGAGCAGAGGGCAGCGGCGCTCCGCCGACTGCTCGCCAACTAGGAGGACGGGAGCAATGGCCGAGGCCAAGGTCGAGGACAGCGCGCTTGTGGTTGCCAGCACCGAAGTGCTGATGGGGGCCAAGGTGGCCGCGCGCGAGGTAATCGGGCGGATCGGAGCGCCAGGGGGTCTGGAGGCGACCAGCGACAGCTTCTACTTCTGGGCGGCCGACCAGGAGCTCGTCGAGAAGACCCAGCTGGTGCGCGCCGAGAGCGTGGCCGGGGGCCAGCCGGCCGAGTTCTACGGGCTGGTCACCGAGGTCTACCGGCGCTCCCGGCGCCAGAGCATCATCGAGGAGGCCGACCGCTTCGACACCCGCCCCGACGAGGAGGTCGCGCTCGACTCCAAGGGCGTCACCTACGCAATGGTTCGGCTGCTGGCCTCGCGGCCGACAGTTTTCGCACCGCCCCGCGAGGATGCCCTAGTCCTGCCTGCTCTAGAAGAGCACGTCCGGGTCGCCTATGGCTTCGACGAGATGGCCTCCCCGATGGTGGTCGGTCTGGTCCGCAACGGCGGCAGCCGCACCGCCGGGCGCGCCTTCATCGACACCGACTACCTGCTCGGCGCGCAGGGCGGCCACCTCAATGTCACCGGCATCGCCGGGGTCGGGACCAAGTCCTCCTTCCTAACCATCGTTCTCAGCCAGCTCCTGCGCTGGGCCGAGGAGCGCCGGGCGGAGAGCCCGAGCGATCCCGATCGGGTCGAGCTCAAGGCCGTGATCCTGAACGTGAAGGGGTTCGACCTCTTCTGGCTGACCGAGTACTCGGCCGCCTTCACTGCCGAGGACGCTGAGACCTGGCGGGAGATGGGCTGGGGCGAACCGCGGCCGATGGACTGCGAGCTGTTCGCGCCGGTCGACCCGCGCAGCGGCCAGGCCGTCCAGATCGGCTGCCCGGGTAAGGTCGAGGCCTACAGTTGGGGCCTGGCGGACGTCCTGGAGTCAGAGCTCTTCAGCTACCTCTTCAGCGACTCCGACCGCCAGGACGACAACTTCCAGCTCGTCCTCTCTGACATCGAGCGCCTGCTGGTGGACGAGGTCCGGCAGGGGCCCAAGGTCACCAGGGCGATCCGGCCGGACGGTCCGCAGACCTTCCAGGAGCTGTTCGACTGGTTCCGGCATGGCATCAACGGCGACTTCCCGGCCGGGGAGGAGGTCGGACAGCTCCTGTGGGGCCGGCTGGAGCAGCTGGGAGCGCATCACCAAGGGACGATCAGGCGCTTCTTCCGCAGGCTCCGGAGGATCGTCTACGAGTCCTCGGGCGTCTTCGCCTACGACCAGCCCAAGGGGAGGGCGCTCGACCTCAACAACTTCAAGTCCGGGAAGCCCGCCGTGGTCGACATCGCGAGCTTGACCGACAGGCACCTGCAGCGATTCGTGGTGGCAGCCCTCCTGCACCAGGCGCGCGACCTCCAGACCGGCCCTAACGCGAGCCGGGGCATGCACTACGTGTTCGTCCTGGACGAGCTCAACCGCTTCGCGCCAAAGGGACACACCGACCCCATCACGTTGCTGGTCGAGGAGGTGGCGGCCGAACTACGCTCACGCGGCGTAATCCTGCTCGGCGCGCAGCAGCAAGCTTCCCTGGTCTCCGCGCGGGTGGTCGAGAACGCCAGCATCCGGGCGGTCGGGCGCACCGGCGGCCACGAGCTGGCGCAGGACGTCTTTAGCTTCCTCCCGGGCGAGCTCCGCGACTACGTGGAGAAGCAAGGCCCGGCCGACAAGGTGGTCCACATGCCCGCCTTCCGCGAGCCGATGATGGTCCGGGTCCCGAGGGCGCCATGGGCGATGCGGCGCCAGGAGGCGACTTCGACGCCGCCTTCGGCGCTCGCAGGGACCGGGGCGCAGCCAGTGAAGCACGGCCCCCGGGTGGTCGCCCGCAGCGACGAGGTGCCGTTCTGATGCGGATCCTCCACACCTCCGACTGGCATCTCGCAGCGAACCTGAAGCAGGTTTCCAGGCTCCCCGACCAGCTTGATCGGGTCGAGGAGGTGCTTTCGATCTGCGATGAGAGGGAGGTCGACCTCCTGCTGGTGGCGGGCGACGTGGTCGACGAGACCTCGCCGACCAAGATGCCGGGACTGATCCGGCAACTCGGCGAGCGACTGCGGCCGAGGTTAGAGGCGGGGCTGACGGCGGTCTTCCTGGCCGGCAACCACGACCGGGCCTGGATCTTCCCGCTCCTCCAGGGCGCTGGAGAGCTGTTCGGTGGCACCTCGGGCGGGGCACGCCTCCATTTCGCCTCAACGCCACAGCTGCATGTCGTCAAGTCGGCGCGCGGGGACAGCCTGCGCCTGATGCTGCTTCCCTACCCCTGGCCCTGGAACTACAGCCTGGAGTCTGTGCAGGGCGCCACCGCCGCTGAGCGCCGCCGCCAGATCGCGGTCGCGGTCCAGCAGACGGTCGAGCAGCTCGCGGCCGAAGCCAAGGCGAGTGAGAAGATGCCGACCATCCTCGCCGGGCACCTGCTCGTTACCGGGGTCGAGGTGAAGCGCCACGAGCTGACCGAGGCAGAGGACGTGCCGGTCCCCCAGGTCGCACTGCCCAGCTACCCATACATCGCGCTCGGCCACGTCCACCAACCCCAGGCCATCGGCGGGCGGGCGCACTGGCGCTACTCGGGCTCTGTTGAGCGGATCGACTTCGGCGAGGCCGGGGAGGCCAAGAGCGTTGTTCTGGTGGAGGTGGGCAAGACCGACCTCGAGGCGGAGCCGGAGCTGATCCCGGTCAGCCCGGCTGAGCTGGTGGAGCTGGACTGGCACCCGGGCGACAGCATCGAGGAGATGGCGCAGACCGTCCCTGAGGGGGCCATTACCAAGCTGCGGATCCACCTCGAGCGGGGCATGTCAGCCCAGGCCATCCAGTCCCAGGCACGGCGCCTGATTGGATCCCGGCTGCTCTTCCCGCCCGACATTGTCTGGGAGGGCGCCGCAGGCGGCAGCGCTGATGGCCAGCCCGCCCTAGAGCAACTCGACTGGCGGGAGAACGTCCGCCAATGGGTGGGCGCGCAGATCCCTGAGGACGACCCGCTCCGGCAGCCGGTCCTAAACGCGGTGGAGCAGCTGATCGCCGAGGAGGCGCTGGCGTGAACCCGCTCTCGATCACACTCCAGAACTTCCTCTGCTACGACACCTTGGAGGACGGGTCGCCCTACATCTTCAACTTCCGCGAGCACCGACTCTGGAGCATCTGCGGCGACAACGGGGCCGGGAAGTCGGCGATCTTCGACGTCATCACGTACTGTCTCTACGGCGAACACCGGGGCGGCCGGGAGCACGACGAGGAGCTGGTTCACCGGGGCACGACCGACCTCTACGCCTGCGTCGAGTTCGAGCACGGCGGCCGCGAGTACCGGGTCACGAGGACGATCAAGCTCGGGTTCCGCCCCCGCAAGGGCACCGCGACCATCGACCGGAACTGCCGCATGGAGTGGCGCCGCGAGGACGGCGAGTGGGTCGAGATGGCAGAGACCACGAGCGTCCGCAGCCTGGAGGAGGCGGTGAAGAAGATCCTCGGATACGGCTGCGACACCCTCACGGCCTCCGTCCTGCTCCTCCAGGGCAAGAGCGACCAACTGATCGAGGTCGCGAGCAAGGACAGGTTCGAAATCCTGTCTGGGATCCTCGACCTCAGCCCCTATGAGCGCCTCGAGGGGCGCGCCAAGGACAAGGCGCGGGACGCGCGGGCGCGCCACAACGACCTGGTGAGGGCTCTGGAGAACGCACCTCCGCCGGACGAGGCTGAAGTCCAGGCTGCGGAGTTGGAGGCCCAGAAGGCTGAGCTCTCCCTGGCCGCCGCAGTCACCGCCCGAACCTCCGCTGAGCGCACGCTTGAAGCGGCGACCGAGTACTGGAAGCGCCATGACCGGCTCGCCGGGCTCCGCACAGACGAGGCCACGATGGTGGAGGCGCTCAAGGATGCGGCGACCATCACAGCGGAGGCGCGGGAGCACGACCTGCTCGCCATCACGTTGCCGCGGCTCAACACCGCCCTCGATGCCGAGGCCAAAGCCGCCTCTGCCGAGGCTGAGGCCGAGACAGCCAGGAAGGCCGCGGCCGGGGTCGACGTGAGTGGCGCCGAGAAGGCGACCGAGAAGGCCGACGCGGCCCACAACGCGACGCGCCTCCAGCGGACCGAGGTCCTGAAGAGGATCAGCGAGGGCAACGACGAGCTGGGCCAGATCGCGCCGGAAATCTCCGCTGCGAAGGACCTGATGCGCCTGCAGACCCAAATTACCACGACCTCCGCGGAGGTAGGGACCCTGGAGAGCGAGTCGGCGAGCCTCGCGGAGCTTCGGCCGAGGGTTGAGCGGCTGCGCAAGCTGGTCTCGGCAAGCACGCTGATCGGAAGCTACCG
>Ga0307372_10004690_pt1 | contig 20920 bp, 18 predicted proteins | sample OX1MG_FD_202533 | JGI IMG/M metagenome (GOLD analysis project Ga0307372, IMG submission 202533) | Soil microbial communities from Risofladan, Vaasa, Finland - OX-1 | ecosystem: Environmental > Terrestrial > Soil > Coastal area > Acid sulfate soil | place: Finland: Risofladan, Vaasa | collected...
GCCGCCGGCGGCGGCCCGCGCGGCGCCGATCGCGCGTGGAGGGCTGAAATGGATCGCGAATCCCAGGCATAAATGCCTGGGCTACGTAAAAAAACCAACCACCCGCCTGAACGGCAGAAACTGTTCGTCTTGCGACGCGGTCACGTGCCTGTCCGGCAGTTTGCCACATATTTGCGGAACCGATTTAGCAACTTGGCGTGCGATATAGAATAATGTCGCGTGCGGCTGGAACGTTACGCCGAGCGATCGCCGTCCGGAAACGTGCGTCGCCGGGCAAGATCGCCAAAAGGCTTTGTCCCGCTTGGCCTTTCTCCATAAAATGAAATTCCGAGTGAATTAATATTTCCGCTTTTTTGGTGTGCAACATTCGAGCCAAGCGAAGCCGCTACCGGCCGTAAACTGTAATGCGATTGTAACTCGTTAGGAGTCTTCATCTTTGGCTGAAAAGCTCGATCCCTGCCGACTTTTGCCCGAGGCCTGGCGCGACGCGGTTCGAGCCGAGTTAGCGTTTGGTGAGATCGTGCTGGCTTGGTTCGAACCCGATCTCGACAGCCGGCTGCGCTTTAGCCGCGAACTGGTGGTGGTCACCGACCGGCGCGTGCTCACAAGCGGCCTGACGATTTCGCGCCAACAGGGCAGCGACCTCCCCCAGGGGGATCGCCAGGCCTGGCGAAGTTGGCCGCTGGAAGCCGTGGTGCGCATCGACTGCGCGCAACGGGCCGGCGTGGGCACGCTCGAATTGTTATCGAATCGTGAGCGACTGGCCCATTGGCGGTTTACGCTCGGCCGTTCTGCGAATGCCACCCGCTTGGTGCAGCAGTTCGAAACGCTGCGCCGCGAAGGACCAGGCGAGCGGCTGGTGGATGAGACGCAGCCTGATCGGGCGGCCGAGGTTTGTCCGGAATGCGGAACGGCGCTGCCGCTCGATTCGGTCAACTGCCCGAGCTGCGCTAGTTCGAAAGGCCCGCGGCAAACGGCTTCGCTGGTGCGGTTGCTGCGCTTTGCCGCTCCGCGCAAAGGGGCCTTGGCGCTGGGATTCGCTCTGACGTTGGCCGGCACGGCCGCCGGACTTGTGCCGCCCTATTTGACGATGCCGCTGACCGACCGCGTGCTGATTCCGCACCAGAACGGACAGCCGGTCGAGTTCAGCCTGGTGGCCTGGTATTTGTCCGGGCTGGCGTTGGCCGCGTTGGCTGCCTGGCTGTTAGGTTGGGCCCGCACTTACGTGCTGGCCTGGGTCTTCGAGCGGATCAGCGCCGACTTGAGAAATCACACTTACGCGCATCTCCAGCGGCTGTCGTTGGAATTCTTCGGCGGCAAGCGCACCGGCGACTTGATGGCCCGCGTCAGCACCGACACCGATCGCATCTGCAATTTCCTCTCGCTCAACCTGCTCGACTTCGTCACTGATCTGCTGATGATGGTGATGACCGCCGGCGTGCTGTTTTGGATTAATCCTTGGCTCGCCCTGGCCACGCTGTTACCGTTTCCGATGATCGGCTGGATGGTCAGCCGGGTGCGAGAGCGCTTGCGGATTGGCTTTTTGGAAGCCGGGCGCGTGTGGGGCGAAATGACGAGCGTGCTGGCCGACACGATCCCCGGCATTCGCGTCGTCAAAGCCTTCGCTCAGGAGCAGCGCGAGATCGATCGCTTTCGTCAGAGCAACGACCACGTGCTGGCGGCCAACGACCGCGTGAACCGCGTCTGGTCGATCTTCGGCCCCGTCGTCACGCTGAGCACCGAGACGGGTTTGCTCGTCGTGTGGGCTTTTGGGGCCTGGCTGGTGTTCCAAGGTCGGATTCAGGTGGGCGTGCTGATCGCCTTCTTGGCCTATATCAGCCGCTTCTATAACCGGCTCGATTCGATGAGCCGGATGCTGGCCGCCGTGCAACGCGCGGCGGCGAGCACGCAGCGCATCTTCGAGATTCTCGATCGCGCGCCCAGCGTGGCCGAATCGGCCAACCCAGTGCGGCCGCGGCGGCTGCGCGGCGAAATCGAATTCCGTAACGTGGGCTTTTATTACGGCAGCCGGCCGGTGCTGGAGGACGTGAATCTCACCATCCAGCCGGGCGAGATGATCGGCCTGGTGGGGCCCAGCGGCTCGGGCAAGAGTACGCTGGTGAACCTGGTCTGCCGCTTTTACGACGTGAACGGCGGCGCGATTCTCGTCGACGGCATGGACCTTCGCACGCTGGCCTTGGAAGACTATCGGCGGCACATCGGCATCGTGTTGCAAGAGCCATTCTTGTTCTTCGGCACGATCGCCGAAAACATCGCTTACGGCCGACCTGATGCGAGCCGCGAAGAAATCATCGCAGCCGCCCGGGCCGCTCGGGCTCACGAGTTCATCCTGCGCTTGACCGACGGCTACGATTCGGTCGTCGGCGAGCGCGGCCAGAAGCTCTCGGGCGGCGAACGTCAGCGAATCTCCATCGCCCGGGCCCTATTGATCGATCCGCGGATCTTGATCCTCGACGAAGCTACCTCGGCCGTCGACACGGAAACCGAGCGCGAAATCCAGCTCGCGCTCGACAACCTGATCCAAGGCCGCACGACGATCGCCATCGCCCACCGCTTGAGCACGCTGCGCCGCGCCGACCGGATCGTCGTGCTCGAACGGGGCCGCATCGCCGAGATCGGCCAGCACGACGAACTGCTCAGCCAGTCCGGCGCTTACGCGAAGCTGCACCGCGCGCAATTGGAGTTGGCGGAACTCGATTGATGGTCCCAAATCCAAAATCCAAAATCCTCGCCATGTCTCTTCCTTCTCCATCTCAGCCGCCGCTTGCCGCGGGCGAATTTCACTTGTCCAACGACGCTTGGGGGCGCTTGGTGCTGATCGACTCGCAGGGCGTGCGGCACGAGGGGGTCGAGCCGGTCCGCGCGTTTCCGCTTTCCGACCCCGACCGCTGGGTGGCGATCTGCGACGCGATGGGCGCCGAGTTGGCGTTCGTCGACGACCTCAAGCAGTTGTCGCCGGCCGTGCGCGAGGCGCTCGAAGAAGCGCTGGCGCGGCGCGATTTCGTGCCGGTGGTCGAACGCATCGTGCGCATTGCGGTCGACGTCGATCCGTCGGAGTGGGAGGTGATTACCGACCGCGGGGTGACTCGCTTTCTGTTGAGCGGCGACGACGGCATTCGCCGGCTGGGAGAATTCGAAGCGATGCTGATCGACGAGCACGGCACGCGCTACTTGATTTCCGACCTCCGCCGCCTCGACGCCGCCAGCCGGAAGTTGTTGGAGCGGTTTTTGTAGTGCAGTTCTCGTCTTGCAGCGATGGCCTCTTCATGGTCGTTTTTCGCTCCGCGAAAAAATGTCTTTTCGCGGAGCGAAAAGCGACAATCATTGCCTGTGGTGGCCGGCGCCCTTCATGTTTCATGTGCCGGTAACCTCGATAAACGCACGACTACGCGCCAGTGGTCGTTTTGTCGGCCGGCTGCGGATACAGCACGATGCTGATCTGCCCGCTGCGCTCTTTGTAGGCGGCCTTGACCAGCCGCAGGTCGTCGATATTCGCGGCCAGGTGCATGGCTTCGTAGATGTCGTGCTCGGAGATGTGCGAGCCGAGCATGGCGCCGCGGAGCAGTTGGCCGTCCTGCACCACCAGCTTCGAGTGGCCTTTGACCAGGTTGCCAATCGAGTGCGAACGGCAGGCCGCGGCCGTGGCGACCCAGTGGACCGAGACCAACACGGCGCTAGCGATGAAGGTGCCGGAAACCGAAGCCGAACCGGTGATGGCCCGGCTGAGCAACGAGCCGAGCATGAAACCCAAGACCATGTCGATGGCCGAAGGGCGGCCGTGAAAGCGGCTTTTGCCCACCCGCACCAGCAAGAGCCCGATCATGTAGACGACGGCGGCCCGGGCCGCCATCTGTGAAAGGGCCAGCGGTTTTTCCGGAGCGTCGCCTCCAAACCAGTCCGTCAAGGTTGCGATGGTGAATTCACCCACGTTGGTCCGACTCCCCGCTCAAGCGGCGATTCGCTCGGGCGACGTGAAATAGACTTGGATATGCCCCGCGACAAGCCTTCATCATACTGCCGCCGCCGCTCAATCGAGCCGGTCGACGAGATAGGCCAGCAGTTCGGCCATCGCCTCCAGATCGGCGACCGCCGCCCGTTCGCAAGCAGAATGAGCCGCCTTCTCCGGCGCGCCGACGAAGACCCAGTCGAGCGGAACCGACGAACGCAGCAAGTGCCCGCCGTCGGACGAACCGGACGATTGGATTTCTCGCTGATGGGGAATCTGGCTTGTGTCGGCCAGCGCCAACACGCGGTCCAAAAAGGCCTGCCGCGGCGTAAAGGCGTCGCGCAGCGAGATCACGACGCCCTTGCCGCAGGGCGTTTCGCGCGTGTGCCAGGTGATGTCGGCGATGAGCGCCTGGGCGATGCCGAGTTGGCCATAGAGCCAGTCGGCGCAGACGCGGGCGCCGTGCCCGTGGTGCTCTTCGCCGGTGCAAAAGGCGACAGCGATGTGCTTGCATTCCTCGAGCGCGCGGAGCGCCGCCCAAACCCCCGCGCGGTTGTCGAGATAGGGCGAACGGACGACGCCGCTTTTGATTTCCGGCTGGCGAGCGTACGTCCAGCGCGAGCCGGGCGTCGGCTCGACCTTTTCGCCCGCCGCGTTGCGAACCTTCCGCAAGCGGCAGAGCGGGCCGCCCTCGGGCGAAGCGCGCAACCGCCCGCAAAGACCGTCGCTCGACCGCAGCCGATCGCCGTCGCGGCCGGCGGGGGCGCCGATCGGAATCAACTGGCGATGATAACCGAGCGTGTAGCCGGTCGTGTCCGTGTGGGCGAAGATCGCCGTCCGCGGGGCGCCGCGAGCGACTATCAAATTGTCGCCGATTCGCACCAGCGTTGCGTCGGCCATCGCGCCCGTTTCGGCGGCCAGCCAATCGGCCACGGCGCCTTCATCGCCCGTGGGGCCAAGCAGGCTCGCCAGCTTCAATAGTTTTTCCATAGCCCAAGCATAGCTCGCCCGCCTGGGCTTAGCCCATTAAACTGAAGCGAAATCGCGCTCGTCGAAACGGGATCACGAAAGCACGAAAGGACGAAAACGCGAAAGATGGCAGAGCGGAATCGAAAGACCAATCGACTCAGACCCCGCGCTCTCGCCGGCAGATTCTCGCTCAAAAAATTCGTGCTTTCGTCCTTTCGTGTTTTCGTGATCTTCCGAACATCGGGCTCTGCAATGGTTCGACCCGCTGCCTAAGAACGTATCAACCAGGACTCCTTGATGACATCGCTCGTTTGGATCGTCATTCTTCTGGCCCTCGTCGCGCTGGGGATTTGGCTTTGGTTGCGCAGCGGCGTTCCGCACGACGACGCCGAGCGGCTGCGGCGCATCGAGCGCTACTATCGCGTTTGCGCCCGGCTGCTGCCGAGCATACCGGAAATCTCGGCGGCCGAACTGCTGGAGCGCCGGCGCGAAAGTCGGCTGGCGATCGTCGACGTCCGCAAACCGCACGAGCAGGCGGTGTCGATGATCCCCGGTGCGATCTCGCAGGCCGAATTCGAAGCCCGTAAAGACGAATTCCGCGACGCGCCGGTCGTGGCCTACTGCACGCTCGGTTTTCGCAGCGGAAAGTTCGTGGCGCAGCTCCGCGCCGAGGGCTTCGACGCCTGCAACCTGCGCGGCGCCATCCTGGCCTGGACGCACGCCCGGCAGCCGCTCGTCGACGCCCAGGGCGAAACGCGCCGCGTTCACGTTTACGGGCGGAAATGGAACCTGGTGGCGTCGGGTTACGAGGGTGTGTGGTGAGGCCGCCGCAGCTTAGATCGACATCTCAGAACAACATCCCTGAACCGCCTTCGATCGGCTCCAGACACTGCGGCGATTCGTGTCGCGGATTGTTGACCAACGTGCTGACGGCGATCGCTTCCAACTCGTCGCCCGCCCAGGGCCGCAACAGCGGCAGCAGCCGCTCGGGCTCTTCGACCGCCGGATCGAGCCACAGCGCGTAGTCGGCCGGCGAAATGATGACGGGCATCCGGTCGTGCAGCGTGGCCATCAGTTCGTTGGCGTCGGTGGTGATGATCGTACACGACTCGAGGGGCGGCTCGCCTTTCGGCCAGTGTTCCCAAAGCCCGGCGAAACAGAACAGCCGCCGGTCCTTGAAGCGGATCAGATACGGTTGCTTCGTGCGGCCTTGGGCCTGCCACTCGTAAAACCCATCGGCCGGGATCAAGCACCGCCGGCGGCGAAACGCACTGCGAAATGCCGGCTTTTCGGCGATCGTTTCGGCCCGGGCGTTGACCATCCGGTTGCCGATTGCCGTGTCCTTGGCCCAACTCGGCACGAGCCCCCAGTGCAGCACGACCAGCTCGCGGCCGTCGTCGGCCGTCGCGCGGACCGCGGCGATATCTTGCGTCGGCGCGATGTTATACCGCGGCTCAAGCGGCGGCGCCTCTGAGAGCCCGAGCTGCTGCAAGAACTTTTGCTGCCGGGCCCGATCGGAGAAATAATCGTTCGCTCGCGTGAAGCGGCCGCACATGGATTCGCGTTTCTTCCGTCCTTCCTTGGACTTACAACTCGATCCTCGCGAAAAAAACCGCCCACCAGCATACAACCGGCAGTCGAAACCGCGAACGTCTACTTACGCCCAAGCCTTTGTTTTGCCCCTTGCCAGGGTTGCCAATTCTGGCTCAGGATCGCTAGAATACGAGTTTTCCCCGCTCGACGACGCGATTGTCCGGCGGCGAGACAATTAGAAATACGCGTCGCCGCGGCATCTGGGCCAGGCTGCTTGCTCGCGATTTAAATAACGGCAGGATTTCGATTTACGGCTAATCCATGTTCGACTCGCTGCAACAAGGTCTGACCTCGGCGTTCAAGACGCTCAGCGGCAAAGCCCGGCTCACCGAGGCGAACATGCGCGACGGCCTGCGCCTGGTGCAGCAGTCGCTGTTGGAAGCCGACGTCAGCTTCCAGGTCGTCAAGGATTTCATGGCCCGCGTCACCGAGCAGGCGGTGGGCGAAAAGGTGCTCGGCTCGCTGCGGCCCGAGCAGCAGGTGGTCGGCATCGTCTATCAGGAGTTGGTCAACCTGATGGGCCCGGTCGATCACTCGCTGCACCTGCGCGGCGACGTGACCGTGCTGATGATGTGCGGGCTGCAAGGCTCGGGCAAAACGACCACCTGCGCCAAGCTGGCCCGGTTGCTGAAGGAGCGGGGTCGCAAGCCGCTGATGGCCGCCGCCGACTTGCAACGCCCGGCGGCTATCCACCAGTTGCAGGTGCTCGGCGAACAGTTGGGCGTGCCGGTGCATGCCGAAACGGGCGCCGCCGACCCCGTGGGCGTCTGCCAGAACGCCGTCAAGCAGGCCAAACAAAGCGGCTGCGACGTCGTGATTCTCGACACGGCCGGCCGGCTGCACATCGACGACGAGTTGATGGAGCAGCTCAAGAAGATCGATCGCAAGGTCGAGCCCGAACAGGTGTATCTGGTCGTCGACGGCATGACTGGCCAGGACGCCGTGAACAGTGCCAAGGCCTTTAACGAGGCGTTGGAACTCGACGGCGTGATCATGACCAAGCTCGACGGCGATGCCCGCGGCGGCGCCGCCTTGAGCGTGAAGGCCGTGACCGGAGTGCCGCTGAAGTTCATCGGCGTCGGCGAGCATCTCGACGCGCTGGAAGAGTTTCATCCCGAGCGGATGGCCGGCCGCATTCTGGGCCAGGGCGATATTCTGACCTTGGTCGAACAAGCGCAGCAGAAGTTCGACCAGGAGGAAATGCAGCGCCAAGAAGAACAGCTCATGAAAGGGCAGTTCACCTTGGACGATTTCCGGCGGATGATGAACCAGACCAAGAAGCTCGGCCCGCTGAATAAGATCATGGGGCTGATCCCCGGCATGGGCGGCATGAGCCAGATGATGGAAGGCATGGACGCCGAAGGCGATATGCGGCGGCTGTGCGGCATCATCGACTCGATGACCGCCGACGAACGGCGGAATCCTTCGCGCGTGATCGACCAGAGCCGCCGCCGCCGGATCGCGGCCGGCGCCGGGGTCGAGCCGGCCGAGGTCAATGCCCTGGTCAAGCAGTTCGACGGCATGGCCGACATGATGAAGCGGATGGCCGGCATGGGCATGCGCGACCGGCTGAAGCAGGTGCAAGAGCTGCAGCGCGGCGGGATGATGGACCCCGGCGCGATGCTGGCCAAGAAGAAGGTCGGCACCGGCAAGCGGCTGACGAGCGACGAGCGGGCCAAGTTGAAAAAACAGCGAGAAAAAGAAGCCCGCAAGCGGATGCGAGAGCAGAAGAACAAGAAACGAGGTTCATAACGTAGGTCAGGCTTTCCAGCCTGACTGACCCATGTCAGGCTGGAAAGCCTGACCTACGAGTAGCTGGCACCAACTAGGAGACCCCTGTGGCAGTCAAGATTCGCATGAAAATGATGGGCCGGAAGCACCGGCCGTACTTTCGCATCTGCGCTTGCGACGCGCGCAGCCCGCGCGACGGCAAAGTGCTGGAGGAACTCGGCACGTACGACCCGATGGTCGGCGACATCGATGCTCGCGTCACGCTCGACCACGAGCGGCTGGCGTACTGGCTGGGCGTCGGCGCCCAACCGAGCGAAAACGTTCGCGTGTTCATCAAGAAGTATGGCCAGGGAGGCTCGCACGTGGCGGTTCAAGAAGCCGCTCGCGAGCGGCTGGCCATGCCCAAGATCGTGCCGGCCGCGCCCGAGCCGGTTTACGTGCCGACGGCCAAGGGCCAAGAGGCCCCGGCCGCCGAACAACCTGCGGAACCGACAGCCGAGCAAGCGTCCGAGCCGGTCGCCGAAGCGCCTGCGGAAGGCGCGGCCGAGTAACGCCGGTCGCTGCCCAAGTAGACCGCCATGCGATTCGACGTGCTGACCCTGTTTCCGGAAATGTTTCCGGGCTACCTGGGCCAGAGCCTGTTGAAGCTGGCGATCGACAAGGGGCTGGTCGACGTGCGGCTCTGGAACATCCGCGACTGGGCCGAAGGCCGGCACAAGCAGGTCGACGACCGGCCGTTTGGCGGCGGGCCGGGGATGGTGCTGATGGTCAAGCCGGTCGTGCACTGCGTCGAGGCGGTGCGGGGCCAGAGCGAGGAGCCGGGGCATTTGGTCCTGCTTTCGCCGCAAGGGCGGCGGTTGGACCAAAGCGTGGTCGAGGAGCTGGCCGATAAGAAACGATTGATTCTGTTGTGCGGGCGGTACGAGGGATTCGACGAGCGCGTCAAGCAATTGCTGGAACCCGACGAAATCTCGATCGGCGACTTCGTGCTGAACGGCGGCGAAGTCGCGGCGATGGTGGTGATCGATTCGGTGATCCGGCTTGTGCCGGGCGTGTTGGGAGACGAACGCAGCAGCGGCGAAGACTCGTTTTCGGGCGCCGAGCGATTGCTGGAATTTCCGCAGTACACGCGGCCCCGCGAGTTTCGCGGCCTAACGGCGCCCGAGATTTTGTTGAGCGGCAACCACCCGGAAATCGCTCGCTGGAGAAAAGAGCAAAGCGTGGCTCGCACGCGAAGGCGCCGCGCCGAGCAGGAAGCGGCCGAACGAGCCAGGCAAAACAAACACTAACCCGAAGCGCAAGCAAGGTCGCTCAGGCTGATTCCCTCGCTGGCGCTTCGGGTTAGTATGAATCGGCAAAACAAAAACAAACGCAGCAAACAACGCCTAGACGAAAAGGACAAAAGCCATGAGCCAACAATTACTGGAATTGGTCGAGAAATCGAGCCTGAAGTCGGAAGTGCCCAAGTTTCAGATCGGCGACACCGTTGACGTCCACACGCGAATTCTGGAAGGCGAGAAGGAACGCATTCAGATTTTCAACGGCACCGTGATCGCCCGCAGCGGATCGGGCACCCGAGAGATGTTCGTCGTCCGCCGCATCGTCCAGGGCGAAGGGGTCGAGCGCAAGTTCCCCTTGCACTCGCCGCGGATCGCCAAGATCGAGGTCAAGCGTTCGGGCGTCGTCCGCCGCGCCAAGCTCTACTTCCTCCGCGACCGCATCGGCAAGGCCGTGCGGCTCAAGGAGCGCCGTACCGATCAGTAACAGCAACATCGGCGAGCGGGGGGCGTCAGCCCCCCGGTTGTGCTCGTAAGGGTCCGTGTTACTCGCCTCACCCCCGGTTAATCACGCCAGCGCCCTAACTCGCATCGTCGAACTTGCGGATCGCAGTCTCCGTTTTCCACGCAGCGCTGAATTCCATGTCCGGCTCCTGGCTCGCGGCTTTGTCCGCCTGGCGGCGAGAGTGGTTTCGCCCGCGGTCGTTGGGCCAACGTGGCGAAGCCGCCGCGGCGAAGTATTTGAGGCGGCTGGGCTTTAAAATCGTCGCCCGCGGCGAACGGGGCCGGCTGGGCGAGATCGATCTGGTGGCCGTCGACGGCCGGACGGTGGTGTTCGTCGAGGTCAAAACTCGCCAGAACCAGGATGCTGGCAATCCGGCAGACGCCGTCGACGCCGACAAGCAGCGGCGCCTGACTCGACTGGCGATGGCCTTTCTCAAGCGGCACGGGCTGTTGGAATATCCTGTGCGGTTCGACATCGTGGCCGTCACCTGGCCCGCCGACAGCCGGCGCCCGACGATCGAGCACTTCCGCGGCGCCTTCGAGGCCCAAGGCCGCGGGAGCATGTTTAGCTGATAGTCGCTTTTCGCTCCGCGAAAAAAGCGCCATTTTCGCGGAGCGAAAAGCGACTATTTTACGAAAACCTACTTCGCAATCGCCGGCCAATTCCAGCCTTCGGGCAGCACGGCGCCTTTGGGCAGCACGACGATACGATCGCAGATCACGGCCTGGTCGCTGTCGGGCGAGCTTTCGACGCCCATCGGGTTCGAAACGACGACGTTCCGGCCGATGCGGCAGTTCTTGTCGACGATCGCACCTTCGATCAGGGCGCCTTCCCCAATGCCGATCGGCGGGCGGCCTTCGGCCAGGTCGGCGTCGATCTCGGCGTCGCTTTGAAAATAGTCGGCGCCCATGACGATCGACTTGCGAATCGTCACGTTGCGGCCGATCCGGCAGCGCACGCCGACCACGCTGTTTTCGATCACCGCGCCGGGCGCGATCTGGCAGCCGTCGGCGATCAAGCTGCTGCGGATCGTGGCGCCTTCGATCTTCGCCGGCGGCAGAAAGCGGGCGTGCGAGTAGATCGGCGCCTCGGCCGAAGTCAGCTCGAACGGCGGATTCGGCCGGGCCAGGTCGAGATTGGCCTGGTAAAACGATTTGATCGTGCCGATGTCTTCCCAGTAGCCGTCGAACAGGTGCACCTGCACGCGGTGGGTGCGCATCGACATCGGGAAAATTTCCTTGCCGAAGTCGCGATAGTCGGTCTTGGTCAGCAGATCGACCAGCACGTCGCGGTTGAACAAATAAATGCCCATGCTGCCCAGGCAATCGCGACCGCGGCTTTCGACGCCGCGGGCGTCGATCCAGGCCGGATCGGTCCGCACCAGCGTGAGTTCCTGCTCGGTCTTGGGCTTTTCCAGAAAGCCGGCCACGCGGCCGTCATCGTCCAACCGCATGATGCCCAGCCCGGCCGCCTCTTCGCTACTGACCGGCAGCGCCGCGATCGTCACGTCGGCCCTGTCGCGCAGGTGCGTGTGCAGCATGTCGCGATAGTCCATGCGATAGAGCTGATCGCCCGAGAGGATCAGCACGTGCTCGATGCCCGGCTGCTGGAAGTAGCGCAGGTTCTGCCGCACGGCGTCGGCCGTGCCTTGATACCAGTCGGCGTTTTCGGGCGTTTGCTGGGCCGCCAGGATCTCGACGAAGCCGCCGCTGAATGAGTCGAAGCGGTACGTCTGCCGGATATGGCGGTGCAGGCTGACGGAATTGAACTGCGTCAGCACGTAAATGCGGTTCAGTCCGCTATTGATGCAATTCGACAGCGGAATGTCGATCAGCCGGTACTTGCCCGCCAGCGGCACCGCGGGCTTCGAACGGACCTTCGTCAGCGCGTGCAGCCGCATGCCGCGGCCGCCGCCTAAGACCATCGTGGCGATGTTTTGCATAAACAATATGTGGTTTCGTCGATTGCGCTATCGAACCGGCCGGCATTGTAAATGAATCGAGGCGGGTTGAAAACCTGCGGGAGAATTCGCTGGCGAATCTTTCGAAGCTGGATCGCTCTGAATCGAAGTCGATCGAAGAGAAGGCTGCGCCTGCTGGCAACGCACAATATAGTCGCTTTTCGCTCCGCGAAAAAAGCGCCATTTTCGCGGAGCGAAAAGCGACTATTTTACGAAGAGGCGTCGCGGTTCGAGTTCGTAGGCGCGGCACACTGACGCGTTCGAAACACGCGGCAAGGATGCCGCATCTACGGCCGGAAATCGTCGTCGGCCTTCAAACTGCCGACGAACCCGGCCAGCAGATCGGCGGCCGCATCGATATCGTCGAGCGAAATCATCTCGACCGGGCTGTGCATGTAGCGGTTGGGCACGCTCACGAGCGCCACGGCCATGCCGGCGCGGTTGATTTGCATCGTGTTGGCATCGGTCGGCGTGGCCCGGCCGCTGGCGGCCAGTTGATAAGGGAGTTCGGCCGCCTTGGCGGTCTGGATCAGCCGCTCGACCGCCACCGGGTTCATGTTCGGCCCGCGATAGATCACCGGACCCTTGCCCAAGGCGACTTCGCCCTCCTGCTTCTTGTCGATCGTCGGGCAATCGGTGGCGTGCGTCACGTCGACGGCCACGCCCACGTGCGGGTCGATGCCGAACGAACTCGTCTGGGCGCCGCGCAAGCCGATCTCTTCCTGCACGGTCGAAACGACGTACAGCGCACAGTCGAGCGGTTTCAGCACGGCCCGGCGAAACGCTTCGAGCACGACCCACAACCCGGATTTGTCGTCCATCGCCGGCGAGCAGGCCAGGTTGTTCCGCATGGGGCGATAGCCGAGTTCCAGCGTGATCGGGTCGCCGATATTCACGCTCGCCGCGGCGTCGGCCTTGTCCTTGGCGCCGATGTCGAGCCACAGGTCCTTGAGCTTGGGAACCTTGTTCCGCTCTTCGTCGGTCAGCAAATGGATCGGCTTGCGGGCGATCACCGCCGGCACGGCGCCCGAGCCGGTCCAGACGGTCATCCGCTGGCCGATCAATACCTGCGGATCCCAGCCTCCAATCGGTTGCGCATAGATAAAGCCTTCGGCGTCGATATGCTGCACCAGCATGCCGATCTGGTCGCAGTGGCCGGCCAGCATCACCCGCAGCTTGCCGCCGGGGTTTTTGACCGCGATCACGTTGCCGTGCAGGTCGGTCGAAACCTGATCGGCCGCATCGGCCACATACTTTCGCACCAGTTCCTGCACCGGCCGCTCGAAGCCCGACGGGCTCGGCGTTTCCAGGATTTTTTCGAAGAAGTCGAAGGCGGCGGGGTTCATGGCAATGTTTGGGGCTTGGGAGCAAAAGGGTTGGCTGCATGAAAATTAACGTTTCGAGCCGACGCCGGGAAGTGGCGTCGCCTGGCGAGACACGCTGGCGCCCGCGCCGCTGGCGGTCTAACATCCAGGCAGTCGTCTGATGCGACGCGCGGTTCCGGATCGGTAGTCTCGAACTCAGGGGGTTTTGCCATGCAGACGAACGCTTCCGCGGCGGCTCCTCGCCGGCGGATCGGGCTGGGCACGATCGTGCTGTTGAGTTGCGGCGGGTTGTTGCTGCTGGTCGTGCTGGCCGCCGTCGCGTTCAAGATCAGCGGGCGACGGGCGTTGAACGCGGAGTTGGCGAAAATCCGCGCCGCCGGCGAGCCGGCTTCCGCAGCCGAATTGGAAGCGTATTATCAATCCCCCCCTGCCGACCGCGATACGACGCAACTCTGGCTCGAAGCGATCGCTCCGCTGGAGACGCCGCAGTTTCAATCCGACGCCCAAGCTTTGCCGATCGTCGGTGAAGAGCCGGGAGAAATCCCACTTCCTGGTGAACCGTGGCCGCAGTTGGAGGCGGCCGAACAGTTGCTGTCGAAATACGGCCGCTCGTTGGAGCTGATGCACCAAGCGGCTCGCCAGGGCGGGCGGGCGCGATTTCCGACGCGTTTTGCCGACGGAATTGCGATGGACCTCTCGCATGTCACGAAGCTTCGCGCAGGCGGGCGGTTATTGGGGCTAGAGTCCGCGGTCGAGGCCCATCGTGGGCGGCCAGATGCTGCGGTCGAGGCGATTGAAACCATGTTCGCCGCGGCTCGCAGCCTGGAGCAAGAGCCGTCTATCATTTCGCAGGCGGTTCGGATGGGCCTGGGCTCATTTGCCGGCGAACGCGCGGCGTGGCTGTTATCCGCGGACGTGTTGAACGATGCTCATTTGGCGCGGCTCGACGCCGAACTTTCGGCCATCGATTATGGGCGACCGCTGCGCCGAGGGCTGCTCGGCGAACGCGTGCAGGGCATCGAGCTCTTCGCTAATCCGGCTATGTTCAACGAAGAAAATGATAAGAGGATTGACGCACTAATCGCCATGGGCGGCGACGGCGACGAAACCATGTATCTTGAATTGATGGGCGAATTGATCGCCGCCGCCGACCAGTCGCCCTTGGCGCGGAAACGGGCGGCGGCTTATGTCAACGCACAGCTAGACCAACTTGCCGGTTCGCGCCTGGCGGCGGTAAGTCACCTGCGGACGGCACTGCTCGTGCCACCTTCAAGTGCGCTCATCGAGTCCATCAACCGTTACGAAGCAGGCCGCGATGCGACGCGGGCGGCCGTGGCCTTCGAGCGGTTCCGCCTGGCGAACGGGCGACTGCCGGAGAAGTTCGAAGAGTTGACCTCGAAGCTTTTGGATGCCGTCCCGATTGATCCCTTCGACGGCGGGCCATTGCGTTATCGCGTCGAGGCGAGCGAGTACGTCATTTACAGCGTCGGCAAGGACGGAACCGACCAGCAAGGCCGCTCCGAGCCGCCCGACCAGGCGGACGACATTGCGGTCCGCGTGCGATATCGGCAGGCGCCCGCCAATTCGTCGGCGCCGCGGGAATAGCGGCATCGGGCCATCGAGCGTTAGTCCGGATTCTTCACCCGCCAACGCTATGAGTTGACACGGCGCGTTCACACTAACCCGAAGCGCAAGCGAGGTAGATGCGTTGCTATTCCTCGTTTACGCTTCGGGTCGGTGTAGTTAGTAGCCGCCTTGCCCGGATAAAGTTAACCGTAAGGCGGCTTGCCCCGCGAGACGAACCCCAAGCGCCCGGGTCTCCTATGTTTGCCAGCAAGCCGCCGGGGCGATAAGGTCGGTTCGCCGATCCGGCCCAAGCCGGCGCGAGTCCGTTTGACGGCTCATGCCAATGCCGAGCACCGCTCGCCGAACCCCCACGTTTGGCGGCCGAAGAGCCTCCTTGGAAAGCGAAGAATCATGATTTATACGCCCCGCGAAATCATAAATGTCCGCAATGCAAGAAAAGGCCAAATTTCTCGGCCCGCAGGCGAAACCGCCGTCGCGGTGATTTATGGATATGCTTCAAAACGGGCGCCAAATGGGCTGCGATTGGGCATAAAACGCCCCGTTTTGGACGTCGCCCGATGGCCCCGCGCGGCGCTAAACCCTTGTTTTCTCGGAAGATCCCGCCACGCGGCGCCAATTCGCACGCGCGCCGCGCGGGGCGATATAAATAAATCGGCCGAAATATAAATCATCGCGGCCGGTTTTTTTGGGGGGCGACATTACAATCAAGGGACGGCAAGGCGCCACCAAGGGAAAGGACTACGCACGCCATTCCGCCTGCCCACGCACCTGACGGCGACCCGATGAAGCACGAACCTCGAACGCCCGCCAACGACCGCCCGAGCGGTTCGCGATTGCTGACCGCCCCGGAAGAAGCCCGCGTGTTTTGGCGGCTGCGTTTGCGGATCACGTCGAACCTCTGGCGCCAGGCGTTCCAGCAAGCGCGATTTCGCATGTCGCTGGTCACGATGCTGACCGGCATTCTCTGGGTCGGGCTGTTCGCGCTGTTCGCCGGCGGCTTTCACTTCTTGAAAACGACGATCCCCGAACCGGTCACGCACGACGAAACGGCGCGGGCCGTGTTCAGCATCTTTTTCGTTTCGTTGACCGTGATGCTGGTGCTGTCGACGGCCATCATCCTCTACGGCGGGCTGTTTCGCTCGGCCGAAGTCCGCTTTTTGTTCGCCTTGCCCGTGCGCACCGAACGAATCTTTCTGCACAAGTTCCAAGAGGCGCTGTTGTTCAGCAGTTGGGGCTTTCTGCTGCTCGGCACGCCGATGCTGGTGGCCTATGGAGCGATTGAAGAAGGAAACTGGTTTTATTTCGCGGCGATCCTGCCGTTCATGATCGGCTTCGTGTACATCCCCGGCAGCATCGGGGCGATTCTGACGCTGGTCATCGTGCGCTGGCTGCCCGGCAATCGCCGCCGGCTGATGTGGCTGGCGATCGCGTTGGGCTTGCTGTTGGGCGCCGGCGTGGCCTGGTCGGTGGGCAGGAACATCGAAAACGATCTGCTCACGCCGGCCTGGTTCCAGGAAATGCTGGCTCGGCTGCGGTTCAGCGAGGCGCGCTTCTTGCCGAGTTGGTGGCTCAGTTCCGGCTTGCTCGAGGCCGTGCGCGCCGGTTGGCACACGCCCGAGGCGCGCCAGGCGCTGGCAGAAAGCGTGATGTTCCTGGCGTTGACGATTTCCAACGCGCTGTTCCTGCACCAGTTGACCATTTGGATCGCCGGCGCCCTGTACCGCAGCAGTTATAGCGCGCTGCACGCCGAGCGCCCATCGCGCAAGCGCTTGAAGCCCGCGCTGATCGACGCCGCCGTGATGCGGACCGCGTTTTTTCTGACTCCCGCCATGCGGCTCTTGATCGTGAAAGACTTGCGGCTGTTCCGCCGCGATCCGGTGCAATGGCTGCAGTTTCTGATCTTTTTCGGCCTGTTGGCGCTGTACTTCCTCAATATCCGCCGGCTGAGCTACGACGTGAACTACCTGAGCTGGGTGACGATGATCAGCTTCTTGAACCTGGGCGTGGTGGGTTTGATCCTCTCGACGTTCACCACCCGCTTCATCTTTCCGATGATCAGCCTGGAAGGGCGCCGCTTCTGGATTCTGGGGCTGTTGCCGGTGCGGCGCGAGACGATCTTGTGGGGCAAGTTCTTGTTCGCCGCCGTCGGTTCGCTGTTGCCCAGCACGCTGTTGATTCTATTGAGCGACGTCATGCTCCGCGTTTCGCTGCTGGTGATCGGCATCCACCTGCTGGTGTGCGTGGTGCTCTGCTCGGGACTTTCGGGCATCGCCGTCGGTCTGGGCGCCAAAATGCCCAATTTGCGCGACGACTCGCCCTCGCGCATCGCCGCCGGGTTCGGCGGCACGCTGAACCTGGTGATTAGCACGGCTTACATCGTCGCCGTCGTGCTGCTTACCGCGCTGCCTTGCCACTTTTACCAGATCGCCGCCGAAGGACTCGCCCCGCCGCTGAAATTCTGGCCGCGGAACATCGAGTTCTGGCTTGTCGCCGGCACGGCGACGAGCCTCGCGCTGGGAGTGATCGCGACGGCGCTGCCGCTGAAGATCGGCTTCAAGGCCTTTCGGGAGCTGGAGTTCTAACGCGGATTATTCATCAGCCCCGAGAATGCTCGACAAAGCGCTTCACACTAACCCGAAGCGCTAGCGAGGTAAGGCGATTGCTCCACCTCGCTTGCGCTTCGGGTTGGTATGGGCTGATGAATAATCCGGGCTAGTGCTTTGTCAGGTCTTGGTTTTAGGGTAAAAGCGTGCCTGGGGCTGAGACTGGGCGAAGCCCCAGTTCACTGGGGCATCGCTTCGCTCTGCCACCAGACACCCCGCGATTTGGTTGCCTTTGCAGCGAGAGCCTGGAAACCGGCCTGGAATCGCCCGGCGGAAGCGATTACACTCCCCGCCTCATTTCAGCGCCCGGCGGCTCGTTCGTCGGCGCGCTAGCGTCTGGCGCCTCGATCCGTCTCGGTGCAGCCGAAGTTGAAACCGTGAAAATCGCCTTGCGCGGCGCCTGGATCGTGGCGCCGACGGCAAGCCCTTTCAAGGAACATTGCATGAATTCCAAGCGCCCGTCGTGGAAGACCTTGGCAATCGCCTTGATCGCGTTGGCCGGCTCGTCGCACGCCGCGGCCGAAGCGCCGTGGGAGAAAATCGCGATTTTTCAGCGGATCGAGGCCGATCCGGACAATGCCTACCCGGTCACCGAACGCCAGGGACCGTGGATGATCGTGGTCACACCGTTCTCGGGCGACAAGGCCGAAGAGCAAGCTCAAGAGTTGGTCGTCGAATTGAGGTCGCGCTACAAGCTGCGGGCCTACACGCACGAGGTCGACTTCGACTTCAGCAAAGACTCCGAAGAGCAAGGCGCGCAGGGTTTCCACCGCCGGCGGAGACGCTATCAGGTGGAAAAAATGAGGGAAATCGCCGTGATGGTCGGCGACTTTCAGTCGGCGGACGATCCGCGGGCTCAAAAGGCGCTGAAGAAGATTCGCGGCCTGGAACCCGACTGTCTGAATACCGAAAAGCGGCTGAAAGAAGGCAAAGCCGAGTACCGCACGCTGGCCAACCTGCGGCGAATCCAGCAAGAGATCAATCGCCAGTGGGGGTCGAAAGACTATCCCCGCGGCACGCTCGGCCACGCGTTCGTGACCACCAACCCCTTGTTGCCCAAGGACTATTTTGCGCCCAAGGGAATCGATAACGTGGTGCTGGAAATGAATGCGCCGGTCAAGTACAGTTTGCTGGATTGCCCGGGGCGATATTCCTGCAAAGTCGCGACGTTCAAAGGCGCCGTGTTGATCGACCAGAAATTGATCAAAGAAGTGGAAAACGGCAAAAAGCTTCCCAGCCGCCTGGAAGACGCGGCGATCAGCGCCCACGAAATGACGATGGCCCTGCGCGCCAAAGGCTACGAGGCCTACGAGTTCCACGACCGTTATATGAGCATCGTGACCGTCGGCAGCTTCAACGCGGTCGGCGTGAAGCGGCCCGACGGTCAGATCGAAATCGATCCCCGGCTGCACGCGCTGATGGAAACCTTCAGCGCCGAGAAGCAGATCGTGCCGGGGCAGGCGGCGCCCAAAGTCGGCAAGCCCAAAAATGTGCTCAAGATTCCCTTCGACGTGCAGGCCCTGCCGGTGGAAGTGCCGCACCGCCCGATCAGCAGTTCTTACGCCCGTCCCCTGTTTAGCGCGCGATGACGCAGCCCGCGGCCGTGAATTCAACGCTTCCGATTCTGGTGCTGGGCACGGCCAACCGCAAAAAAGGGCTCGAACTGGCCGAACTGGTCGCGCCGCTAGGGCTCGAGGTCCGCACGCTGGCCGATTTTCCCGGCGCCCTCGGCGTGGAAGAAACGGGCGAGACCTTCGCCGCCAACGCGGCTTCGAAAGCGGTCGAGCAAGCCAAACATCTTGGCCGGTGGGTGCTGGCCGACGATAGCGGCCTGGCCGTCGATGCGTTGAGTGGCGCGCCGGGCGTACACTCGGCCCGCTACGCCGGCCCCGACGCCAGCGACGAAGACAACAATCGCAAGTTGCTCGCTGAGTTGGCCCATGTGCCTCTTGAGCGCCGCACGGCGCACTACGTCTGCCACGCCACGCTGGCCGACCCCTCGGGCGCGATCCGCGCCGAAGCCGAAGACTACTGCCGCGGCCGCATCTTGAGCGACTACCGGGGCGCGGGCGGGTTTGGTTACGATCCGCTGTTCGAAGTCATCGAGTATCACCGCACCTTCGGCGAGTTGAGCGCGGAGGTGAAAGCCGTCCTCAGCCACCGCGGCCGCGCAATGCGCGAGCTGCTGCCGGCCTTTCGAAAGCTGTTGGCCAGCGGCGAGTGGCGCTGAGGCGCGGCGGCAGGGATTCTTTCGCTGGCGCGCCAAAGATCGCTCGAAGCGGTTTCCAATTACACGTTTATACCGTGCGCGCCCAAAATGAGACGTTCGACCACCACGGCGATTGTCCCTAATGTCGCGAGATTACGCCGCAAGTCGTTTGCGGGCTTGGGCCCGCGGTTGGCTTAGATACGAGTATTTTTGTTGTCGCTTCTTCACGGCGCGAGGCTCCTTTCGGCCTGGACGGTTTCCGACTCGACACGCAGCGATGGCTTTCAGCAGTTGTTCTTCAATGCGGTCGTGTTCGGCTCCACGCGAGGAACGCAGTTCTTGAGCAAAGTTCTGGATATGGTTCATCGCCGCCGTGAAACTCAGTTTGCGCGGGCTCGTGTTGTGTCGATGGGCCGCCTGAGCCATCCGCACGCGAATCAGATTGTACGCCAGCAAGTGCATCCACAGTTCCTTGCGGACCATCTCGGGACTTTGGCATCGCGAGTGATGCATGCCGAGAACCCGCTTGATCGAGCGCAGATCGAGTTCGCAATTCCAGCGCGCCGCGAACAACGCGGCCAATTCCTTGGCAGGATACTGCTCCGGGTCAAGCAGCGTGGTCACGATGATGATCGTCCTTGCCCAAGCGGCGGCCCTTGCGAAAATCGCAATTCCGCGACTGCTTCTTGCCAAACAAGGCGTCGATCTCACGATCCTTCAACTGGACGATGTCTCGATAGGCGTCATAAAGGCAGTCGCCCAGCACAATAAGGCAGTCGCCCAGCACAATATCGCCGGGCCGCAAGGAGTCCCACAGCTTGCGAAACAGGCTTTCCTCGCCAGTACGTTTGCCGCGGCATGGGCCGATGGCACAATCCAACGCGGTTCCCACTGCCAACGACAGCAGGACGACAAAACGCAAGATCGGAAACCCCAAGCCGGGCTTTTGACCGCGGCTCTGCGGATATTCTTTTTGATTGGCCTCGGTATCAGCCATCGTCTCGGTCGAGCCATCCACCAACACCACGGGTCGCCCGTTCAAAAGCCAATCTTCCGGCGCTTTGCGATGGAGTTCCTGCCCCGTGTTGCGAGCCAAATCGGCGATGGCGTTTTCAGGCAACCGTTGGCGCGCCGTGCAATAACTACTGGTGTCCGTCGAACACGGCTTCAAGTTCCGTCGTACGCGATCCACCA
>Ga0307372_10004692_pt1 | contig 20909 bp, 18 predicted proteins | sample OX1MG_FD_202533 | JGI IMG/M metagenome (GOLD analysis project Ga0307372, IMG submission 202533) | Soil microbial communities from Risofladan, Vaasa, Finland - OX-1 | ecosystem: Environmental > Terrestrial > Soil > Coastal area > Acid sulfate soil | place: Finland: Risofladan, Vaasa | collected...
CCGAGGTTGTACGTGAGCAGAGACTGGGTGATGACGTTTGCCACCACGACGTACTGCGCGTGCGGCGTACCGCCCGGCGAGAGCGGCGGGAATGCCCCGGGCGCGGGCGAGGTACCGTTACCCCCGGTGCAGGCAGCAAGTGCGCCCGCGAGCAGGCCCAGTGACGCGAGATATCCGAGCGAGCGAAGATGGAACCTGTGCACGGCGCTACCCCCAAATAGGAAAAAGGCGGAATCTTTTTATTAGGGGCTGGTTAGACTACGGGAAGGTGGCGTCCTGCAGCTCGCTTCTGCTCGCGCGGTCTATTTCCGCGAGGTAGCGCCGCCGAAGCGGCTCCTCGAGGAAAGAGGCCTCGAATGAATGGCGCGCGAGCGTGGCGAGCGCCTCGGCCGTGAATCCCAGGGCGGCAGCTACTCCGGTATAGTTCTCCGCGACGTACCCCCCGAAGTAGGCCGGGTCGTCGGAGTTGATCGTTACCAGCAACCCGGCATCGAACATGCGTTTGACCGGGTGCTCTTCGAGCCTCGGGACCACATGCAGCCGCACGTTGGAAAGCGGGCAGACCGTGAGCGCGACGCGCTCCCGCCGGAGCCGCTCCACAAGCGCCGGGTCCTCCATGCACCGCACGCCGTGATCGACGCGCGCCACCTTCAAGAGATCGAGCGCCTGCGTAACGTACTCGGGCGGTCCCTCTTCGCCCGCATGCGCGACGGTCAGGAAACCCTCCGCGCGCGCGCGATCGAAGACGCGCACGAACTTCGAGGGCGGGTTCCCACGTTCGGCGGAATCGAGGCCGACGGCGACGATCTTCTCTCGGTTACGAAGCGCGAGCTCGAACGTCTCCATCGCCGACTCCGCAGAGAGATCGCGCAAGAAGCACATGATGAGATGCGACGTGATGCCGAGGTCTCGCTCGCCGTCGCATAGCGCCTGCACGATGCCGCCGGCGAAGACGTCGAACGCGACCTCGCGCGAGAGGTGTGCTTGCGGGTCGAAAAATATCTCCGCATGGCGCACGCCCTGCGCGACGGCACGCCGCAGGTACGCAATCGTCAGATCGTAGAAGTCGCGCTCGGCGCGGAGCACCTGCATTCCGGAGTAATAGATGGCGAGAAACGACTGGAGATCGGTGAAGGCGTACGCGTTGCGCAGCTCCTCGACGCTCGCGTACGGCAACGCAATGCGATTGCGCTCGGCGATCTCGAAGATCAGCTCCGGCTCGAACGTGCCTTCGATATGGAGGTGCAGCTCCGCCTTAGGCAAGGCGAATGCATCGGTCATCCGCGCCTCTTCGACGCAGGGCGTTTCGGGCCTCGTCGAACGCAGCTTACGCTGCGACGTGCTTCGCGAGCATCGAGACGATCGCGTTCTCGGGAACGTATCCGACGATGCGATCGACGACTTGGCCGCCTTTGAAGAGGATGAGGCAGGGGATGCCAGAGACGCCGTAATGCCCGGTGACGCTCGGGTTTTCGTCGGTGTTCACCTTGACGAACTTCGCCTTGCCGGCGAACTTCTGCGAGACCTTCTCGACGACGGGCGAGAGCATGCGGCACGGGCCGCACCACGGAGCCCAAAAGTCCACTAGCACGGGCTCGCCGTTCTTGAGCACCTCGCTCTCGAAGCTCGCCTGCGTCACGTCATTTATCGCACTCATCGCTTTTGCTGTATCTCCTCCTCTCCAAAGACCCCGTGTAGCATGCTTGAGTTGCAGGCACCTCTTCGGAGAAGTGTGAGAGATTTGCGCAAAAGCCATGGACGGCGAACTTCCTTTGAAGTTGCGCAAATCCGATCAAGTAGGAGCGCGCAAGGACGCGCGCGACGAACGTCTTCGAGGAAGGGGTGCCTGCAACGAAAGCAGCGGTCACGTGGTCAGCTCCGTTTGGGTCGGCTCGCCCGTGATGTCGGTGATCTGCTTTGCCTGCTTGCCCACGTTCGTCACGGCGATCACCTCGGTGCCTTCGCCGAGCCGCTGCAGCCGCACGCCCTTCGCCGAGCGTCCGGTCTTGCGAATGCCCGCGACCTTCAAGCGGATGACCTGATTCGCGGACGTGATCATGAGGATCTCGTCGTCGGGTGCGACCATGACCTGATCGATGACGTGCCCGATGTCCTCGCGCTCCTTGGCAAAAGCCTTGACGCCTTTGCCGCCGCGTTGCGTGTGGCGGTAATCGTCGATCGGCGTGCGTTTGCCGAAGGCGAGCGAGGTCACGAGCAGCACCTCGCGGCGATGGTCTTCAATGACGTCCATCGCGACGATCTCGTCGCCGTCCTCGAGCGTCATGGCCTTGACGCCGCGTGCGTTGCGTCCCATCGGCCGCACGCCCTTTTCGTTGAAGTGGACGGCCATGCCACGCAGCGTGCCGAGGATGATGTCGCGCGAACCGTCCGAGAGATCGACCGCAAGCAGCTCGTCGCCGTCGTCGAGATTGAGCGCGATCAAACCGCTGCGCCGCACGTTGGCGAACTCGCCGAGCTTCGTCTTCTTGATGACGCCGCGGCGCGTCACCATGACGAGATATTTCTCGCCCTCGAACTTGTCGATCGGGAAGACGGCGGTGACCTCTTCTCCCGGCGGCAGCGTCAACAAGTTGACGAGTGCCGTGCCCCGCGCTTGGCGCGTCGTGTCGGGGATTTCATACGCGCGCAACCGGTAGACGCGTCCCTTGTTCGTGAAGAACAGCACGTGGTCGTGCGTCTTCGTCACGAAGAAGCTGCGTACGATGTCCTCGCGCTTGAGATTCGAAATGCCGATGACGCCGCGGCCGCCGCGGTTCTGCGTGCGGAACGTGTCGACGGAGACGCGCTTGATGTATCCGCCGACGGTGTACGTCACCACGACGTCGACGTTCGGGATCAGCTGCTCGACGGAAAACTCGTCCTCGGCCGGCACGATCTGCGTGCGCCGCGCGTCGCCGAAGCGCTTCTTGAGATCGAGCGTCTCGTTCTTGATGATGGCGGCGACCTTGCGTGGGCTGCGCAAGATGTCCTCGAGCTCCGCGATGGTCTTGATCAGGCCGGCGTACTCGTCCTCGATCTTCTGCCGCTCCAACCCGACGAGCGTGCGCAGACGCATGTCGACGATCGCCTGCGCCTGAACGTCGGAGAGCGAGAAGCGCTTCGAGAGGCGCGTCTTGGCTTCGTCGGTCGTTTGGCTGCCGCGCACGATCTCGATGACCTCGTCGATGTTGTCGAGCGCGATGCGGTAGCCCTCGAGGAGATGCGCGCGCTCCTTGGCCTTTGCGAGGTCGTAGGCCGTGCGGCGGGTAACGACGTCTTTGCGATGGGCGACGAAGTGCTCGAGAAGTTGCTTGAGGGTGAGCACCTGGGGTTCGAGCGCAACGCTGCCGTTCGCGCGCGGAGGACCGACCGGTACCAGCGCGAGCATATTGAACCCAAAGCTCGCCTGCAGCGGCGTGTGCCGGAAGAGCTGATTGAGCACCACTTTGGGCGTCGCCGTACGTTGCAGCTCGACGACGACCTTCATCCCCTTACGGTTCGACTCGTCGTCCAGCCGCGCGATACCGGTAATGCGCTTCTCGGAATGCGCCTCGGCGATCGCTTCGACGATGCGGTTCTTGTAGACTTGATAGGGAATCTCGGTGATGACGATCTTGTGCTTGCCGCGGTCTTCGATGATCTCGGCTTTGCCGCGAATCGTAATCGAGCCACGGCCGGTGCGATAGGCTTCGCGGATCGTCTCTTGCCCCAGGATCGTGCCGCCGGTCGGAAAGTCGGGCCCGTGAACGAACTTCAGCAGCTCTTCGACGTCAATGGCGGGATCGTCGATCAGCGCGGCGAGCGCGTCGCAGATCTCGCCGAGATTGTGCGGCGGGATGTTCGTCGCCATTCCCACCGCGATGCCGCTCGAGCCGTTCGTCAACAGCTGCGGCAACCGTCCGGGGAGAACGCTCGGCTCGGTACTTTGGTTGTCGAAGTTAGGAACGAACGCGACGGTCTCTTTGTCGATGTCCGCGAGAACGTCGAGCGACGTCCGCGCGAGGCGAGCCTCCGTGTAGCGGTACGCTGCGGGCGGATCCGGGTCGATTGAGCCGAAGTTGCCGTGGCCGTCGACGAGCGGATAGCGCAGCGTGAAATCCTGGGCCATGCGCACGAGCGCGTCGTAGACGGACCCGTCGCCATGCGGATGATAGCTCTTCAGCACCTCACCGATGATACCGGCGCACTTACGGTGCTGCTTCGAGGGTTCGAGCCCCATCTCGCGCATCGCGTAGAGGATGCGCCGCTGAACCGGCTTGAAACCGTCGCGCACGTCGGGCAGAGCGCGCGCCACGATGACGGACATCGCGTACGAGAGGTAGCTCTCGCGCATCTCATCTTCGACGTTGACCTGTTGTATGAGATCGTTATTCATGGAACGTAACGTGCATCTCTTCGACGCCGCACTCGAACGCACTTGCAAGAGCGAGCGAGAGCTACACGAGCTTGCCTCGGAGCTCGCGGTGCTGCTGCGCCCGGGTGACGTCGTCGCGCTCTCGGGTCCGCTCGGCTGCGGGAAAACGGCGTTCGCCCGCGGGCTCGTGCGCGCGCTGCACGGCCGCGACGAAGGGACGAGCCCGACGTTCACCTTCCGCCACCGCTACGACGGAGATCCTCCCGTCGAGCATCTCGACTTCTATCGCATCGCGGAGGCCGCCGACACGGTGGAGCTCGGGATCGAAGAGGCGTTCGACGGCAGCGCCGTCGTCATCGTCGAGTGGTGGCGCAACGCCGCGTATCTCTTGCCGCGGCGGCGCTACGAGATCGAGATCTCGGGTGCCGGCGACAGCGTGAGGCACGTCGCCATCGTTCCGCCGCAATGATCGTACTTGCCCTCGAGGGCGCACTCGGAGTCTTTTCGGCGGCGCTGGCCGAGGACGATCGCGTCGTTGCACAGCGCGGCGAGGACGGCAAGCGGGCGCTCGAGGCCGGGCTCGCGCTCGTCTGCGCGGTCATGGAGGACGCGGGCCGCTCGCAGGCCGATCTCGACCGAATCGCCGTCGGGACCGGCCCCGGAGGGTTTACCGGTCTACGCATAGCGATCTCGTACGCAAAGGCGCTTGCGCTCGCGTGGCGCCTGCCGCTCGTGCCCGTGTCGTCGTTCGATCTTCTCGAGGGGGAGGGTACGAACGAGCGGGCGTTGAGCGTCGTTACCGCAAGACGCGGCGTCGTCTGCGCGCGACTGCGCGACGGAGAACGCAGGGCGACGGCCTGTGGCGAGCCGGCCGACGTGGTCGCGCGCCTCGTCGGCTCGGACGAAGGCCCCCTCGCCGTTTTCGGTCAGGCGGAGGACGTGCTCGAAGTCCTCGCCGAACGCGGCATCGAGGTGAAGCACGTTCCCGCTCCCGCGGTCCCTGCAGCCGCCGTCGCGATGCTCGCGCGGTCGGCGACGCCCGCGCACAGCCTGCACGAGGTTCTCCCGGAGTACGGCGAGCTTCCGGCCGCACGAGTTCCGCGTCTACCGGACCGAGAGCGCGGGTGAAGGCCGACCTCGAACGGTCTCCGGCCGGCGGGACGCTCGCGATCTCGACGATGGCGCAGGGAGACGTTCCGCACGTCCTACGTATCGAGCGCGAAGCTTTTGCGACGCAATGGCCGGCGGATGCGTTCTATAACGAGATTGCCGCCAACAAGCTCGCGCATTACTTCGTCGGCCGATACGACGGACGCATCGTCGCCTACGGCGGAATCTGGGTCATTCTCGAAGACGCCCACGTTACGACGATCGCCGTCGGCACGCGGCACCGCGGACGCGGATTCGGAGAAACGATGCTTCTGCGGCTCGTCGACGAAGCGCTGGCGCGAGGCGCGTCGTGGATGACGCTCGAGGTGCGCGAGAGCAACGTCGTCGCACAGCAGCTCTACAAGAAATACGGGTTCACGACGGTTACTGCGCGCAAGGCCTATTACAGCGACAACAACGAGAACGCGCTCGTCATGTGGGCTGGAAATCTCAAGAGCGAGCTCTATCGCAATCGGCTGGGTGCGCTGCGCGAGGCCGACGGCGGCTGACCTATCACGAGATTACGCGCCGCGTGCGCGAGGAGATCGGCCAAGAACATCGCTACGCTCATTGCGTGCGCGTCGCGCGCTGCGCGGAGATCCTTGCGCTGCTCTACGCCGCAGACTCCGGGAAGGCGCGTTTGGCCGGGTTGCTGCACGATCTGGCGCGCCTCTACGCTCCCGAACGCCTCCTTGCCGAGTGCGCGGCTCGTGGGCTCGCCATCGACGAGGCGGAGCGCGCCGCTCCTGTTCTGCTCCACGCGCGGCTCGGCGCTGCGCTCGCTCGGGAACGCTTCGCCGTGACTGATCTCGAGGTGCTCTCCGCCATCGAAAAGCACACGTTGGGCGATGCTGAAATGTCGCCGCTCGATTGCGCGGTCTACCTTGCAGACGGCCTGGAGCCGGGCCGTACCTTCGCCGAGCGCGCCGCTCTCTGGGAACTCGCCAAATGCGACCGGACCGCGGCGATGCGCGCAACGCTCGCCGCGACGATCGGGTACATACACGCGAGAGGCCTCCGGCCGGCACCGCGAGCTCTCGCTGCCGCCCGCGCTTTTGGGGTAGAAACGTGATCGATATCGTGCGCAACGCTGCGCTGGACAAAAAAGGCGAAGACTTCGTCGCGATCGACGTGCGCGAGCGCACGATTCTCGCCGATACGTTTGCGATCGTCAGCGGGCGTTCGCGCGTTCAGGTGCGCTCGATCGCTGAGGCGATCGTCGCCGCAGTCGAGACCGCCGGCTTTCGGTTCGCGCGCATCGAAGGCCACGCCGACGGCGGGTGGATCCTGCTCGACCTCGGAAGCGTCATCGCGCACGTCTTCACGCCGGAGCAGCGCTCGTTCTACAACCTCGAGCGTCTATGGGCCCCGGCGAGCGAGAGAGAGGCACAGAGCTCGTGAAGGTACGCCACGAAACCCGTTCCAAGCGCATGCGCCGGCAGCGCTGGCTCAGGGCCGGAATCTGGGTCTTTCTCTTCGTCTTCGCCTTCAGCGTCGTCGGCGGCTTGATGCTCGTCGTCGCCGGAACCGCCGGCCACTAACTCCGCACGCGTGCTCTTCGTCCAAGACCACGCCCAGGTGTTCTCGGTGCGCACCGTCGCCGGCGTGGAGCGGCGCATCGCCGCAACGCGCGCAGCGACGGGCGAAGAGCTCGTCGTGGTCACCGTTCCCCGGCTGGCGGGCGCACAAGCATCGGGTGTCGTGGAGAGCGAAGCGGAGCGGCTCTTCTACCAAGAAGGCGTTCGCGGAACGCTACTCTACGTCGATCGCGACGATCGCCGGGACGCCGTGATCGCGCAGCCCACGGCGTGGTTCGACGCACGGCACGTTGCGGCGATTCGGCGAGCGATGGAGGCGCGCTTCCGGCGGGGAGAGTACGACGCCGGGCTGCGCGCAGTTGCCGGCGACGTTCTCGCTGTCTACGATGCCCACGCGGCGGCATCGAGCGCCGGCATCAGGAAGGCGGCACCGCGCCTGCGAATCTACGCATGGATTGCGGCGGCTCTGCTCGCCTATCTTGTCGTTCGCGGCGCGCTGCGGCGGGCAGGCGCATGAGCCTGCACCCCTAACTGTTACAGCGTCATGCGACGCCATCTTTGCGCTCTGCTCGCGGCAGCGTTCGCCGCGCCGCTCTTCGTTGTGCCCGCGTCTGCGGCGCCCGCCTCATACTTCGGCGGCCTCCATTATCGCCTTATCGGGCCGTTTCGCGGTGGCCGCGCCCTCGCCGTGACGGGCGTTCCCGGCCAGCCGAATCATTTCTACTTCGGCGCGGTCGACGGCGGCGTATGGGAGACGCTCGACGCTGGAAGAACGTGGAGACCGATCTTCGATTCGCAAGACATCGCTTCGGTCGGCGCGATCGCCGTCGCGCCCAGCGATCCACGCGTCATCTACGTCGGAACCGGCGAAGCCGACATGCGCTCCGACATTGCCTACGGAAACGGCGTCTACAAGAGCACCGATGGAGGGGGTCACTGGACGCACCTCGGCCTGGACGACACGCGCCAAATCGGCAGTATCGTCGTCGATCCGCACGACGCCAGCGTCGTGTACGTTGCGGCGCTCGGGCATGCGTACGGACCGAACGCGGAGCGCGGCGTCTTCAAATCGACCGACGGCGGCGCGCACTGGGCGAAGGTACTCTACCTCAACGACAATACCGGCGCCATCGATCTGGCAATGAGTCCGCGCGATCCGCACACGCTCCTCGCCGCGATGTGGCAGACGCGCCGGCCGCCGTGGAACGTCTACCCTCCCTCTAGCGGTCCGTCCAGCGGGCTCTACGCAACGCACGACGCCGGCGCAACGTGGGCGCACGTCACGCAAGGGCTGCCCGCGCACGCCGGCCGAATCGGCGTGAGCTTCTCGGCCGCAAACGCGCAGCTTGTCTACGCGGTCGTCGATAGCGACGTGCACCACGGCGGCATCTATCGATCGGATGACGGCGGTGCGTCGTGGCATCGCACGAACGGCGAGGTACGGCTCTGGCAGCGCGGGTGGTACTTCGGCGGAATCACCGCCGATCCGCAGAGCCCCGACGTCGTCTACGTCATGAATACGTCGACGTATCGCTCGACCGACGGCGGGCGCACCTTCGTCGCCATCAAGGGCGATCCGACGGGCGACGATTTTCACACGCTCTGGATCGATCCCGCCGACGCGAGCCGCATGGTTCTCGGTAGCGATCAAGGAGTGATCGTGAGCGTCGATCGAGCGAAGACGTGGAGCTCTTGGTACAATCAGCCGACGGGCCAGTTCTACCACGTGAGCACCGACGACCGCTTCCCGTACTGGGTCTACGGCGCGCAGCAAGATTCGGGCAGCGTTGCCACGCGGAGCACGGGGCGATACTCTACGATTACCGCAATCGACGCGCGTTGGATCGACGCCGGCGGCGAGGACGGGTACATCATCGCGGACCCGCCGCATCCGGCTACGGTCTACGGCTCGGCAGCGAACTTTGCCGGCGGCCCCGTGACGCTCGAAAATATCGACACCGGCTGGGAACGCAACCTCGATCCGACGCTTGCCTATCCACGCCACGTCTGGCGAAGCACGTGGACCGTTCCACTTGCCATGACGGCAGATCGACGGACGCTCTATTACGCGCATCAACGGATCTTCCGGTCATATGACGGCGGGCAATCGTGGCGGATCGTCAGCCCCGACCTCTCGCGCTCGCACACCGGCGCGTTGCCGAACCTCGATCCACCGACCCGCGCCGACGACAACGGCCTCCGGCGCCACGGCGTCGTGTACGCCCTCGCGCCCTCCCCGCGCGACGCGAGCATGCTCTGGGCGGGAACCGATGACGGGCTCGTGTGGCTGACACGCGACGCGTGCGCGCATTGGAGCAACGTCACGCCTCCGGGCGTGACGGCGTGGAGCAAGATAGCGATCGTCGAGCCGTCACACTTCGACGCGGCGACGGCATTCGTCGTCGTCGACCGTCACCGTCTGGATGACTATCATCCGTACATCTATCGCACGCGCGACGGCGGCAAGACGTGGCGGCTGATCGTCGAGGGCATTCCGAACGGCTCGTTCGTGAACGTGGTGCGCGAAGATCCCTTCCATCGCGGCCTGCTCTTCGCAGGAACGGAGAGAGGCGTGATGGTCTCGTTCGACGACGGAAATCACTGGCGATCGCTCCAGCTCAACTTGCCCGTCTCGTCGGTGCGCGACCTCGACGTGCACGGCGAAGACCTCGTCGTCGGGACCCATGGCCGCGCGCTCTGGATTCTCGACGACATCTCGCCGCTGCGTCAGATGGCGCAAGCGCAATCCTCGCACGGCGGCGCGTTCCTTTTCGCTCCGGCGGCAGCGTATCGCGTGCATGCCGTTGGGTATAACGAAGGCACGCCGTATCCGGAAGACGAGCCGCAGGCGCAGGATGCACCCAACGGCGTCAACGTCGACTACATCGTGCGCACACCAGGTACGGTGTCGATCAGCATACTCGACGCGCGCGGCAACGTGGTGCGGCGCTGGTCGAGCGATCGTCCCACGCACGCCGTGAATCCGACGAGCCTCGATTTTCCACCACAGTGGGCACCGGTTCCGCCGGTTCCTTCGAGCGCGATCGGCACGCATAGGTTTCTCTGGAACTTTCACGTCGGAAGCGATTCCGGCCCACTCGCGCCGCCCGGGCACTACGTGGTGCGGCTGACGCACGACGGCACGACCTCTTCGCGCTCCGTCACGGTGCTGCGCGACCCGCGCATCGCCGCAAGCGACGCCGGCCTGCGCGCGCAGTACGCGCTCGCGCAGGCGATTGAAGGGCGAATCGCACAGATCGCGGCAGCGCGTACGAGGACGACGAATCCGGCCGTTCTCGGCGTGGCGCCGGCCGCCAATCCCAACGATTCGGTCGGCGGCCCATCGCGCGACGTCACGAGCCTGCGCGCGCTGCGCGGAGCGTTCGAGAATCTCGAGCAGGCCGTCGAAAGCGCCGACGCGCCACCGACACCCGACATGCATCGCGCCTACGAAAAGCTCTCCGCGATGCTCGCGTCTACCTTACGAAAGATTCCTCGAAGGCGCTAGGAGTCTAGCGTCCAGCGAGCGTTTGCGCGTACCAGCTCTCCAAATCCGAGTGGAACTGGACCAGCGCCGCATGGTGCAGATAAACCATGTGTCCCGACTCGTAGAAGCCGTACGTGATGTGCGACTGCAGATCGGGCTTGAGGTTGAGATGGTCGAGCGTATAGACGGTCGCGAGCCAGGGCGTCGCAAAGTCGTAGTAGCCGTTCGCTGAGAAGACCCGCAGGCCGGGGTTATAGGTCAGCGCATTTGCGAGGTCGGGCGCGGTGTTGAGCACCGGCGAGTTGTTGTGGTGCCAGTTCCAACCGCCGTCGGCGTGAATCAGCGCGTATGCGAGCACGCGATATCTCTCCGGCGGTCGGTATCCGAGCCCTTGCTGTATGTACGCATTGTTCGCCGCCGTGAACGCAGAGTCGATTGCGGCGTCGGTCGGGTCCCACGGCCACTCATCCGCCGCGCTATCGAGCACGTCGTTTTCGTAGCGCGAATCGTACCGTCCGACGACCTTGCCTTGGTTGCGCTCGAGCTGCATGAGGAAGCGCTGATACGAAACGCGCAGATTCGCAAGGCGAATGTAGTTCTCCGACAGGCCCGTGAACCTGTGCAGCTTCGCAACGACGTCGTTGTACGTACCGCGCGATAGATGGGCGCCCTGCGCCAGTGCGTTCAGGTACTCGCCCATCGCAAAGTCGCGCGACTCCATCACGGCGGTGTGGAGATCGCTCGGCGCACCGGCGGGGAGGCGGTGATGGTACCACGCCGCAGCCGTTTCCGTGGGCAGATAGAGGACGTACGACCAGTCCCCTCCGGCTTGCGGAACGCTGTCGCCGTATGTGCTGGCGTAGAGCCCGAAGTTGAGAATCGACGAGAGCAGCACGACGCCGTTTATGCCGATGCCTTGATTCTGCAGATAGTCGACGAGCATTGCCGAGCGCGGCGTACCGTACGATTCTCCAAAGAGAAACTTCGGTGAGTTCCAGCGCCCGAATCGCGTCACGTACCGGTCGACGAACTGCGCGAAGGACTTGACGTCGGGATCGGCTCCGAAGAACTCCTTCGGGGTTCCGGCGCCGATGATGCGGCTGTAGCCGCTGGCACACATGTCGATGAAGACTTCGTCGGTGCGGTCGAGCAGGGTGTACTGATTGGGAACGACGCGATAGGGCGGCGGCCCGGTCATGCGTCCGTCCGCGACCGCGACGCGCACGGGCCCGAACGATCCCATGCGCAGCCATACCGTCGAGCTTCCGGGTCCGCCGTTATAGAAGAACGTAACCGGCCGGGCCGACGGATCCGTTCCGTCCAGCGTGAAGGCGGTGTAGAACATGCGGCACGCCGGCTGTCCCTTGTCGTTGGTAAGGTCGATCGTGCCGGCGCGCGCCGTATACGCGAGCGTTCGACCGTCGACGACGATCGCGTGGTGCGTGACGGCGTCGGGAAACGCCGGCACGGCCTGCGGCGGCGCGGCATGAGCCGCCGGTGCTGCGCTCGTCGCGGCAAGCGACGACGCACCGAGAAGCGCCAGCGCCGCGAGGACCTTTTTCATCGTCTGCATCGTCTCCGTGGCTCCTAGCGAATCGAGAGCGCCTGCGCGTACCAACGCTCGAGATCGTTGTGGTACTGCGCGAGTGAGGGGATATTGAGATAGATCATGTGTCCCGACGGATAGAAGCCGTAGGTGATGTGCCCCTGGATGGCGGGCATCAGGTTGAGATGCGTCAGCGTGTACACGGTCGCATAGTAGGGCGTGGCGAAATCGTAGTAGCCGTTCGCCGAGAAGACGCGCAGGTTCTTGTTATAGGTCATCGCCTGCGCGAGGTCGACCGCCACGTTTGTGACCTCGGTACCGTTGTGCTTCCAATTCCACCCGCCATGCGCGGCGATGATATTGTAGACGCTCGTGCGGTAGAGCAGCGGCGTGTTGTAGTGGAGATCCTGGCGCAGGTATTCGTTGATCGCGGTCGTGTACGGCGCGTCGATTCCGGCGTCGGTCGCGTCCCAATCCGGCGTTTCCTGCGTGCGATCGAGCGCCCACGTTTCGAAGCGCGAGTCGAGCCGCCCGACGACCTTGCCTCGCTCGCGCAGCAGCTCGCTCATGAAGCGCCAATACGGTACGCGCAGGTTCGAGTTGCGGATGTATTGGTCGGAGAGGCCGGTATAGTAATGGAGCTTCGCCACGACGTCGTCGTAGGATGCCGGTGAAAGCGCCGAGCCTTGCGCGAGCGCGTCGAGATACTCGGTGGACGCAAAGTGTTCCGCCGCTGCGGTGAACGAGCGCAGGCTGCCGCGGTATGCGATCGCGTGGTGGTACCAGGCGGTGGCGGCTTCGGTCGGCAGATAGAGCACGAAGAGCCAGTCGCCGCCTCCGATGCCCGTCGGCTCGAAATCCCAGTCGAGAGCGAAGCTGAGGATCGTCGATTGGAGCACGACCCCGCTCACCGTGATGCCGTTGGCCTGCAGATAGTTGGCGAGGTTCGCCGAGCGCGTCGTGCCGTACGATTCGCCGAAGAGAAACTTTGGTGAGTTCCAGCGCCCGAACTGCGTCACGTACCGCTCGATGAACTGTCCGAACGCGCGCACGTCTTGGTCGACGCCAAAGAAATCGGCCGGCTTGCCCTTGCCGATGATGCGGCCGAAGCCGCTGTCCGGCATGTCGATGAAGACGAGATCCGATCGATCGAGAATGCTGTACGGATTATCGACGATGCGGTATGCCGGGCCCGCGGTCTGCGTCGCGTTCGAGTTCGTAACGATCCGCATCGGCCCCACGGAACCCATGTGCAGCCACATGCTCGAGCTTCCCGGTCCGCCGTTGTAGAGGAACGTCACCGGCCTGGTGCTCGGGTTTGCGCCGTCGAGCGTGTACGCGACGTAGAAAATCCGGCACGTCGGACGATGGTCCTGATCCCTGAGCGTGATCGTTCCCGCACGCGCAGTGTACGCATACGTATGACCGCCGAGCGCGATCGTGTGATGCGTTACGGCATCGGGAGTCGCAGACGGATCGCCGGACGTGCGGGGGGCGCTTGCGAGCAAGAAGACGGCGGCAAGTGCGGCCGCCGGGAGCGTACGGAGCATGGGGTGGCAAGTTGTCGCTTGCGCCCGCGCGGCCCTTCAGGCCGCAAACGCGGCACTACCGGGGTTGGCGGCTTCCTTTGACGGGTTGCGGAAAGACTCGCCGGGGGTTTTTCCGCAGCCTGTTAGAGCTCGTACAGCGCCTTGCGAAGTCGGGCCACTGCCCGTTCGATCGTTTCGAGGTACGGATTCATCGCCGCCTTGATACGGTTCAGCCGCTCGACGCCCGCCGGCGTGATCGCGTAGATACGGCGCGATCGCTTCGTCGGGTGATCCCACGTCGCGCTCACGAATCCACGTTCTTCCAAGCGGCGCAGCAGCGGATAGATCTTGTTCGTGTTCACGGCGATCAAATCTCCACACAGGCGTTCGATGCGCTGCATCAAGCCGTAGCCGTGATCGGGCTGCTCCTCGAGCAGATGCAGGAGCAGTGCCGGAAATACCGTCTTGCTCTTGATCGGCCCGCGAAGAATCTCGTCGACGGGATGAAGCTCGTGCGCGTGCGCGTGCACCTCATGCGTGGGCGTGAAGGCGGAGCTCGGTGCGATAGGCGCGGTCGATTTCGTCTGCATAGTGTTGCTCCACGACGCGGCGCTTGATCTTCATTGCCGGCGAGAGATAACCGCTTTCGACGGTAAACTCTTGCGGAATGACGACGATGCGCCGGATCTGCTCGAAGGTAGCGAGGTCAGCCGTTTGCTTCTCGATTTCGGCGGTGAGGAAGGTCAGCACGTCGTCGCGAGCCGCCAGCCGTTCCGGCGGAACGTCGGCAGATATGCCGAGCGCCTTGCGTACGAGGTCCCAGTTGGCATTGATCACGGCTGCGGGATGGGGCTGCCCTTCGCCGACGACCATTGCCTGCGTGACGTAGAGCGAGCGTCTGATCGCCGATTCCACGCGCGCGGGCGCGATGAACTTTCCGCCGGCGGTCTTGAACAACTCGCGTTTGCGATCGGTGATATAGACGAATCCCTTCTCCATCTGCCCGACGTCGCCGGTTTGCAGCCAGCCGTTCTGGATCGCCTCGGCCGTCGCGGCTTCGTCGCGATAGTAGCCCTTCATCACGTGCCGGCCGCGCGTCAGGATCTCGCCGTCGTCTGCGATCTTCACCTCGACGCCAGGAATCGGCTTGCCGACGGCGCCGTAGCGATTCGCCGAGAGCCGGCTCACCGTCGTGACCGGCGACGTCTCGGTCAAACCGTAGCCCTGCATGATCGGCAAGCCCAGGCCGAGGAACGTCATCGCCGTGTCGACGTGCAGCGCCGCGCTACCGCTCGTGAAATACCGAAGACGATCGAGACCCAGGCGTTTGCGGACCGCCTTCAGCACCAGGGCGCGAGCGGCGAGGTACGCAAGCCATCGTCGCGGCCCGGCCCATCGCTTGAACGTCTTCGCGTACATGTAGTCGTGACCGGCGCGCAGAGCCCACGGAACGAGCTTCGCGGCCAGTCCGCCCTGTGCCATCGCCGACGCGGTAACGCCCGCGAGCACGCGATCGAAGATTCGCGGCACCGCGGTCATCGAAAACGGGCGCACGTCCTGCACGTCGGGAAGCATGGCGTTCGGATCGTGGCAGATGAAGTATCGCACCCGCGCGAGCATATAGATGTAGATCATCGTGTGCTCGAAGATGTGCGAATACGGCAGTACCGAAAGAATCTCTTGTCCCGCGTGGATGCCCTGAAACCCGTACGCGAGCGCCGACTGCGCGTCGAAGCCGACGTTGTCGTGCGTGAGCATCACGCCCTTCGGATTCCCCGTCGTTCCCGACGTATAGATCAGCACCGCCAAGTCGTCGGGTGCCGCCGACGTGGTCGCGCGCGGCGAGTGCGCCCCATGCGCCTCGAAGGCCGTCAGCGACCCGTCACCTTGCCCTTCGAAGACCACGGCTCGCGGCAGAGACGGGATGGAGCCAAGCCGTGCGAGCGCCTGCGCCGTGTCGAGGAAGAGCAGCTTCGCACCGGAGTGGCCGAGAATATATCCCGTCTGATCGAGTGCCTGCGTCGGGTAGATCGGCACAACGACGCAGCCCGCAAAGAGCGTGGCGAATGCGCAGACGACCCAGTCGACGCAATCGTGCGAGATCAGCGCAACGCGGTCGCCTTCGACGAGGCCGGCCTTGCGAATTGCGGCGGCGACGTTCTCGACGCGGGCGAGCACAGCGGCGCTCGAGGCCGGCGTCCATTTGCCCGCGACGCGTTCGACGAGCGCGTACGCGTTCTCACGAGCAAGCGCTTCCCGCACCAACTGCGGCAGCGTCTTCTTCGGAGGCAACGCCATTGTAAAAATATCATTGGCGGGAAACCTGCGGCCCCCCTACAGTCGCAGGTATTGCTGCGCCCGGTCCAGCCGGCTCGAGGTCATACCGGCGACGTCGAGCAGCTGGTCGAGCGACGTAAAGGGGCCTTCGCTCGAGCGCACGTCGACGATGCGCTGTGCGATCGCGCCGCCGATCCCAGGGACGCGCCCCAGCGCCTGTGCGCCGGCCGTGTTGAGATCGACGACGCCCACGGGCTGCCGGCGGTGGCGCGCTCGACGCCGTGACCTGCGTCGAGACGGGCCGCACCGTCCGCGTGAAGAGGCGGGCGAGCCGTATGCAAAGCGACGTCTCGCGGGCAGGCTCCGCGCGAGGGGTGCGGCAGAGAACTCCGGCGCAGGCAGAGCCTGCGGCGGCCGCGGGACGGGATGGAACAGGGCGAGCGCGGCGAGCACGACGCCGCCGGCGAGCAGTGCGTAACGATACATGCCGTTCTTTTGCGCCCATCGAGACGAATGGAAAGGGGTAGCGACCCCCGGCACTATACGAAGGCGTATGCCCGAAGCGTACGATTTCGAGCAGATCGAGCAAAAGTGGCGGGAGCGCTGGGAACGGGAGGGCACGTATGCCGCGCCGCGCGTTCCCGCGGGCGACAAGTATTACGTGCTCGAGATGCTGCCGTATCCCTCGGGCGATCTCCACGTCGGCCACGCGAAGAACTACACGATCGGCGACGCGGTCGCACGCATGATGCGCATGCTCGGATACGACGTGCTTCATCCGATGGGATGGGACGCTTTCGGCTTGCCCGCCGAGAACGCAGCCATCGCGCGCGGCATCGATCCCGAAACGTGGACCCGCTCGAACATCGACAACATGCGACGGCAGGTTCGCCTCATCGGCACGGGATACGACTGGTCGCGCGAGATCACGACGTGCGATCCCGAGTACTACCGCTGGAACCAATGGCTCTTTCTCCGCCTCTTCGAGCACGGGCTTGCCTATAAGCGCGAGGCGCCGGTCAACTGGTGCCCGCACGATCTGACCGTGCTCGCGAACGAGCAGGTCGTCGACGGAAGGTGCTGGCGATGCGACGCTCTCGTCGAGCGGCGCAACCTCGCGCAGTGGTTTCTCAAGATCACCGCCTACGCCGACCGCCTGCTGGCAGATCTCGATCGGCTCGACGGCTGGCCGGAGCGTACGCGCACGATGCAACGCAACTGGATCGGCCGCAGCGAAGGCGTCGAGCTTTCCTTCACGATCGCAGGAACCGATGCGCACGTCGACGTCTTCACGACGCGTGCCGACACCATCTACGGCGCAACCTTTATTGCTATCGCACCCGACCATCCAGCGATTCCGCTGCTGAGAGCGGTGATCTCGAAGCATCAGGCGGCGCAGATCGACGCGTTCGCGGAATCGCTGCGCTCGAAGTCCGAGCTCGAACGTATCAGTCTGATGGAGAAGACGGGCCTCTTCACCGGTGCCTACGCGGTGAATCCGCTCTCCCACGAGCGCGTTCCGATTTGGGTGACGAACTACGTGCTTGCAGAGTACGGCACGGGCGCGGTGATGGGCGTGCCGGCGCACGACGAGCGCGACTTCGACTTCGCCCGCAAGCACGGCTTGCCGATCGCGCAGGTGATCGTGCCGCACGATCTCTCCGGCGAGCCGGCGCCGCTCCACGAGGCGTTCCTCGACGACGGCCGCCTCATCGCAAGCGACGACTTCACCGGCATGTCGAGCGCGCGCGCGCGCGACACGATCGCCCAACGCCTCGCGTCGCTCGGCCAGGGGCGCCTCAACGTAAACTACCGGTTGCGCGACTGGCTGATCTCGCGCCAGCGCTACTGGGGCACGCCGATTCCTATTCTCTATTGCCCGCAGTGCGGTGAGGTACCGGTTCCAGACGAAGCGCTTCCCGTGCTTCTTCCACCGAACGCGCCGATCACCGGCGAAGGTTCGCCGCTCGCGCGCATGCCGGAGTTCGTGAACGCCGCGTGTCCGCGCTGCGGCGGTCCCGCGCGGCGCGACACCGACACGATGGACACGTTCTTCGAGTCGTCGTGGTACTATCTGCGCTACCTCTCACCTCACGATGCGAGCGCGCCGTGGGGCAGCGAAGAAGCCGCGGGATGGATGACCGTCGATCAATACATCGGCGGCGCAGAGCATGCGGTGATGCACTTGCTCTACTCGCGCTTTTTCTACAAGTTCTTTGCCGACCGGGGATGGGTCGGCGCCGCGGACGAGCCGTTCCAGCGCTTGTTCCACCAAGGCTTCGTGCTGCACGACGGCGAGAAGATGTCGAAGTCGCGCGGCAACGTCGTCGGCATCGACGAGACGGCGCGGCGCTACGGCGTCGACGCAATGCGCCTCTTCCTGCTCTATGCGACGCCGCCGGAAGACACGAGCGACTGGAACGACGAAGGCATCATGGGCCGCGTGCGGTTTCTCAACCGCCTCTGGCGCTTATGTGCACCGTTGGCATCGAGCGCAGCCGCCGATCCGCGTACGGTTCCACGCGTCCGCGAAGAGCCCGAGCGCGCGCTTCTGCGCGCCGTTCACGTTGCCGCGAAATCGGCGCGCGACGAAACGGCGTCGCGGCGCTTTCACTACAATGCAACGATCGCCAAGCTCGACGAACTGCTCAACGCGCTCTCGGCGCTACGCCAAGAGATGCCGGGCTCGCCGGCGCTCGCATATGCGGCGCACGCTCTGCCGTTGCTCGTGGCTCCCTTTGCGCCACACGTCGCCGAGGAGCTGTGGCAACGCATGGGCCACACGAGCTCGGTGCACCACGAGCGGTATATCGAGCCGGACGAGTCCGTCATGGCGCTCGCCGAGATCACGCTCGTCGTACAGGTGAACGGGAAGATCCGGGCGCGCCTCACGGTACCTTCCGGGCTCGCGGAATCGGAGGCGCTCGCGCTCGCTCTCGCGCAACCGAACGTGCAAGCGCAACTCGACGGCAACAAACCGCGCAAGCACGTCTACGTTCCCGACAAGCTTCTCAATCTGGTACGCTGAGCAGCTTCTGAAAGTACTTGTACGTCTCGATCAGCCCGTCGCGCAGTGGGATCTGCGGGCGCCAACCTAAGAGCGTGTGCGCGAGCGAGGCATCGAACTGCGCATCGCGCGCGTCGCCCGGACGCTTCTCGGCGCGCGTGACCGGTGCGTCGAAGCCGGTGATCTCTACAAGCATGCGATAGATCTCGTTGACGCTCGTCTTGATGCCCGTGCCGATCACGAAGCACTCTCCGGAGCCACGCGTCAAAGCGTCCGCATTGCAGCGCGCAACGTCCTTGACGTAGACGTAGTCGCGGGTCTGCTCGCCGTCCCAATCGATCCTGACGCCTTCGCGTTTGAGAAACTTCCCGATGAAGATGGCGATCACGCCGGCTTCGCCGTTGGGATCCTGCCGCGGTCCGTAGACGTTTCCGTACCGCAGCGAGGTGAAATCGAGGCCGCGATCTTCTTTGTAGAACCGTAAGTAGTGCTCGGCGACCATCTTGGTGATGCCGTACGGAGAGGTCGGCCGCTGCGGCGTCTTCTCCGTAATCGGAAAGTGCTCCGGCGTGCCGAAGCTCGCGCCGCTCCCGGCGAAGATCACTTTCCTCGCGCCGACCTTCACGGTGTTGTCAAGGACGTTGATGAGGCCGACGACGTTGACCTCGGCGTCGAGCCCCGGATCGCGCGACGAGATCGCAACCGAGTGCTGCGCAGCGTGATGGCTGACGACGTCCGGCCGGAACTCCGCAAAGACGCGCCCGATGTTCTTGTCGCGAATATCCATCGGCACGAACGTGACGCGGTCGGGCACGTTTGCTCGCCGACCGCCGCCGTGCTCCCAGAGCGAGTCGATGACGAGCACGTCGTGCCCCTGCGCGAGGTACTCCTCGACGACGTGCGAGCCGATGAATCCGGCTCCGCCGGTGACGATGATTCGCAAACCCCTTGACGTTCCTTTCCGGCGCGTGATCGCTCTGCGATGACCGCGCTGCTGACGGTCGGCATCGCGGCCGTCCTCGGCACGCTTGCCACCGCGCCGCTCTCGCTCGAAGGACGCGCGCTCGACGCGCTCGGCATCCTCGCACTGTGTGCCTACACGTGCGTTTCGCGCGAGCCTCGCTCCGTTCGCGCGGTCGTGCTCCTCGCCCTGGTGCTCTTCGGCTGCAACGCCTGGATCGCGCGCGAGCGTGCACCGCGCGTTCCTCTATCCCGCACCGCGCGGTACGCCGCAGTAGCGCTCGCTCCCGTGCACAGCGACGGGTCGTCGAGCAGTTTTGCGGCGGCACTCGAGGGCGGCCTCACCGCCCTCACGCATATTCGCGGTACGCCTCCGCCTCCGGGCGAGCGCCTCGTGCTGCGCGGTAGACTCGAGCCGTTCGACGACCCGCGCAATCCGGGCGAGCCGAGCCAGGCCGAGCTGGAACGCGAGCGCGGTTTCGACGCGCAGGTCGCACGCGGTGAGATTCTTCGAGCGCGTGCGCCCGCGCAACCAGACCCGCGCGTCCTTCTCGCACGAGCGCACGCGTGGGCACTCGCGCGGCTGCGATCCGCGCTCGGTGAGCCGGCGGCATCGATTGTCGCCGGCGAGCTGTGGGGCGAGCGCGCCGACCTTCCGCCCGACGTCCGTGCGGAGTTTCAAGAGACTGGCACGGTCCACGTGCTCGTCACCGCAGGTTTGCATTTGGGCGTCGTGGCGGCGATCGTCTGCGCGCTGCTCTCCTTCTTCGCGCTTCCGCGCTCTTTGGCGTGCGCGCTCGCGATCGTCGCCGTCTGGGCCTTCGCCCTGTGGAGTGGCGAGCAGCTTCCCGCAACGCGCGCCGCAGTCATGGTAACGGCGGCGCTTGCCGCGCGCGCGTTCGGCAGGGCGTCGTTCTCGTGGAATGCCCTCGCGCTCGCGGCGCTAGCGATCGCAGCATTCCGTCCGCTCAGCGTCGCCTCGCCGTCGTTCGCGCTCTCGTTCAGCTGCGTCGGCGCAATCTTCGCGTGCGCTCCGGCGATCGAGCGTGCACTCGGAACGCA
>Ga0307372_10004695_pt1 | contig 20897 bp, 18 predicted proteins | sample OX1MG_FD_202533 | JGI IMG/M metagenome (GOLD analysis project Ga0307372, IMG submission 202533) | Soil microbial communities from Risofladan, Vaasa, Finland - OX-1 | ecosystem: Environmental > Terrestrial > Soil > Coastal area > Acid sulfate soil | place: Finland: Risofladan, Vaasa | collected...
GAGGAGCAGCGTATCAAGGAGGGCTACCTGCGCCAGCGGGAGGGTGGCGAGCGGCTGGCCACGATCCGCGACGCCCTGCAACACACCATGGAGCAGGGCTGCGGCGTCTACCGGACGGGCGAGAGCCTGCGCCAGACCTGCGAGGAGGTCGAGGTGTTGCGGGAGCGCTACCAAAAGGTGCGCCTCGACGACCACAGCCACGTCTTCAACACCGAACTGTTCGCCGCGCTCGAGCTTGGCTTCATGATCGACGTGGCGGAGGCGACCAGCCACGCTGCTCTGCGGCGCGAGGAGTCGCGCGGCGCCCACGCCCGGCGGGACTTCCCCCGGCGCGACGACGCACGGTATCTGGCCCACAGCCTGGCCTACCGGATGGAGGGCACACCGCGCCTCGAGTACCTGCCCGTGCGCATCACACGCTGGCAGCCACAAGAGCGCACCTACTGACTTGAGGTGCCACGGTATGGAGGGGAATATGAACTCTCAGGCATCAAGCTCAGCAGCAGAGAAGATCTCCTATGCCTTGTTTCTCCTCGCGGCGGGCGTGGGTATCTGGATCGGTGGCTCGTTTCTGATCTCCCCGCACCTGGACGAAACGAGCCTGCCGAGAAGGGTGTAGAGGAGGCACTGATGTCGATGGCAAAATCAGGAGCGTGCTGCCCTGGCCTGGACCGAGGCCGTGACGCTGATTAGCCAAGAACACGCCCCAGATGCCGTGTATGAACTGACCGTGGAGCGTGGAGGCGCGCGAGCCCTCCACCGGCAGGGCATGGATGGGGCTCCGTGCCCTGCCGGGTCCAGGGCGCGCCACGAAGAAGGAGAATCGATGTTCATCCCGCTCCCCATGGTCGCGCGGGGCGCCGCGGCGTTGCCCGGCGGTGAGATGCGTACCCTCCGCGTGGGTGACCGCGAGGTGCTGCTGGTACACCTGGGCGATGCCTTTTACGCCGTGGACGATACCTGCACGCATGGGTACTGCTCGCTCGGCGACGGGTGGCTGGAGGACGGCGTGGTGGAGTGTCCCTGTCATGGGGCCACCTTCGATGTGCGCACCGGCGCCGTGCTGACCCTACCGGCGACCAAGCCCTTGCGCGTCTACCCGGTGCGAACGACCCCGGACGGCGACCTGGAGATCGACGTGCCGACCTGAGCAGTCGCGAAAGGAGTCCACCCAGCCGCGGGCGTCGGCGCCTAAGATGAAAGCTGCTACACTGAGATTGTCCTCCTTGAAGAGCCTCATGATGATTTCTTTGTTGCGACCACAAGCGCCATAGCCGGGACGTCAGGGCTTGCGTTTCCAGAGAGGTGAAAGCATGCCCCGTCGGACACGACACAGCAGCGCTGACCGAGGCGATCAGACGACCCAAAACCCGAGGATCGGGCTCACGAGCGGCCCCGGAGCCGGTCCAGCCAGGGGATCACCGCCTGCTCGTGGCCCCGGCGCGAAACCTCCCCGCTTCGGCCTGTCCGGCCGGGGCTGGCTGCTGTGGTTGGTGGGGCTGCTCATATTCAATGTCGTGTTCTATGGTCCGCACCTGGAAAGCACGAAGACCGCGCCGACGGTGACCCTCCCCTACAGCGCCTTCCTGATCCAGGCCAAAGCGGGAAACCTCAAGACGGCCGACGTCTCCGCCGCCACGGTCGACGGAGCCTTTAAGACTCCGTATAAGGATCCGGCGAAGGGCAAGACCTATACGCGCTACACGAGCACGCTCCTCCCGATCGGGGATCCTACCCTGGTTGGCGTCCTGACCGCGCACAACGTGGAGATCACCGGCACCAGTTCGGTGGCGCCCCTCTGGCTGACCGTGCTGGGGCTGGTCCTGCAAGCGTTACCGTTTCTCTTCTTCATTGGCCTCATTTACTTTGGCATGAAGGCGGCACGCGGCCAGCAACAAGGGATCTTCGGCTTTGGCAAGAGCAAGGCCAAGCTCTACTCCGAGGAGCGTCCGGGTACGACCTTCGCCGATGTGGCGGGCGTGGACGCGGCCAAGAGCGAGCTGCGCGAGGAGGTTGATTTTCTGCGGGATCCTACCAAGTATCAGCGCCTCGGCGCCCGCATTCCCAAGGGCGTCCTGTTGGTGGGACCGCCCGGGACCGGGAAGACGCTGATGGCGCGGGCCGTGGCGGGCGAGGCCCGGACACCCTTCTTCAGTATCAGCGCCACCGAGTTCGTCGAGATGTTCGTGGGCGTGGGGGCCAGCCGGGTCCGCGATCTGTTCGATAAGGCAAAAGCCAGTGCCCCGTGTATCATCTTCATCGATGAGATCGACGCCATTGGGCGCCGGCGGAGCAGCGGGGGGCCGATGGGCGGCGGCTCGAATGACGAACGCGAGCAGACGCTCAATCAGTTGCTCTCCGCCATGGATGGGTTCGAGCCCAGCGAGGCGGTGATCGTCCTGGCCGCTACCAATCGACCGGAGGTGCTGGACCCGGCTCTCCTCCGGCCCGGCCGCTTCGACCGCCAGGTGGCCGTCGATCCACCCGACCGGCAGGGCCGCGAGGCTATCCTGAGGATCCACACCCGGAACATTCCGCTCGCCGCCGATGTGCGTCTGGGCACCCTCGCGCAAGCCACCCCAGGCATGAGCGGGGCCGACCTGGCTAACCTGGCCAACGAGGCAGCCCTGGGCGCGGCGCGCACGAATCGTACCGAGGTCACGGCGGCGGACTTCGACACGGCGCTGGATCGGATCACGCTGGGCGCCCTGGGCGCGGTGCTGATGCAGCCGGAGGAGCGCCGAACCGCCGCCTATCATGAAAGCGGGCATGCGCTGGTCGCCTACCTGCTGCCCAACATGGACGCGGTTCGCCGGGTGACCATTACCCCGCGCGGGCGGTCCCTGGGGGTGACGCAATTCTTGCCGCTCGACGATCGGCGCAACTATCCGCGGGACTACTTATTCAACCGCATGGTGGTGGGGTTGGGCGGCCGCGCGGCGGAGGAACTCGCCTGCGACCAGATCACCGCCGGGGCGCAAAGCGACTTGCAAGGAGTGACTCGGGTGGCGCGCGCCATGGTCACCCAGCTGGGCATGGATGACGAGCTTGGCCCGGAGATTTTCGGCGGCTCGGGCGAAAGCGGCCTGGACGGCAGCCCATACGCGGCCTGGGAACCGAAGGAGTATAGCGAGGACACGGCCCGGCGCATCGACGCCGCCGTACATCGCCTGATTTCGGAGGCGCACCAGAAGGCGTGCAGCCTGCTCGGCGCCAATCGGCCCGCGCTGGACGCGCTCAGCGACGCGCTCCTGCACGAAGAATCATTGGACCTCGATCAGATTGTCGCCCTGGTGCGGGCGATCCCGGCCGGCGCGGCCTCCTAGCACCAGGCACCATGAGCCAAGCACCGGGCGTGGCGGGAACCGACGGGGCGCTCCGTGTCTACACCATCGGCCATTCGACCCGCTCGGGGGAAGACTTCCTCGCCCTGCTGCGCCAGTACGGGATCGTCAGCCTGGCCGACATCCGTACCATGCCGCGTTCCCGGCACAATCCCCAGTTCAACACGGAGGCATTGGCGCGGACCCTCCCGAGCGAAGGCATCGCCTACGTACCCCTGGCGGCGTTGGGCGGACTCCGGCGCGGCCTGGGCGTCGAATCGCCCAATACGGGCTGGCACAACGCCAGCTTTCGCGCCTACGCGGACTATATGCTGACCGAACCGTTCCGGCAGGGCCTGGAGGAGTTGTTGGCGCTCGCCGCGCGCGGGCCCGCGGTGATCATGTGCGCCGAGGCGGTGCCGTGGCGCTGTCACCGTTCGCTGGTCGCCGATGCCCTGGTGATCCGGGGGATCAGGGTGCTGGATATCCTGGATCAGCGGCACGCCCCTCCCCATCAGCTGACCCCGTTCGCCAGGGTCGAGGGCAGCCGTATCACCTATCCCCCGGAAACGCCGCCCGCCTGAGCGGATCCTCGCCCGTGGGGGCGCGGCGCTCCGGATAACCGGGAACCTCCGGCCGCGGCGGCCTCTGGTCACCCCAGGATCGGATGCGTTTTGGCGGGCCAGGCGATGGTGAGGAGGAAGGCGCTTTCCTCGATCGCTTCCACGTCATGAGGGATGTCCGGGTCGAGCATCAGGATTTGGCCGGACTCCAGGTCGCTTGCCTGATCGAGCACCTGAAGGCGCAACCGGCCGCTCAATGCCTGAATGGTGATGCGCCCGGGCGCCCGGTGCTCCTCCATCCGCGCTCCCTGGCGGAGGAGAATCAGCACCACGCGGAGGTCCGGCTCCTTGACGAGCGTCTTGGCGTTGCGGACGCCTTGCCGCCAACTCTCCTCGGTGTGCAGCCGCGCCACCTCCGCCGCCAGGTCAAAGGTCAAGGAGGAACGGGCCACCCGATGCATGGGTCGTTCGGGAGTGCCATGGGTCTGTCCCTCGGGATACTCGGTTGAATACGGTCCACCGGTGTGATCGGTCTCCATGGTAGGTGCACCTTCCTTCATACACTCGCTCGAATCGCCCGCGTCACCGCGTCGCGCCTCCGCTCCATCAGCGGTACTATCACCTTAACGTATGAAGCGGAAGAAGCAAAAGAATGGAGGCGGCTTCTCCTGCAGGCGTGGACCCTGCGATCAAGCGGCAACGCCAGCCCATTCGTCCCAGCATGCGTTGCGTTCCGCTAGGATCGCGCGGTAGTCGGCCCCGGGGAGCAGGTGGCGACCAGGGCAGAAGTGCTGACGGATCGGGCCGAATGGCTCCAGGAAGCGTTGCGTATCACCGGCCATTGCGAGCCAGGAAGGATCCTGACCCGAAGCCACGTCAGCTTAAGCGCTGGCGTCCTTCCGCGTCACGGCCTGCCTTGCTCTGTGGTATTTCCGCCAGCGCCACGCTCGTTCCTCACGTGCCTATGCTATGGAAGCTATCGGGGTGCTCTCCGTCCCGAGTTCCGCCGTGAACACCAGGGCTACCTCGTGGTGACCCAGTTCGGTGAGCGCGGTCTCCAGCCTCGCGCGCAGCATGCGTTCACACCATGCCTGGTCCATGGCCGATCCCATCCGCAACTCCAACCGGCTCTCCGTCGCCCCGATCACCACGGCGGCCGCCAGACGCGCCACGACGCTCGGGGCCAGAGTGCCGCGCACGTGGCGGAGCAGCGCTTGCCAGAGCGAGGAGCAGGTGGTCTCGTCCACCAGGCCAACTGGAACGCCACCCGAGCCTTTCTCCGCTGTGATCGGGGGCGATGCGGGGCCGGTGGTCGCGCCTCTCAGTGGTCCGCGAACCTGTTTGCAAGGCAAGGTGTTCTTCCCGCTCTGCTCCCAGGTCGCCACGAGATCATCGAGCACCGCCAACACATAGGGCACTGGCCGCTCGACATTTGGGGTCAGCGTCGTGACCGCCTCATCCAGCAGCCGGAGCAAGGTGCGGTCGTCGAGAACGCGCTCGCGCAATCGGCGAATCCGCATGGCCGTGGCGGCCGGGGCACGATCGCGGCTTCCCAGGCCAAGACCGTGCAACCGTTGCACGAGGGGGTTGTTCGCATTCGGCCCGCTAGGCCGTGGCTTCACCGGTGGTGCTCCCGAAGCGGAGGGGACTCGATGCGCTGCTCGCGCTGGCATGGGCTCGTCGATCGTCGTGTCTTGATTGTTGTGTATTACACTTGGTGGGTATTGATTCCCTGTAGCGGACCGCAAGGGGGGGCATGGCCCCGATCGCACCGGCCCCCCAGTGTCCGCCTTCACCCGTGCGTCCCGACGCGGTGACTCCGCCCCGGATTCTGGTAGCACCCTGTCTTCGGCGACCACCAAGAGTTGATCGAGGAGGGGACCAAGATCGTAGGCGTTGCTAACCTGGGCTCCGGCGGCGCTGTGGCGGGGCAAGATCCGAATCAGTCCGCGAGCCGCCAGCCCACCGAGCAGATGGCGAATCTGGCGTTCGCCGCTACCCATGGCGCTGCCGAGCGTGGACACACTCGGGTACGGCAGCACCGGCTCTTCCCACCAGTAGGACCAGATTTGCAGCAGCAGCACTAGTTCCGTCGCGGTCAGCCCCAGGCGTGCCTGGTGGCGAAGCAGCGCATTCGGTACGGCGGTAAAGCCCTGCTTGAGAACATCGCGACGTTGCGTGGAGGCATGCTCGGTCGTAGTGAGGTTTGGTATATTTGGCCTTACCATGGTTGCACGAGCCATCGGCGCGTTCCCTCTCTGGATTGAGCCCGGTTATTCCTGGGCGGGATTTTCATCATCGCCAGCATGGCACACGACCGAAAACCCCCCACGGGCCGCCGCTCCCGCTAGATCTAGTAGATCTTTTAGCGCCAGGATTTACTCTGATGGAGAGTCACATCAAGTGGCGGCAAGCGTCACAACCAGCGGCGGCATTGGTCACAACTGATGGAGGCTGGGGCGTCACACCGAATGGCGGCAGCGCGTGGAAAGCGTGAAGCACTCCGTCACCCTAGATGGCGACGGGGATGCACGGCCGGGAGCCCAGGATGTCACACCAGATGGCGGCATGGTGGGGAGAACCGAAGGCGTGCATCCCGCCATCTGGTGGCGCCTACCTCAAGAACAGCATGGGCTCGCGTCACACCCAATGGCGGCAACCTTGTCCAGCCTTTGAAACCGTCACGCCAGATGGCGGCAGGCCCTGGTGCGTCCGCCAGTCGGGTTGCCAGCGCGCCACAATATGCTATTTGGCTATTCGGAGGAGCCGGGAATGACCTTGCTGGTCATGCGCCGCGCCCCGCATATGTCACATCCGATGGCGGCAACGTACGCCACGGCGCCCCGCGTCACACCAGGTGGCGGCAGGAACCCGGTCCCGAACTCGGATGGCGCCAAGCATGGAGTCGCGCACCCACTCCCTGGTTGTGACGCTTCCAGGCGTCACACCGCATGGCGGCGCCATGGAGTTCCGACGATGCGCCAGCTTTCATCCCACGGCGGCACTCGTGCCAGCATACGCCCAATCGGGTAGCGTCACAGCCCATGGCGGCAGCGCCTCGCGCTGATACCCATCAGGGATCTCGGGATGTCCTGCGGCGGCGTTTGGCGGCGGCGATCTCCAGCCGGCGACGCGGCGCCAGTTCCGCGTATTGCTGGATCACCTTGGACGGTGGCGTGACGACCACGGTGCGGGTGAGCCATTCGGCAAAGACCCGATGGGGATTCTCGTTCTCGGCGAATTTGCCGTACTCCCAACTGGCGATCACGTCGTCGGCCTGGAGTTGATCGAGCGCGCGCTCGAAATCCTCCATCAGCCGCCGCCGCGATTCCCGATGGGTAGGGATCTGGATACCGGTGCTGTCGAGCAGGGTGCGAACATACCAGGGCTGCTCGTAGTTGCCGTGCGCCGCCCGGAAGCGCCAATGTAGCGCTAGGTGCAAACCCAAGCGCATCGCGATCTTCTCCACTCCCTGGTGGGGCTTGTATCGCAGCACCGGATGCAACAGCGTGGCGACGTACCGGGTGCCGTCCTCCAGCAGCGGTTTGATCCACGACGCCGGCGCGATCCGGAACGCATAGGGCATTTCCTCCCCGAACAGGTTGATTTCGTCCTCCTGCTCAACCTCGAGGAGACGGGAGCGTACCATCACGGTCTTCGGACGTCCCCGGCTGTCGTAGACTTGCTGGGGGCCCCGCAGAAAGATGCCGGACAATGCCCACACGTCGCGCGCCACCTTTTCCTTCTGGTCGCGCCGGTAGGCGCGCTCGTGTTGCTTGACTCCCTGATAGGCCAGGATCGCGTTGGCGTCGAGCCGCACCTTGGGCAGCCTTGGGTCGCCGCCGCTGGTCTCGGCGAACCAGGCACCCAGACAGATCGCGAAGGCCCGCACCTTGTCATCGTCGAGCTGCAGCACGGCCTTGTAGGAGGCGGCCTCCTCTTCCGGCGTCAGGGGCGAGCGGCCATCCGACGGGTGGATAAAGACCCGCACCGCCTGGTCCTGATCGACGCCGTCCCCTCCCTCCTCGTAATACGGCGGGAGGCCGTTGCCCGGTCGCCGCCAGAGTTGGGGAGCACGGATGGCGCGAAAGGTCAATGGCAACAGGGTGCTGGAGGCGATGGTCAGCGTATCCTGCCCTTGGAGCGGCGAGACATAGGTGCTGGGCCGGGGTGGCCGGGGCCCTTCGCCCTGGCGCCTACCCCCTTGAGCGGACGGGTCCTGCTCCGACCGCAGCCACCCCGGCCACTGCGCGGGCTCGTAGATCAGCGCCCGCACGTCTGGGACGCCGCCAAGCAAGGGAAACCCCGGCGAGGCATCCCAGCACAGCGTCTCGCTGTTGACGTAGAGGGCGAGATAATGGAGCACCGTCCGTGGCGTATCGGCTGCTTGCCGAAGTTCCTCGGCCCGCCACTGCTCCCACGGGATCAACTCGTCGTCCTTCCGTTCCTGCAACTGGGTGGGGAGCGCGAAGGGTGCCGCATCGCCCCGATCAAGCAGGCAGGTGACGATATGGAGTGTGCGTTCAGGGGGGGTGGGGGCGAAATCCTCCCAGACGAAGAGGAGGGCGTTATGGGAAGGAACGGTGGCCCCGCCACCGCGGACGTTGCGCAGCGCGACGTACGAACGCCACTGGGCCACGAACACGTCGACTATATCCATGGCACGCCCGCCTGGCAGCGCGACCTGTTCGATCGTGGCCAGTACAGCCTCGGCGTTCGCCCTCGCCCCCAATGGATCGGTAGGAATCAGGGCTTCCGCCTGGTCCAGTTGCTTGGTGTAGAGGTCAGAGTCGGCGTGCCCGCCGTTCTCGCCGCGGCTGGCCAGCAGGGTTCGCGCGTAGGCGATAATCGATCTCGCTTGCCAGCCGATATTGTCGACGACATGCATGTCGTTCACCCGCGCGCCTCCTGGTGGCATGCTCGATTTGCCGCGGCGACTGCCCAAGCGAACGCCCTATACCGTGACATCGGCAACGACCGGAGGGCTGTCCGCCCGGTCCGATCGTCCCGGCAGGAGGTCTCCGGCCCGCGACCGGCCACCCCATTGTGATTGCCGGCGATTAGCGAACGTCCGGGTGAGCGGGCGCCCGTCCTGGATCAGGACGCGGACACAACCAAGTGAGACGTCGAGCCACATAGCGGCGTCCTCAACGGAGGTGATTTCGCACAACAGCATGGCGGTTACTGTACCCCGAACGGCCTGACTTTCACAGAGCGTTATGCACGGAGCCGTTCCAGGTGACGCTCGGCGGCATTGCCAGGGAGCATTCACATGCGTACGGCGGTCAAACCGAATTGCCGCCATGCGCACATCCCTATGACCGCGCGGGTCCGGGCCGCTATAATAGCCTTGCCACGCACGAATGACGTATCAGGCGCGAGGACGAGATGAGCCAGTCGAAGACCGTGCCCCTGACGCTCACGCCTCGGCGGATCCGCGACATCCCACGGGTGGCGCACCGCGTGACTTTCGCCCTGATCGCCCGATACGAGGTGACAGCGTTCAAGGGTGGTCGGACGAGACGTGCCGAGACGCATGACCCGCATGCCTCCGTCGAGTCGCGAAAGCGGGTATGGGGGTCGGGACGGGACGCGAGTACGACGCCGTGAGCCCGCGCGTGCTCGCGGTCGGCGCGCAAAAAGGCGGCGTGGGCAAGACCACATCCGCGATCTACCTTGCCGCGCGCGCGGCCGTGCTCTTCGGCGGTTCGGCGGACCAACCGGTCGTGGGGCTGGTCGACCGCGACGAGAGCGAGAACCTCACGGCGCTGGTACGTATGCGTCCCGAGATTCTGCCGCCCGGAGTGGTGCTGCTCCCCGGCACGGCGCTGCCCAGGCGCGATTCGGGCCTCCACATGGTAATCATCGACACGCCGCCTGGACTCTCGGCCATCGATTCCCTGCAAGAGGCGAACCTGGTGGTGATTCCGGTGCTCCCCGAGGAGCAAGGCGTGAACAACTTCGCGGTGTACCTACGAAATCTCGATCGCTTCCGCCTCATGGCAAACCCGACCATGCGTTTGGTCGCCGCCTTACCGACCATGGTCGAGTCCCGGAGTACCATGCACAAGGCGCTCCTGCATGTGGTGGAGCGGGTGGCGAAAGAGCACCAGCCGCCGCTGGCCGTCCTCACCGCGGTTCCTCGACGCTCGCAGATCCGCGATGTCGACTTGCGGGCGCCATTCTACGACCAGCCCGCGAAGGAGTTGTGGAGCCATGCCGGCGTCACGCCAATCCCGGTATAAGGACCGTTACGACAAGTTGCTCGGTGATAGCCTGGCGATAGTCCAGTCGACCAACTTCTCGGATGACGAGTTGTCGCGGGCGGCGGAGGATGCGTTCAAGCGCGTGCCCGGCGCGGTCATGGTGCCGATCGAGAAGATCGAGCCCAACCCGGATAACCCGCGCCACGACATGGACGGAACGTCGCTCCGGACCCTGGCCGATTCCGTCGCCGAGCGGGGCCTATTGCAGCCGCTGGTCGTGCGTCGTAACCTCGACCGACTGGGCCAATATCTGGTGATTGCCGGATCGCGCCGGCTGTTCGCGGCTCGGCTAGTGCGCGGTGATCCCGACGAGGAAATTCGCGACCGAGTAGCTCAGATCCCATGCATCATTAAAGAGGCCAGCGATCTTGATGCCTTCGCGGATGCCTTGCTTGAGAACTTGGCGCGCGCGGACTTGAGCCGGGCGGAAATGATGGAGGCCCTCCTTCGTTTGCAGCGAGATTACGGCTGGAGCGCCAACTACATCGCACGCCGGACTGGTCGTAATCAGAGTGACATCTCCCAGTTGCTCGGGGTCGCCCACCATCCAGAATTGTCCCGGCTGGTGCGAGAGGAGGTGATCAAGCCGACCGTGGCCGGGGAGATTAACCGGATGCCGGAACCCTTGCGGGAAAGCACGATCGCCGAGGTGAACGCGGGCAAGGTACGAACGGTCTCGGATGTCAAGCGCCGCCGTGCCGCCGCTCAGATACCCGAAACCGAGGCCGCGGGGCGGACCGCGCGGCCTCGCGGAAATGCGGACACACGAACATCACCATCCCCCGAGGCACCGCCAAAGGACGACGGGGATACCCTCGCGCCGTCCGATCTCGGCCATTTGGGCGCGGGGGTAGTGATATCACTACCCCCGTCCATGGACTCCGTCACGGATCAGCTCGCGGCAATCGGGGCGTTGGCCGCCATGGTTGACGCCGATACACTTGCTGGGGGGGGCGTGTTGGTCGCGGTCAGGCGTGATCTGGCGGCGGTCTATGACAGGCTCGCTGGGTATCTTAAGAGGCAAGAGAGGCGTGGGGATTGATCCGCGTTTCAAGCATGGGATCTTCCCGCTCGCGGCGCCTGGTGTCATGAGTCTCTCTCTCTTGCGGTGAAGAGTAACCAGGATCAGAGAACCCGCGGCCGCGCGATGGCCTCGCGATCCCCCGCTATGCCCGGCCCGGGCTCGGATGGCACGACGGCCTGATCGTCGACGATCGCCATCTTGCGGGTGGTCACCGCCAGCGGTCGCGGGATGTACTCGACGTAGAGGTCGTTCGGGACCGCGGCGGCCAGGCTGACCTGCAACTCCTCTTGGGCCTTAAGGTTACGTCCACGATACCCATGTTCTCGGTGACGGACTATCGCCTGATTGGCGATGACCTCACGGGATATGCCGGTCGCTGTTGAGCGTTATCGCGGCACGATTGGCAGCATCAGGCGTGATGGACGCGATGCGTCGTGAAAGATGGTTTGGGTTGCCGTTATTCGTCCGGCCAGGCTTCCCACCCCCACATCCTCACCGGTATTCAGGTTGCGATCATACTGCGGGAAGTTGGAACTGGAAATCTCCAGGCGGATCCGGTGCCCGGCCTGGAAGAGATTGCTGGTCGAGCCGGCCCGTATCGTATATTCATAGACGTGGTCGGGCACGAGGGGCTCAGGGTGGCGAAGCGGGTCGCGAAAACGGGCGCGGATCAGCCCATCACAAAGATTGATCGCCGTCCCATCCGGATAAACATCCACCAACTTGGCGGTGAAATCGGTGTCCACGGCGGTCGAGGCCGCCCAGAGGATGACCTGGACTGGTCCGGTGACCTCCAGATCCTGGGTCAATACCTCGCCGGTATAGACCAGCACGTCATTGCGCGCTTCGATGCTCCGCTGGTCCGCCGGCCCCATCGGGGCGATCTGCGGGAAGCAGCAGGAGTGGCCGCCCAGACTGGGGACCGGGGCCGATGGGTCATAGACAAAGATATCAGGGTCTTCCGCGCCGGGCGCTGGAACCGCGAGGGTTCCGTTCCCGCTTACGGAGTTCGCCCGCCCGTCGCTGTGCAGATGGAACGCGGTCTCGACGGCGCGGGCGAGCGGCCACTCTTCCTCGTTCCGCCAGCGATTCTCGCCCATCACGAAGAGGCGGACCGGCGGCTCGTCCAGGATGCCGGTGTCCTCGCCCTTGAGCCATTGCTTGAACCAGCGCGCTTGCAGATCGTCGATGCTGTTTTGCGCCTCCGGCCCGAAATCCACCGCGCCCACCTGTTGGGTCCAGGGCATGTGATACCAGGGACCGATCACCAACCGTTGCCGGCGCCGGGCCTCCACGCTTCCCGCTTGCTCGCGCAGGCCGCGGAAGTTGCGCAGGGTTCCTTCCAGGAACACGTCGTACCAGCCACCGATATGCAGTGCCGGAACGGCAATCTCCCCGTAGCGCTTCGCGATCTCCCACTGTTGCCAGTAGGCGTCGTTGGTCGGATGCTCAAGCCAATGATAAAAGTACGGGGCGACCGCTTCCTGGTTCAGGACGGGAAAATCGCGGAGCGGCAAGCACCAATACCAGGACGCGATACTCCCAAGGGTACTCATCAGCGAGGCTTCCAGTTCGACCTGCCCGCGCCGTCGGGCCGTGTCCGGCGCCAGCGAGGTCGCCCAGGACATGGCGAAGGCCAGGCTCAGGGCGCCGCTCTGGTAGGTCCAGCCCTCGTAGGCGCCGTCATTGGTGAAGCCGGGCGCGAGGGCGACCAGATGCGGCGGGCGTAGAGGGGCGGGGAGCAACTGCGTGGCGCCGACATAGGAGAAGCCGAACATCCCCACCGCCCCATTGCAGCCGGGCACGGTCGCCGCCCATTCGATCGTGTCGTAGCCATCCTCGGCTTCGTGGCGGAATGGGTAGAATTCGCCCTCCGAGCGGCCGCGGCCCCGCACGTCCTGAACGATCACCAGGAAGCCCTGCCGGGCATACCAGATCGGATGCGCATAGGTGATGGTCTGAGCGCCGACCTTGTCATAGGGGAGGCGCATCAAGAGGGCAGGCAGCGGGCCGTCGCTCGTGGGCCGGTAGATATCGGCGTGGAGAACGGCCCCGTCTCGCATGGTGGCGGGCACGTCCCGCTCAACGGTCACCTCGACCGAGAGCCGCGTTGGTTCCGGCATGGTGTTGTCCCCCTTACCCGCTCACCCCTCGGCCTGTGAATCGACCACGTATCGTGCGGGCCAGGCCACGCCCTGCCAGGTCATCATGCGCTCGACATCGACCCTGATCAGCCACCGCGGCTGGCTCAGGGTCGGCTCCAGATACTCCGGTCCCCGCTCTCCCAGGTAGCGGAGCGACATGCCCTGGGCAATCGCCACCCACTGGCCGCCGACATTCGGTTCCTCCACGATCGTCGCCTTGCCTTCGACCTCGACTTTCCGATAGGGTTGGCTCGGCTCGGAGATCGCCAGGGCCACGGCGGGCCGCTGCTGGAGGTACTGGGCCCAGGCGGAACGGCGGCGGGGAATAATCCAGAACGACGCGCCGTCCCAGGTGAACCAGCACGGCACGACGTACGGCGTGCCGTCGTCCTTCAGGCAGGCGAGGTGACAGAGCGTGTCGGTGGCCAGGAAGGCATCCAGATCCTCGCGGCTCATCTTCCCGATCCGCCCGCGCCATTCCTGCTGCTCTTCCTGAATACGGATCAAATCGCTCATCGATTGACTCCCTTCATGGCTTACTGATCGACCTCCGCTAAAGACACCTCGCGACCCTCCTGGGCCGACCGGATCAAGGCCAGCGCCGTCCGCAGACCGAGCAGGACTTCTTGGGGCGTCACGATCGTGAACGGCTCGCCGGCCAGGACACAGCGCGTGAAAGCCGCCGCCTGATTGACCAGCGCCCCCGCGGCGACCCCATGGACCGACGGCCAGAGGCTCGTATCCGGGACGTCGTAGCCCTGCTCGTTCGTATACTCCAGGGCCGAGCTGGGATCCACGATCCGTGCCGTCTCCTGGGTGCCCACCACCCGCAGGGAGCTTTCCACGTAGCCCTGGCGCCCGGCCGGCCAGAGCCAGTGGCATTCGAGGGTGGCCACCGCCCCGCCCGCGAATTGGATCATCCCCCACACCGCGTCCGCCGGCCCCGGATGCAGCACCGCGCGCTCGATCGCGTAGACGCGCTCAGGCTGGTCACCGGTGTACCAGATCGCCAGATCGATGTCGTGGACCAGCACTTCCAGAAAAGAATGTTCGCGATGAAAACGCGCCGCCCGCGCCCGTGGCTGGTTTCTTCCGGCGACGAGCGACACGATGCGGCCCAGGCGCCCCGCCGCGATTCTCTCCTTGAGCGCGGCGTAGGCGGGGTGGAAACGCAGCACGTGCGCGGGGGCCAGAATCCGACCATAGCGTTCAGCCTGCTCAAAGAGCAGCCGTGCCTCGTCCAGTCGGGTGCTGATCGGCTTTTCCAACAGCACGTGCTTCCCGGCCGCCAGGCAGGCCATGGCCGGTTCCCGGTGCTGCGCCTCCGGCGTGGCGATACAGACCATCTGGAGATCGTCGAGCGCCGCCAGATCGGCCAGATTGGTGGTCCAGCGCGCCGCGCCGTAGCGGGCGGCGACCGCCGCGGCCCGATCCGCGTCGGCGTCGCAGATTGCTTGAATGCGGACTCCGGGCAAGGCGGCGAAGGCGCGCACCTGTTCCTCGCCCTGACCGCCGACCCCTACGAAGCCCACGCCGAGTGTCTGATCAGCCATTCGTCGCTCCTCATCCCTCCTCGCGTATCCCCACTCCCATTTGGGCGGCCGCCTGTTCCGCCTTGAAGCAGGCCGCCCGGTGCCCTGGTTGAACCTCGCGCAACGGTGGCGGGGCGTCCCGGCAGCCGCTGTCCGCCAGGGGGCAGCGGGGCGCGAAGGCACAGCCGCGCGTGATCTGCTCTCCTTCCTGGGCACCGCCGCCCGCGCCGGTCTTGCTGCTCAGCCCCACCACTTCCACGGCGGAGGCAAGCAGCAACTGGGTATAGGGATGGTGAGGCCGCGCGAACAGGGCGGTCTTTTGCGCCTCCTCCACCACTCGTCCCCGATACATGACCATCACCCGATCCGCGATATGGTGAATGACCGCCAGATCGTGGCCCACGAACAGATAGGTCAGGCCCAGTTGCCGTTGCAGGCCGCGGAAGAGGTTGAGAATCTGCGCCTGGATCGAAATATCCAGGGCGGAGACCGGCTCATCGGCGATCACGAAGCGGGGGCCGGGCCCCAGCGCCCGCGCGATGGCCAGCCGCTGGCGCTGGCCGCCACTGAACTCATGCGGATAGCGATCCCTTTGATCGGGTGAGAGACCCACCAGTTCCAGGAGTTCCGCCACCCGGGCGCGCCGCCGCCCGCGCGGCAGGAAGGAGAGTCCCTCGGCCACCGACTGCCCTACCGTCATGCGCGGATCAAACGAGGAAAAAGGATCCTGGAAGACGATCTGCATCCGCCGGCGGATTTCCTGAAGCGCCCGGCCGCGCAACTGGAGCAGCGGCCGGCCCTCGAACTGAATCTCGCCCTCATTCAGAGGGGTTAAGCGGAGGAGCATCCGGGCCAGGGTGGATTTGCCGCTCCCGCTTTCACCCACCAGGCCGACGACCTCGCCGGGTTGGATACTGAGCGAGACATGGTCCACCGCCAACAGGGTGCCGGTGGGCACCTTGAAGCGTTTGGTGAGATCGCGCCCCTCAATTAGAGGCGGGGAGGGCTCCACGGTTCGCAAACGCTCCTCTCCTCTCAGCCCGTTCGCCGCCAACAACGTACCGAGTGGCTGTCCGCTACCGCGACCAGCCGCTGCTCCTGCCGGCACGCCGGTTGGGCCAGGTCGCAGCGCGCGGCGAAGCGGCACCCCGGCGGCATCTCAAGCAGGTTGGGCACGCTGCCCCGGATCGCGGGCAGCACCTCCAGGCTCCGATCCATGCGGGGCAAGGATTGCATGAGGGCCTGGGTATAGGGATGCAGCGGGCGCTCCAGCAGTTCGGCGGTGGGCGCGCGCTCCATCACCTCCGCCGCGTACATCACCACGACCCGGTCGGCCACTTTGGAGACCACCGCCAGGTTGTGGGTGATCAAGAGCATGGCCATGCCGCTGTCGGCCCGGAGCTCCGCGAGCAGATCCAGGATCCCGGCCTGCACGGTGACATCGAGGGCCGTGGTCGGCTCATCGGCGATCAGCACCTCCGGCCCCAGGCAGAGGGCCATGGCGATCATCGCCCGCTGCCGCATGCCGCCGCTCAGTTGATGGGGATAGAGATCGAGGCAGGCGCGCGGCGTCCGCATATGCACTCGCTCCAGCGCCTCCAGCGCTTGCTCCCGCGCCTCGGCCCTGCCGCACCGCCGATGGGCGCGGATGGTTTCGGTAATCTGCGTGCCGATCGTGAAGAGCGGGTCAAGGGCCGTCATCGGCTCCTGAAAGATCATGGAGATGCGCTCGCCGCGCAATTGGCGGAGCCGAGCCGGTGAGGCGGTCAGCAGATCCTCGTCGCGCAGCAGGATGCGCCCATGCGTGGTATAGGCGGGAGGCGAACTCAGCAGACGCATAATGGAGAGCGCGGCGGTCGTCTTCCCGCAGCCCGATTCCCCCACCAGGGCGACCGTCTCGCCCGCCTGAAGGGTCAAGGAAAGATCGCTGACGGCCACCGCCGTGCCCTGCCGCAAGCGCAATTCGGTGCGTAGGTTTTCCACGCGCAGCACGCACATCCTACCGTTCCCTCAGTCGTGGATCGAGCACCTCGCGCAGGGCATCGCCCAGCACATTGAACCCAAGCACGATCACCACGATGGACACGCCCGGCATGATCACGAGCCAGGGCGCGTATTGGTTATACTCCCAACCCTCGGAAAGTAAGTCGCCCCAACTGGGCAACGGCGGTTGGGCGCCCAGACCAATGAACGAGAGGCTGGCCTCGACCAGAATGGCGATGCCCATCGAGAAGCTGGCCAGGACCAGCACGGCGGGCAGGGCATTGGGGATCATATGGCGAAAGATAATGAACAGATGGCCGCGGCCCAGGGCGCGCGCCGCCTCCACGAATTCGCGTTCCCGCAGGGCAATCACCTCGCCGCGCACGATCCGGGCCGTGCCCGCCCAGTTGACCACGGTGATCGCCAGGGCGGCGGGCAGCAGTCCCGGCCCGAGGAGGCCCACGAAGAGCACGGCCGCCAGCACGATGGGAAACGCCCACATCAGATCGATCACGGCGGCGAGGATCAGGTCGACGGCTCCGCCAAAATAGCCGGAAATGCCGCCCACGACCACGCCCAGGACGATCGAGAGCAGGGTCACCCCGAAGGCGAAGATAAAGGAGGTGCGGGCGCCAAACAAAATACGGCTGAACAGATCGCGCCCGAACTGATCGGTTCCCATCAGATGGTGCGGGCTGAGCGGTGACTTGAGGGCGCTCGCCAGATCCTGGGCGGCGTAGGGATAGGGGGCGATCCAGGGCGCCAACAGGCCCGCCCCGATGAAAATGGTGACAATGATCCCGCCGAAGAGCAGGGCCGGCCGCCGGATCAGGAATCGCGCCCCCCGCCGGAGTCTCCCACCGCGTGCCTTGCCTCGCCCAGAGGGGGGTATACCTGTCTCGTTCATCGCGGCTCACTCATGGGCATCTCGTGGCGGCCCGCCGGACCGCCTTTCCGGAGCGGGTGGTACGACGGCGACGTGGGCGCATCAATAGCGGACACGAGGGTCGATCACCGCATAGAGAATATCAGCGGTCACATTGGCGACGATCGCGGCGGCGGCCAGCAAGAGCGTCAATCCCTGCACCACGGGAAAATCAGCCTGCAGGGCCGAGGAGACGAGCAGCCGTCCGATTCCCGGCCAGCCGAAGATATTTTCAATCACGATCGCGCCGCCAATGATCATACCGAGCCGCAGGCCCAGCAAGGTGATCGTGGAGATCAGCGCGTTCTTGAAGGCATGGACGCCCAGGATCCGCCACCGGTTCAGTCCCTTGGCATGGAGGGTCCGGATATAGTCCTGCCGAAGCACTTCAATCATCGACGAACGCATGAGCCGCAAGCTCAGTCCCGTTCCCTCCGCCGCCAGGGCGACGGCGGGGAGCACGAGCGTGGAGAGGCTTCCATACCCCGAGACCGGGAGCAACTGCCAATGCACGCCGAACAGCAGGACGAGCAGAAGCGCCAGCCAGAAACTGGGCACCGCCATGGCCACCAGCGCCCCGCCCGTGATCGCATAGTCGGCCCAGGTGTTGCGCCGCGCCGCCGCCAGGATGCCCAGCGGGATGGCCAGGGCATAGGAGAGCAGCAGCGCGGTACCCCCGAGCAGAAGGGTGGCCGGTAAGCGATCGCGAATCAGTTGCCCGACCGGCTCCCGATAGGTGATCGATTCCCCGAAATCACCATGGAGCGCTCGGCGCAGAAACAGGAAATACTGGGTGACCAATGGCTGATCCAGACCGAGTTCATGGCGTGCCTGTACCTGCACGGATTGCGGCGCCGTGGGGCCGACGAACAGTTCCACCGGATCGCCCTGCCCCGTATGCAGCATGGCGAAGACGGCGATTGAGACGAGGAACAGCAACGGGATGGCAACCGCCACCTTTCTGACGACATACCGCCGCACGGCCGCGACACTCTCTCCTTACGAGCTCAGCCACACATCCTGCAGGTAGGCATACAACTGCCAGGTATACGGCGAGAAACCCTGTACCCGCTTGTTCACGCCCCAAACCTGGGTCGGCGTATAGAGCGAAACCAGCGCCGCGTCGTCCAGCAGGATCTTCTGGATTTGGTGGTACATGGAGACAATATCCCCTGTCGTGTTGGCTCGATGTGAGGCATCAAAGAGCGCATCGACCTTGGGATTTTTGTAGCGCATGAAGTCGGGCGAGGGGATGTTCACCGAGTCGGTGAATAAGCTAATGATATTGGCATTGTTCCAGACATAGGGGAACAGGAACATATCGAAGGTGCCCTTGGCGATGATGCCGAAGAAGGTAGCTTTATCGACCGGCTGCGGCACCACGTTGATCCCGATTTGCCCAAGTTGCGCCTGAATGATCGCCGTATTCTGCTTATCCTCCGAGGTGGTAGTGGTCAGCAGGTGGATGGTGTAGCTTTTGCCGCCCAGCAGCGACTTCGCCTTGGCGGGATTGTAGGTGTAATAGCTCTCCGAGCCCGACCAATATTCCGGTGCCTGCCGCATCACCATACTAGAGGCTACGTTACCGTAGCCGAGCAGCACGCTCTGGACGATCGCCTTCCGGTCGATGGCATAGGAAATAGCCTGGCGGAGCGCCAGATTATTGGTGGGCGCCTTGGCGTGGTTGAAGCCCAGCCATACCACCTGCCAATCGGGGAGGGTGATGATGTTGAGATTCGCATTCCCCTTGAGCCTGGCGATATCGGGCGGGGCGATCGCATGCACGATATCCTGGTGGCCGGACTCCAACTCGATCGCGCGGGTGGCGGCGTCGGGCAGCCACTTGTAGACGATGCTGTCCAGGTACGCCAGGCCTTTATTCGAGAGAAAGGACGCCGGATCGGTGTAGTTGGGATTCCGGATCACCGTCACGTGATCCCCGGCCGCGTATTCCTTGAGCATGAACGGTCCGGTGCCGGCGGCGCCCTTGATCCCGTAGCTGCCGCCCTGGTTATAGGATGCGCCGCCGTATTTCTTCCAGGCCGTGGGACTGACCACGCCGGCGAAGAGTTGGCCGAAGGCAAAGCTCAGATTGGCGTCGGGATGCTTGAGCTGGAAGCGGAGCGTGTAGGGACCGGGCGTGGAGATCGAGTCGACCGAGGCCCAGTAAATGATGAACGGATTACCGATCTTGGGCGTACGAATGGTGTCGAAGAACCACTTGGCGGCGGCGGCATTGAACGGAGTGCCGTCGTGGAACGTCTTGTCGCGTTTCAGCTGGAAGGTCCAGGTCTTCCGATCCTTGGAGACGGTGTAGGACTGGGCAAGCTGGCCGACGAAGGCGCCGTTCGGTGCCTGCACGAGCAGATACTCATACATCTGCTGGTTGGCGTCATCCATCCAGGGGCTGCTGATTGGGTTTTCCGGCGAGGGCTCCAGATCCTGGCCATAGTGCAGGGTACCGCCCTTGATCGGGCTGCCAACCGCGGCGGCGTGTGCCTGGCGAAGCGGGGGGAACATGGGCGCCAGCACGCTGGTGGCGGCGACGGCCCCACCCAGCACCGTCATGCGACGCACGAAGGTACGGCGGCTAATCGTCCCATCCAGGAAATCCAGTTGGGTCTGGCGGATCCGCTCGTCGATAGTGCCATGATCACGATCGTCGATCATCCGTACGCTCCTCCTTCAGCTACAGGGATTACGCACTACAAAAGTACCTAACCGTGTACCGTGGGATCCGTGGGGTACTCACGTTCCGCCGCCGGCCGAGAGATCTCCTCGTATAGGCGCCCTACACTTTCGCGAGTATCGCGCTGAAGGGCTGAATACGACCGGGAAAGCGACGCCGGTATCTGGCAGCTAGGATACAGAGGTATGAGAGGTAACGCAAGGCTTACCCGAAGCGCGGTGGGAACGTATACGCGCGCGCCCGCTACCCTCTTCTACTGGCGGCATGATATGGTCCGGACCGGCGCGAACGCCGCCGCGCCTGCGTGCCGGGGCCGGCGACTGAGGTTGCGAGGTAGGGACGGGGCGACGGTGGTTGCAGGTCCAAGTCGATCAAACTATGCCGCCTGGCTGTGCCATGGATGGAGTGGGAGAGAGGGAATATCGTCAATTGGGCCGCCGTGCGCGCG
>Ga0307372_10004697_pt1 | contig 20890 bp, 25 predicted proteins | sample OX1MG_FD_202533 | JGI IMG/M metagenome (GOLD analysis project Ga0307372, IMG submission 202533) | Soil microbial communities from Risofladan, Vaasa, Finland - OX-1 | ecosystem: Environmental > Terrestrial > Soil > Coastal area > Acid sulfate soil | place: Finland: Risofladan, Vaasa | collected...
GGCTTGAGCGTGGTGACGAGGGCCGCGTGGCGAGGCAGGGCGCCCAGCTCGCCCTCGCTGCCGGGAACGATCACGATCTCCGCCGGCCCCTCGAAGCGCAGCGCCTCGGGGGTGACGATCGAGAATGCCGTGGTTGCCATCGTTCCTTACTCTTCTCCCTCGTCGCCGCCGATCGACTGCCCGGCGAACGCGGGCAGGATCTTCAGCGGCTGTTGTGCCAGAATGTTGCCCGACCGATCGACCAGCAGCTGGTTGGTCTGCCCGCTGCGCTCGACCTGATACCAGGCGTACCCGCTCTTGCCGTCGAGCTGATGGATCGCCGAGCGCGGGCCCTGCGCCGTCGGGCACGAGGCCGCGAGCGCGCGGTAGCGCACCACGCTCCAGGTCACCGGCCCCGTGCAGCGCAGCTGGCGCTGGACGTAGCGCTCCTCGTAGAGGCGCAGGTTGGGTGCCGAGACCGTGGCGCCCGCCGGCGGTGCCACCTCGTTCAGATGCTCCACCGACTGGCGCAGGATCACGTCCCAGATCTGCTTGGGATGGGCCGTGTTCGTCCACACGTAGAGCCCGCCCAGCAACAGACCCGGAACCACGAGGATCACCAGGACGAGCGTCCAGTGGACGATCCCCCGCTTCCAATCCCCACGCACTGCGCTCCGCTTCGTTCGTGGGGACCCCGGGAGATGGAAAGGCCCCGAGCCGCTCGGCTCGGTTTGTACCGTGCTATTCACCGATCACCGCACATCAGCCGGCGGCGGCCATCAGCTTCTCGGCGTTCGCCTTCGCCTCGTCGATGGTGCCGCACATGTAGAACGCCTGCTCCGGCAGATCGTCCAGCTTGCCCTCGACCAGCTCCTTGAAGCCGGCCACCGTGTCGGCGAGCTTGACGTACTTGCCGGCGCGTCCCGTGAACTGCTCGCCGACGAAGAACGGCTGCGTCAGGAAGCGCTGGATGCGCCGCGCGCGGCCCACGACCACCTTGTCTTCCTCGGAGAGCTCTTCCACGCCCAGGATGGCGATGATGTCCTGCAGGTCCTTGTAGCGCTGCAGCGTCTCCTGGACCTTTCGGGCCACCTGGTAGTGCTCCTCGCCCACCACGCGCGGCTCGAGGATGCGCGAGGTCGAGGCCAGCGGGTCGACGGCGGGGTAGAGGCCTTCTTCCGTCAGGGCGCGGTTGAGCACCGTCGTCGCGTCCAAGTGACCGAAGGTGGTGGCGACGGCGGGGTCGGTCAAGTCGTCGGCGGGGACGTAGACGGCCTGCACCGAGGTGATCGAGCCCTTGCGCGTCGACGCGATGCGCTCCTCGAGACGACCCATCTCCGTGAAGAGCGTCGGCTGGTAGCCCACCGCCGACGGCATGCGCCCCATCAGCGCGGAGACCTCGGAGCCGGCCTGCACGAAGCGGAAGATGTTGTCGATGAAGAGCAGCACGTCGCTGCCGAGCTCGTCGCGGAAGTACTCGGCCATGGTGACGCCCGTCTGCCCGACGCGGAACCGCACGCCCGGCGGCTCGTCCATCTGGCCGAAGACCAGCGCCGTGTTCTTGATGACGCCCGACTCCTTCATCTCGAGCCAGAGGTCGTTGCCTTCGCGCGTCCGCTCGCCGATGCCGGTGAAGACGGAGTAGCCGGAGTGCTCGACGGCGATGTTGCGGATCAGCTCCTGGATGAGCACCGTCTTGCCGACGCCCGCGCCGCCGAAGAGGCCCACCTTGCCGCCGCGCGCGTACGGGGCGATCAGATCGATGACCTTGATGCCCGTCTCGAACATCTTGGTGGTGGGGTCCTGCTCCTCGAAGAGGGGAGGCTCGCGGTGGATCGGCCAGAACGCCGCGGCGTCAACCTTCTCGTCCGTGTCGATGGCCTTGCCCAACACGTTGAAGATGCGGCCCAGCACGCCTTTGCCCACCGGAACGCTGATCGGCGCTCCGGTGTCCGTCACCTCGGCTCCGCGGACGAGGCCGTCGGTGGAGCCCATCGCCAGGCAGCGAACCTGGTTGTTGCCCAGCTCGTCCTGCACCTCGAGCACCAGCTCGCGGGCCATCATGGCGGTGCCGCCCAGCTGGATGTCGCTGGTGTGCGCGGCGCCGTTGCCGAGCATGCCGCTGCCCGTGCCCACCTGGACCTTGAGGGCGCTGTTGATGGAAGGCAGCGTCTCCGCCGTGAACTCCACGTCCACGACGTTGCCCAGGATTTGGACGACTTTTCCTACTACCCCACTCATTGCACTTCGTTCCATTCGTGGGGGCCCCATCCGCTTTGAAGCCCCTCCGGGAGCGCAATCGCGCGAGACGCGATTGCTTGGTGACTATACGATCCTAGTGTCCCGCGGCGCGGAGCGCTTCGGCGCCGCCCGCGATCTCGAGAATCTCCTTGGTGATGGCCGCCTGGCGCGCGCTGTTCATCACCACCGTCAGCTCGTCGATGAGCTTGCCGGCGTTGTCCGTGGCATTGGTCATGGCCAAGAGCTGAGCCGCGAAGAACCCCGCGAGCGTCTCCTGCATCGCGGCGAAGATCGTGAACTCGAGATACTTCGGAAGCAGAGCGCCGAGTACCGTCGACCCGTCGGGCTCGAACTCCACCGACGAGAGCCCCGCGCTCTCCCCGCCGGGCTGACGCTCGATGGGGATGAGTCGCGCCGCCTCGGGACGCTGGGTGAGCATCGAGACGAAGCGCGGGCGAACGATGACCACCTCGCCCATCTTGCCGGCCGCGAAGTCCGTCGCGAGCTGGTCGGAGACCAGGCGAGCGTGCTCCACCATCGGGCGTCCCACCGCCTGCAGCGGCCAGTGAGCGCCGAGGTCGCCGCGCACGCGGCGCACGGCCTGTAGCGCCTTGTTGCCCACCGCGTACCAGACTACGCTCTGCCCGGAGCGGCCTCGAACGTACCGCTCCGCCTCGCGGATCGTGTTGGCGTTGTAGGCCCCGGCCAGTCCCTTGTCGGCGGTCATCAGGACGATCGCCAGAGGCTTGCCGGCAGGCGCCGGCTGGAGCCACGGGTGGTCGATCTTCCCGCCCTTCTGCACCAAGTCGTCGAGCATCGCGCGCATGCGCTGCGCGTACGGACGCGCTGCGCGCATGGCCGCATCGGCGCGCCGGATGCGCGCGGCGGCGACCTGCTTCATCGCCTTGGTGATCTGTTGCGTGTTCTTCAGCGACTTGATGCGGTCGCGAAGGTCGCGTACGGACGGCATGTGGCAGCGGTTCCTTTACGCGGCTCCGGCCGGCGAGGGCTGGTACTGCTTCTTGAACGCTTCCAGTGCCGCCTTGAGCTTGCCGGCGAGGTCGTCGGAAAGGGTCTTCGTCTCGACGATGGCCTTGCCGATCTCCGGCTGCCGCTCGCGCATGTAGGTGAGGAACTGGTGGTTCCACTCCGCCAAGCGCTCCGTGGGCACGTCCATCACGTACCCCTGGGTGGCGGCGAAGAGCGTCATCACCTGGTCCTCGATCGGCTGCGGCTGGTACTGCGGCTGCTTGAGCAGCTCCGTGAGCTTCTCGCCGCGCTGGAGCTGGTTGAGCGTGGACTTGTCGAGGTCCGAGCCCAGCTTGGCGAACGCCGCCAGCGCGCGGTACTGCGCGAGGTCCAGCTTCAGCGGACCGGCCACGCCGCGCATGGCTTTGATCTGCGCCGAGCCGCCGACGCGCGAGACGGAGAGACCCACGTCGACCGCCGGGCGGATGCCCTGGTAGAAGAGGCCCGTCTGCAGGTAGATCTGGCCGTCGGTGATCGAGATCAGGTTGGTCGGGATGTACGCCGAGACGTCGCCCGCCTGCGTCTCGATGACCGGCAGCGCGGTCAGCGAGCCGCCGCCCTTCTCGTCGGAGAGCTTGGCCGCGCGCTCCAGCAAGCGCGAGTGAAGGAAGAAGATGTCGCCCGGGTAGGCCTCGCGCCCCGGCGGACGGCGCAGCAGCAGCGAGATCTCGCGGTACGCGACGGCGTGCTTCGAGAGATCGTCATAGATGATCAGGACGTCCTTGCCCTCGTACATCATGTGCTCGCCCATCGCGCAGCCCGCGTATGGGGCGATGTACTTCAGCGAGGCCGGCTCGTTGGAGCTGGCTACGACCACCGTGGTGTACGCCATCGCGCCGAACTCGGAGAGCGTCTGCACCACCGAGGCGATCGTCGACGTCTTCTGACCGATGGCCACGTAGATGCAGAAGACGTCCTTGCCCTTCTGGTTCACGATCGTGTCGAGCGCGATCGCCGTCTTGCCCGTGCCGCGGTCGCCGATGATCAGCTCGCGCTGACCCTTGCCGATGGGAATCAGCGCGTCGATCGCCTTGATGCCGGTCTGGAGCGGCTGCTTCACGGGCTGGCGCTCCACGACGCTGGGCGCCACGTTCTCGATCGTGCGGTATTGCTTGGTCTCGATCGGCCCCTTGTCGTCGATTGGCTGACCGAGCGCGTTGACCACGCGACCGACCACAGCCGTGCCGACGGGCACCGAGATGATGCGCCCCGTGCGCTTGACGCGGTCGCCCTCCTTGATGCCGGTGTCGGAGCCCATGACCACGACGCCGACGTTGTCCTCTTCCAGGTTCATCGCGATGCCGAAGAGGCCGTTGCCGAACTCCACCAGCTCCGACATCTGCACCGAGGTGAGGCCGTAGACGCGGGCGATGTTGTCGCCCACCTGGATCACGGTGCCAACCTGGTCCTCGTGGACCTCCTGCTTGAAGTTGGCGATCTGCTGCTTGAGAATGCCAGCGATTTCGTCGGCGTTGATCATCTTGTCGTTGCCCTTGCGTTTATTAGAGGAGTTGCGATGCCAGAGCCGTCAGGCGCCCGTCGATGCTTCCGTCGTAACGGCGATCGCCGAACTGCAGCTGCAAGCCGCCGATGAGCGCCGGCTCGACGCGCTGGCTGACCAAAAATTGCTTTCCGAAGATGGCGTCGAGGCGCTCCTTGAGCTGCGCCAGCGCCGGCTCGGAGAGGAGACGCGCGCTGACCACGGTCAACGGCGTCTCGCCGCGCTCGTCGCGCAGCGCGGCGGCGTAGTGCTCGGCGATCGCCGGGATCAGCGCCTCGCGCCGCTTGCGCACCAACAGGAGCAGGAGGTTGAGCGTGATCTCGCCGACCCGCCCGTCGAACGCCTGGCCGACGATGGCGGCCTTGTCCGCGCGCTGGATCACCGGCGAGGCGAAGAAGGCGCCCACTTCGGGATCGTTCTTCAGCGCCGTGGCCACGACGGCCAGATCGGTGCCGACCCGCTCCAGCTCGCCCCGCTCGCGGGCCAAGCCGAAGACCGCCTCGGTGTAGCGCTTGGCTGCGCCGTCGTTCGTCGCCATCGGTTAGTTCACAGCCTTCCGCTCGCGCGCCAGGTCGTCGAGGAAGCCTTCGACGAGACTCGACTGCAGGGACTCGTCGGTACGAGCCGCAGCGTCGCGCCGGGCCTTGATCAAGGCGTCCTCGATCATCTCGATGCGCAGGCGGACGCGCGCGGCGTACCGCTGACGGTCCACCTCGCCCTCCGCGTGGGCGCGGATGCGCTCCGCTTGCGCTTTGGCCTCCGCCACATGCTCCACGACGGCGTGGGCCCCGGTCTCGTCGGCATTGTGGAGAATGGCTTCGCGCTCCGCATCGGCGACGCGGCGCGCCTCGCGTGCGGCATCGGCGTCGGAGCGCGCCTTGGCCAGGGCCTGCTCGGCACCGGCAATGCGCCCGTTCTCGGCGTCGACGGCCGCCTCGACTTGCGGCCGGCCGTACTTGATCCACAGCCACATCAAGAAGGCGACGAAGAGGACGAAGTCGATGAGCTTCGCCCAGAACTGGAGCGTTCCGAACCCCTCCATCGCTAGCGCGCCTCCCCGATCGCCCGGCCGACCATCAGCGCGGCCAGGTCGTCGACGTTGCGGGAGAGGTCCGCCTTGATCGCGGCCAGCTCGCCCTCCACCACGCGCCGCACCTCCTCCGCCTTGACCTTGGCGTCGGCGTGCGCCGCGGCGATGATCTCGCCGGCCTGACGGCTTCCCTCGGCGTCGGCGCGCGAGATGCGGGCGTCGGCTTCACGGTAGGTTGCCGCCAGGAACGCGGCCGTCTGCGCGCGCAGCTCGCGCGTCTCGGCACGCAGAACCTCGGCCTCTTCCTCGATCATGCGAATGCGCTCGTAACGCTCCATGCGCGACTTGCGCGTGGGAGCGACGAAGACCGCGTTCAGAATCAGGAAGAAGATCCCGAAGTTGATGACTTGGACGATCAGCGTCCCGTTGAGGCTCAGCAGCATGTGGTGGCGTCCCGTCGCGAGGGCGGTTGGCGGTTAGTGAAGGCTCTGGACGACCGTGGCGACCGAGATGCCCTGCCCGAAGAGCAGGAAGAACGCCAGCGCGATCCCGATGATCGGGAACGCTTCCAGAATGCCGACGCCCAAGAAGTAGAAGAGGAAGATGTTCGGCCGGGCCTCAGGCTGGCGGGCGATCGCCGAGACGGCCTGCGAGCCGATGATGCCGTCGCCGATGGCAGAGCCGAAGGCCGCGGCCGCGATGATGAGCGCGAAGCTCAAGAGCAGCATACCGGTGACGAAAGCGAGCGAGGTCAACGCGTTTCTCCTTACTGCGCGATGCGAGGGATGGGTTAGTGCGAGCCTTCTTCCGAGGTTGGCGTCATCAGGTACGCCACCGTCAGCAGCGTGAAGACCAGGGCCTGGATCAGGCCGACGAACAAGTTGAAGCCGTAGATCAGGAACGGGGCGATGGTGGCGCCGGCGGAGATGTTGAGCGGCCCGATCACCAGGTGCGACGCGATGATCGTCGCCACCACGAAGAGCAGGATCTCGCCGGCGAGGATGTTGCCGAAGAGTCGCATCGCCAGCGTCACGGGCTTGGTGAAGTCCTCGATCAGGTTGATCGGGATCAGGGCCACCATGCCGATGGGGCCGAGCTCCTTGGGGCCGAGCCAATGCTTGAAGTACTTGATGCCGTGGTTCTTGATGCCCACGACGTACAGCATGATGAACACGAAGAGCGCCATGCCCGCCGTGGTGTTGAGGTCGCTGGTCGGCGACCGCCCGGGCCATGGAACGAGACCGATCTCGTTGAGCACCAGGATGAAGGTGAAGATGGCGATCGTCAGCGGCACGAACGGGCGCCCGGCGGGGCCCAGCGTGTCGACGGCGAGGTTCTCCAGGAAGCCGACCAGCAGCTCCATGAAGGTCTGCCGCTTGGTCACGCGCGTGGGCGAGTAGACGCGCGTGGCGAGGAACAATAGCACGAGCGTGACGGCCATCGCCACCCACGTGATCCAGATCGTATCGGAGTGGACGCTGCCCAAAACCGGGAGGTTCCAGGTAGGGTGCCCGCCGATCGTCTCCTGTTGCTCAGCCACGTCCTCTCACCTTTGCACCAGCCTGACCATCACCAGCACCTGGGTGCCGAAGAAGGCCGCGAAATACCATACCACGTTCCAAACCGGCCCGTGGCCGACAATCATCGCAAACGGCGCGGCCCCCACCGCGACCACTCGCACTCCGCTCAACGCCCCGTGCGTCCACACCGAGCCCTTGCCCGCGAGCAAACCCGCGTTCTTGGCCGCGATGGCGGCCGCGTTCAAGAGCCCGACACCGATACCCATCGCGAAGAGGGTACCCGCCGGCCACCCGAATGCGTACCAGAGCACGGATCCCCCGACGATGGCGATCGAGAGCGCCCGGAGAGCCGTCCGACTCTCGATAGCAGGAAATTCCTTCAATGCGTGCCTGTCGGTTGAGCCGCCCCGTAGATACGCTTACCGGCGCGGGATACCTGCAAGCTTGTGCCGGTATACACAAGGGAATCTTCTTGCCTAGAATTTGAGGCGGGTGACCATTCGGGCCACCAAGACCCCTCCCGCAAGCATACCCACGAAGAGTCCCGCCACCATGAGCGCCGGGTGGCCGGTGCGGCTTCCCGCCAGCCATCCCAGATAGAGCCCCGCCAAGACCGCCCCCGCGAAGGTGGCCCCGGCCCCGACCACGGCCAGGATCGGGTTGCGCATGCCTGGGGTCTATGCGGCGGCGACGAAGGCGTCGGGATAGACGCCTCCGCGCATGCGGGCCAACAGCCAGCGCACGATCCGCTCCGACGCGCGGCCGTCGCCGTAGGGATTGCTCGCGCGCGCCATGGCGAGATAGGCGTCGTCATCGGAGAGCAGGCGTTCCGCGGAGGCGACGATGGTGGCGCGATCGGTCCCCACCAGCTCGAGCGTCCCCGCCGCCAGGCCTTCCGGCCGCTCCGTCGTGCGCCGCAACACGAGCACGGGCTTGCCCAGGCACGGCGCCTCCTCTTGGAGACCGCCGGAGTCGGTGAGCAAGAAGCGCGAGGCGCGCACGGCGCAAACCAGCTCGCCGTAGTTCATCGGCGTCGTGAGGTGGATGCCCTCCACGCCCTCCAGGACCTCGCGCACCACCGGCGCCACCTGCGGCGATGGATGGAGCGGCCAGAGAATTTGCGGGCGCGCCGGCAGAGCGGCGATGTCGCGCATCGCGAACGCGATCTCGCGCATCGCTCCGTGGTTCTCGCGCCGGTGGGCCTCGACGAAGAGCAGGGGCCGATCCGCGTCGAGCGCGGCGAGCTGCGGCGCGCTGACGTCCGTGCGCGCCGCGGTGGCCAGAAAGGCGTCGATCACCGTGTTCCCCGTGACGATCACGTCGTCGGGATCGGTTCCTTCGCCCAGCAGGTTCGCCGCCGAGCGCGACGTGGGAGCGAAGTGGTACGAGCAGACGACGCCGTTGATCCGGCGATTGATCTCCTCGGGAAAGGGCTCGTAGCGGTTGTTGGTGCGCAGCCCCGCCTCCACGTGGCCCACGGGAATCTGCTGATAGAACGCCGCCAGCGCCGCGGCGCTGGAGGTGCTGGTGTCGCCGTGGACCAGCACCACGTCGGGGCGCGCCTGCCGCAGCACGCGCTCCATGCCGATCAGCACCTTGGTGGTGACTTGGGTCAGCGTCTGCCCTTGCTCCATGATGTCGAGATCGTAGTCGGGCTCGATGTCGAAGAGCCCCAGCAGATCGTCGAGCATCTGACGGTGCTGCGCCGAGACGCAGACGATCGACTCGACCTCGGGACCGGCCGCCTCCAGCGCCTCCACGACGGGCGCCATCTTGATGGTGTCCGGGCGCGTGCCGAAGACGGTCATGACTCGTAAAGGATTGCTCATAACCTCACATGGTGGGCGAGCGCCTGCGGCCCGCCGCTGATGAAGAACGCCGCGAGCCCCAACGCGAAGCAGACGGCATAGAGGAGGATCACGGCCTGGCGCACGCCCAGCCCGTACTCGAAGACGAGCACGTGGTGGACGTGGCCGCGGTCGGCCGCGAAGAGGTGTTGGCCGCGGCGCCAGCGCCGAAAGATGGCCGCGGCCGTGTCGAAGACGGGGAGCGCCAGCACCACCAGCGGAACGATCAAGCTGATCGAGATCGCCAGCTTGCTCACGCCGACGATCGAGACGGTGGCGAAGACGTAGCCGATGAAGAGCGAGCCCGAGTCGCCGAGAAAGATCTTCGCCGGATTGAAGTTGTACGGCAGGAAGCCCAGCGAGCCGCCCACGAGGGCCGCCATCAGCAGCGCCACCAGCGCGTGCCCCTTGACCAGCGCGATGAGGTAGAGGCAGGTGCCCGCGATCGCCGTGATGCCGGCGAGCAGGCCGTCCAAGCCGTCGATGAAGTTCATCGCGTTCATCATCCCGAGGTACCAGAAGAGCGTCAGTGGCACCCCGAGCCACAGCGGGAACGCGATCCACTGGTTGTGGGCGAACGGATTGGAGATGCCGGGGATGACGAATCCGTAGAGCATCGAGGCGATGGCCACCGCGCTCTGTCCGAGGAGCTTCTTCTTGGCCGGCAGATCCATCGCGTCGTCCCAGATCCCGATGAGGAAGATCAGCGTGCCGCCGAAGAGCAGGCCCACCAGCTCGCGGATGACCAAACGGTCCCAGATCTTGGCGGAGCCGGCCAGCGCGATCCCCATCACCACGAAGAGCGCGAAGATGAAGCCCAGGTAGACGGCGATCCCGCCGCAGCGCGCCGTGGGCGCGGTGTGGGCGTTGCGCCCGCCGGGCAGCGCGACGATGCCCAGCTTGAGAGCGATGCGGCGCACGAGCGGCGTCGCGAAGACCGAGGTGGCCAGCGCGACGACGAACGTGGAGAGCTCGAGCCCGAACGGCGTCACGCTGGTTACCGCTCCTCCGGGGGGCGTACGCCGCGGAGCTCTTGCAGCGCCACGCCGGCCTCACTCAGCAATGCCACCGCCACCGCGTCGGGATAGGCGTGCTCGTAGACGATGCGCAGGACCCCGGCGCTGATCAACAGCTTGGAGCACGTCTCGCAGGGCTGGTGGGTGCAGTAGGCCGTGGCTCCCCGCACGTTGACGCCGTGGAGCGCCGCCTGGACGACGGTGTTGGCCTCCGCGTGAACGGCGCGCTTGCAGTGGCCGTCCACCATCAGGCAGCCGACGTCGGCGCAGTGGGAACAGCCGCTGGGGGCGCCGTTGTATCCCGTGGTCAGCACGCGATGGTCGCGCGCGAGCACCGCGCCCACTTGGGCGCGCGGGCAGGTGGAGCGCGTCGAGGCTACCCTCGCCAGCTCCATGAAGTACTCGTCCCAGCTGGGGCGCACGCGCGCGGCGAGCTCCGTCACGCCGGCCGCACCATCGTGGGCACCGAGGTCGCCGAGCCGAACATGCGATCGCCCGCGTCTCCCAGGCCGGGGACGATGTAGCCGTGCTCGTTCAGGCGCTCGTCCAGCGACGCGGTCACCACGCGCGTGCCCGGGTGGGCCCCATGCACGTTGGCGACGCCCTCCGGGGCCGCGATCAGGCAGACCAGCGTCATGGCCGCCGCGCCGCGCGAGGCCAGCACGTCGAGCGCGGCCACCGCGGAGTTGCCCGTGGCCAGCATCGGATCGATCACGAAGACCCGGCGCGCGCCCAGGTCGGCCGGAAGATTCGCGTAGTACGGTACCGCCGCCAGCGTCTGCGGATCGCGGTAGAAGCCCAGGTGCGCCACCTCGGCCTCCTCGACCACGGCGAGAAAGCCTTGCAGCAGGCCCAGGCCGGCGCGCAGGATCGGCGCCACCACCGGCGGGGGCGCCGCCAAGCGCCGCGCGGGCGCCTCGCCCATGGGCGTGCGCACACTCAGCTCCGCCGTCGGCAGATCCGCCGTGGCCTCGTAAGCCAAGAAGAGGCCGAGCTCTTCCACCAACCTGCGGAAGAGCCCCACCGTCGTCGCCGCGTCGCGCAGGCGCGCCAAGCGGTCGGCCACCGCGGGGTGGTCGACCACGTGCAGGCTGCCCGCCATTAGGGGACCCCGTAGTGCCCGGTGAGGTCGTCGACGCGCGCGCGCAGCGCCGCCTTCTTCGACCCGGTCTCGATGTCGCCCAGGCCCTCGACGATGATCGCCGCGATCTCGCGCATCGCGTCGTCCTTCATGCCGCGCGTGGTGATCGCGGGCGTGCCGATGCGGATGCCGCTGGCGATGGTGGGCTTCTCCTTGTCGAACGGAATGGCGTTCTTGTTGACGGTGATGCCGATCTCGTCCAGGTACGCCTCGGCGGCCTTGCCCGTGACCGCCTTGACGCTCACGTCCACCAGCATCAGGTGCGTGTCGGTGCCGCCGGCCACCAGGCGCAGCCCGGCGCGTTGCAGCTCCTCGGCCAGGATGCGGGCGTTGGTCTGCACCTGGCGCATGTGCTCGGCGTACTGCGGCGTCAGCGCCTCGCCGAAGGCCACCGCCTTGGCCGCGATGGTGTGCATGAACGGACCCCCCTGCATGCCGGGGAAGACGGCCTTGTCGACGGCGGCCGCCCACTTCTCGCCGCAGACGATCAGCCCGCCGCGCGGACCGCGCAGCGTCTTGTGCGTGGTCGAGGTGACGAAGTCGGCGTAGGGAACGGGCGAAGGGTGGAGACCGGTGACGATGAGTCCGGCGATGTGGGCCACGTCGACCATCAGCGCCGCGCCGACCTCGTCGCAGATCTCGCGGAACGGAGCGTACTCCATGGTGCGCGGATAGGCCGAGGCGCCCGCGACGATGAGCTTGGGCTTGTGCTCGCGCGCCAGCTGGCGCACCTGGTCGAAGTCGATCAGCTCCGTGTCCGCCCGCACGCCGTAGGCCAGCGCGTTGAAGTACTTGCCCGAGAACGTGATCTTGGTGCCGTGCGTGAGATGGCCGCCGTGGGCCAGCGACATCCCCAGCACCGTGTCGCCGGGCTGCATCGCCGCCATGAAGACCGCGGCGTTGGCCTGTGCCCCCGCGTGCGGCTGAACGTTGGCGTGATCGGCTCGGAAGAGCCGCTTGAGCCGGTCGATCGCGATCTCCTCGGCCACGTCCACGTACTCGCAGCCGCCGTAGTAGCGCCTGCCCGGATAGCCTTCGGCGTACTTGTTGGTCATCACGCAGGCCTGCGCTTCGCGCACCGCCGGCGAGACGTAGTTCTCCGAGGCGATCAGCTCGAGGTTGCGCCGCTGACGGCTCTCCTCGTTCAGGATCGCGGCATGGACCTCGGGGTCCAGAGTGGCCAGCAACGACTGATCCAGCGTACGCACGTGTGATTACCTCAAGAGCTCGGTAGGGGTTTGGGCGCCGTCGACGACTCCGCGCCGCACGTCCTCCAGCGCTTTGCGCCGCTCGCTCTCGCCGTAAGCGTTGAGCTTCTCCACGCGGCGCGCATGGCGGCCGCCTTCGAACGGCGTCTCCAGGAAGACCTGCACCAGGCGCTCGATCATCTCCCAGCCGGTCAGGCGCTCCGAGAGCGCCAAGACGTTGGCATCGTTGTGGCGGCGCGCCAGCTCGGCCGAGAGCGGCTCGCTCACGGGGGCGGCGCGCACGCCCCGCACCTTGTTGGCGGCGATGGCGATGCCCAGGCTCGATCCGCAGACCACGATGCCCCGCTCCGCCCGCCCCTCGGCCACCGCTTCGCCCACGGCGAAGCCGTAGTCCGGATAGTCGACGGGCCGCTCATCGCGGGTGCCGAGGTCGAGCACCTCGTGGCCGGCCTTGCGCAGCATCTCACCGACTTGCTGCTTGCAGGCGAAGCCGGCATGATCGGAGGCGATCGCGATCTTCATGGGCGCGACTTCCCCTCGCCTTCGCCGCGAATCCTCTTGGGGAGCGCGCCCCCCGAGCGCAGGTCCAGCTCCGCCAGCAGCGCGGGGAAGATCGCCTCCAACCGGCGGCGAGTCTCCACGTACGCTTCCTGCGCGAGCAGGAAGGGATCGCGCACGTCCTCTCCGCCCGGCAGGTCCGCCGTGGCGACGATGCGGGCGGCGGCGTCGGGATAGGCCGCGCGCAGGCGCCGCGCGTGCTCGCGCGTGACGCCCACGATCAGCTCGGCGGCGGCGATGATCCGGGCATCCACTTGGCGGGCGCTATGCGACTCAAGGGAGACCACGCCCTCCACGGCGCGGTGCGCCTCCTCGGACGCCGGCGCTCCGGCGGCGGCGGCAAGCCCGGCGCTCTCGGCGCGGACGTCGCCGCGGCCCACGCGCAGGGCATAGGCTTGGAGCAACGAGGCGGCCATCGGACTGCGGCAGGTGTTGCCGGTGCAGATGAAGAGCACGGTGGGCAAGAGGCGAGGCACCTTTGAGCGAACGCGTCGGCGTGAGAGTCGCCTGTTCGAGCGCCGCCTATCACCGTGCGCTCTCCTCCGGTTCGCTGACCCAGCTCGAATGGCTGGACCTCTGCGGAAGCGAGCTGCCCGTCGACGGCGTCGCCTTCGACGAGCGCCACTTTCCGCGGATCGACGACCAGTACCTCGCGCAATTGAAGAAGATGGCGGTCGACACGGGGCTGGCCGTCGAGGCGCTGGTGACCGCGTTCGAGCCCGCCTCCGAGGGGGCGCTCGACGCGCTGGAGCGGTCGTTGCAGATGGCCGCGACCCTGGGAGCGCCGCTGACCGTGTTGACTCTCGGTGCCTCGCAGGCGCTGGGCGCCACGCTCGGGCAGGTGGTCCATGACCTCAAGGACGCCACGGCGGCGGCCAAGCGGCTGAACGTGACGATCGCGCTGCGCAACGCCCCGGGGACGGCGGCCGCCGCCATCGGCGACTTGAAGACGCTGACCAAGCAGACGGACTCGGCGTGGCTTCGCTACGCGGTCGATCTGACGTGCCTGCCGCGGGACGGCGAGGCCCCCGACGTCCTGCGCCGAGAAACGGTGGCGGGCTGCCACGAGACCGGGAACATCGACACCTTCGGCGCCGACGAGCGGGGCGATCTGCGCGCCGCGCTCCGCTACTTGGAGGGCTTCGCCGGACCGCTGATCCTCTCGTACGCCGGCGACGAGGACGAGCGCACGGCGGTGCCGCGCCTGCTGAACTGGGTGCGCGCCATGCTCGCCAAGGACATCGTCACCAAAGCGACGATGTGAGAAGAGTTGCGCGCTCCACCGTGTCGTATCGAGTCTGAGGTGAGAACCTGCTCTCGCAGGTGGGTGCGTCCCGGCCGCAAGGGCGAAAGAGGCGAACCAGCTTCGCTCGAGTGGTACCGGAGATGGTGCTCCCTTGGGTCGTTACGTTGGCTCTGCACCGAGGACCCGTTCACGTGCACCGCAGGGCGCGCTCAAGCACTATACCATAAAAGTCAACTTCCGTCGCCTTGACAAAAGGTCCGCAACGGCCCTCCTCAAATATCTCCGCCCATGGCCGACCTGCAGCTCGAGATGACGCGGCTGGAGATGCCGCTCAAGCACATCTTCACCATCGCCCGCGGCAGCGAGGACGTGGCGCGCACGCTGCGCTTCGAGGTGAGCGACGGCGAGCACGTCGGCCTGGGCGAGTCCGCCCCGGTCGCCCGCTACCACGAGAGCTTGGATTCGGTGGAAGCCTATTGGCGCGGCTTCGGCCCGCTGGGCGGCGACCCGTTCGCTCTGCAGAGCCTGCTCACCGACCGGACGCCTCCGGCGGCGCGCACCGGCCTCGACATCGCGCTCCACGACCTGATCGGCAAGCGGCTGGCCATCCCGCTCTGGCGCTACTTCGGCCTCGACCCCGAGCGCGCGCCGTATACCTCGTTCACCGTGGGCATCGACGAGCCGGAGAAGATGCTCGAGAAAGTGCGCGAGGTGGGCGATCACCCCGTGCTCAAGGTGAAGCTGGGCACCGGCGACGAGATCGAGATCCTGCGCGCCATCCGCGGCGTCTATCACGGCACCATCCGCATCGACGCCAACGAGGGCTGGACGCCGGAGCGCGCCGTGGAGGTGCTGCGCGAGATCGAGCCGCTGGAGATCGAGTTCTGCGAGCAGCCGATCCCGGCGGGTACGCCCGAGAAGCTGCGCTGGATCAAGGAGCGCACGACGATCCCGATCGTCACCGACGAGGACAGCCGCGACGCCGCGGACCTGCCCAAGCTCTACGGCTGCGTCGACGGCATCAACGTGAAGCTGGTGAAGTGCGGCGGAATCCGCGGCGCCCTCGAGATGATCCACACGGCGCGCGCCTGCGGCTTCAAGATCATGCTGGGCTGCATGGTGGAGAGCGGCATTCTGCAGACGGCGGCGGCGCATCTCTCGCCGCTGGTCGACTGGGCCGACCTCGACGGCGCCTTCCTGCTGCGCGAGGACCCCTACGTCGGCATGACCTACCGCGGCGGCAAGATCGTGCTCCCCACGGCGCCGGGCCTGGGCGTGCGCCCCGCGGGAGCGCTCACCGCCGAGGTTTGACAATCCGCGCGCGGGCGGCGTAGAATCGCCCTACTATGCGCCAGCGATAGCGACAGACGCTCCACTCCCGTCCGCATCACCGCGTCACGACAGGAGCCTCCGTACGTATGTCCGCTATCTCGCGCGGCGGCGTTTTCGCGTCGTCTTCGTTCCGTCAATATTTCGCCGGTCAAGCCTTCTCCTACGTGGGCGACGGCATGCGCACCCTCGCGGTGCCGCTGCTGGTCTACCACCTCACGCGCTCCGCGCTCTCGACCAGCGTCTCGTTCGCCTGCGAGCTGGGGCCGTTCGCGCTCTTCGGGCTGATCGGCGGATCGCTGGCCGACCGCGTCGACCGCCGCCGGCTGATGATCGTCTGCGACCTGTTGCGCTTCTCCGTGATGACCGCGTTCGCGCTCGCCTTCGCGGCGGGGAGACTGACGCTGCCCGAGCTCTACGGCGGGCTGGTGGCGATCTCCATCTGCGCGGCCTTCTTCCTGGGCGGGCAGGCCTCGAGCATCCCCTACCTGGTGGGAAAGTCGCGGACGACACAGGCGATGGCCGCGCTCATGGCCGCGGAGAACGCCACGAACATCGTGGCGCCCGTGGCGGGCGGCGCGCTCTTCAGCCTCTTCGGCCCGCTGCCGGCGCTGGCGATCAACGCCTCCACCTACGCGTGCTCGCAGGTCTCCCTGGCGCTTGTGCCCACGCTGGGACCCGACGACCCGCACGGCCTGCCCAACCTGCGCGAGGTCGCCCACGACGTGGCGCTGGGCTTCCGCTTTCTGCGTGACGACGTGGCCATGCGCGCCGTCGCGGTCACGAGCTTCTGGCTCAACCTCTTCGGCGTCGGCGCCTATGCCGTCCTGATCCCCTTCCTCAAACGGGACTTCGCCGCGAGCGACCGCGAGGTGGGCATCTTCCTGGGCATCGGCGCCCTCGGCGCCATCGCCGGCGCGCTCGCGGCGGGCAAGATGGAGAGCCGCTGGCCCTTCGGCAAGGCGCTCGCCGCGGCGTACCTGGTCGACGCGCTGTTCTTCGTTCCGATCGTCTTCGCGCAGAACATCTGGCTGGCGGCGATCATCTGGAGCATCGGCGGCGCCGGTGCCGCCTTCGAGGCGACGCAGATCATCGGCTGGCGGCTCCGGGTCACGCCGGACGAGATGATCGGGCGCGTCACCGGGGCCCTGCGGCTCGTCGTGCTCTGCGGGATCGTGCCGGGCGTGATCGCCTTCGGCTCCGTCGCCGACCGCTACGGGCCGCGCCTCGCGATGGCGATCGCCGCGCTGGGGTACCTGGGCATCGCGGCGAGCGCGGCGCTCGTGCCCGCCATCCGCAACGAGCGGCGGTGAGCGCGGCCGGCGAGTCGTTGACGCTACGCGCATGGCGTGCTACCATGAGCACTCATATGTTAGGCAACCGCGTTCGCCGACCGTCCCGCTCGCAGCTCGCGCATCTCGCGCCGGGCTTCGTCGACGTTGGCTGACGGCGAAGCGGCGGTTTCGGAGATGGCGCGAGCGCACCGGTGACGGTGCGCTCGCTGCGTTTTGAGGGAGAGGAAACCATGAGCGTGGCGATGGCGGAGGGCGCGGAGCTCTTCATCGCGCGGGCGTCGCTGGTGGACGCCTACGACTTGGCCAGTCTGCGGGCGGCGAGCCTGGAGGAGATGGGCTTGCTGGAGCCGGCGGCGCGCGCGCCGTTCGTGGACCGCGCCCACCGCGAGTTCCGCCTGCTCCTGCGCGAGGAGCGGATGGCGGCATGGATGCTGGTGGCCGCCTCGCGGCCGGTGGGCTGCGCCGCGGCGCTGCTCTGGCAGCGCCTGCCCTACCCGACCTCCTCGCTTCACGCCGAGATCGCGGGAGTCTATGTGGAACCGGCCCACCGCGGCAACGGCTACGGCAGCGAGATGGTGCGGGAGGCCATCTCATGGGCCCGCGCCGCGGGCGTGCGCAAGATCGTGCTCCACCCCAGCGGCGCCGCCCGGGGCCTCTATGAGCGCATGGGCTTCGTGGACGGGAACGAGATGCGGTTGGGAGAGAACTACTCCGCGTGACTCAGACTGCTCGACGCTACATCGCCTACGCTCCCGGGGCCTTCGCCACGCGCCGCGCCAAGACGGCGCACGGCGTGATCGCCTACGGGCGCGACGCCGTGGTCGCCGTGGTGGACCCCTCGCTCGCGGGACGGACCGTGCGCGATGTCCTGCCGCACCTCTACAACGACGCGCCCATCGTGGCCACGCTGGAGGAAGCCCTCGCGTTCCATCCCACCTCGCTCCTGCTCGGCACCGCGCCGCAAGGCGGGGCGCTCCCGCCCGAGTGGCGCGCCGACGTGCTGCGCGCCATCTCCGCGCGGCTGGAGATCGTGAGCGGCCTCCACGACTTCCTCAACGACGACACGCAGTTCGTCGCCGCCGCCCAGCGCAGCGGGGCCGCGCTCTGGGACGTGCGCAAGCCCCCCGAGGTCCCGCTCTTCTCCGGCGCCGCGTGGAGCGCGCCCCAGCACGTCTCGCTCTTCGTGGGCAGCGACTGCGCCGTCGGCAAGATGACCGCCGCGCTCGAGCTCAACCGCGCCGCCGTCGCGGCGGGGCGCCGCTCGGAGTTCCTGGCCACGGGGCAGACGGGCATCATGATCGCGGGCAAGGGCATCGCCGTCGACCGCGTGATCTCCGACTTCGTCTCCGGCGCCACGGAGCAGCTCGTGGTCACCGCGGACCCGCAGTCCGAGCTGCTCTTCGTGGAGGGCCAGGGCTCCGTCAACCATCCGGCCTACGCGCAGGTCACGATGGGCCTGCTCTACGGCAGCGGCGCCGACTCGCTCATCCTCTGCCACGCCGCCGCGCGCGAGGAGATCGAGACCTTCGGCACGCCGATCCTGGCGCTGGAGGAGCTGGTTGGCATCTACGAGCGCCTCTGCGACACGGTGAAGCCCGCGCGCGTGGTCGGCATCTGCCTGAACACGCTGGGCCTCGACGACGCCGCCGCGCGCCGCGCCATCGGCGACGCCGAGCGCGAGACGGGCCTCCCCGCCGACGACGTGGTGCGCTTCGGACCGCAGCGCCTCTACGAGCGGATGGCGCCGCGCCTGCAAGGCAAGACGCAGCCGCTGGGCTCGCGGGCGTCATCGGCGCGATGAGCACGGAGACGCACCTCCGCGCCGCGCTGGCGTAACGCCGTGGGACGCTTCTCCTCGCTCTTCCCCGTCTCGTGGTCGGAGGACGGCGTCTCGCCGGAGCTGGCGCTCCACGGCGCGCGCAGCGCCGTGCCCACGTGGAACGCCGCGGCCGAGGCCGCCTTCGCGCTCGACGTGCGCGCCCGCGACGCCGGCGCGTGGACGCCCTGGGTTCCGTTGGCCGAATGGTCGCCGGCGCGGCGTCAATCGCTCAACGGGCGAGCCCCGGGCATCGCGATCGAGACCGACACCGTGCTCCTCGACGTTCCCGGCGACGCTCTGCAGCTGCGCGTTCGCGACGGCGATCCGGCCGCCGTGCGCGCCGTGGCCGTCGCCGCGCCGCGCGCGGGCGCCTACGCGGCGAGCGCGCAGCCCGACGAGCACTCCGTGGATCTGATCGTTCCCGAGCGCACGCAATACGCGGTGGACGGCGAGCGCGGCTGGTGCAGCCCCACCTCGCTCGCCATGCTGATGGCCTACTACGGGCGGCGCTACGAGCGCGCCGACTGGGTGCTGGACGTCGAGCGCGTGGCCGCCGGCGTCTACGACGCGCGCTACGGAGGCACGGGCAACTGGGCCTTCAACATGGCTTTCGCGGGAACGCTGGGGTTCACGGCGTTCGCGGCCTACCTCGACCACTTCGAGCAGGCGCGGCGCTTTCTGCGTCAAGCGATGCCGCTGGCGATCTCGTTCTCCTGGCGCGCGGGCGAGCTCGACGACGCGCCGGTGGAGCACACCGACGGCCACCTGGCCGTCCTGCGCGGCATGACCTCACACGGCGATCCCATCCTCAACGACCCCGCGCACGATGCGATCCGCCACGTCTATCCGCGCGCTCAGCTCGAGCGCTGCTGGATCGAAGGCTCCGGCGGCCTGGCGTATGTGGTGGTTCCGCACGAGCTGGCGCACGCCGCCGTCGACATCCTGGCGCCGTGAGCTCCACCCAGCCGCAAGCGCGCATCACCGCGTGGGAGGGCGTGGCCGACGCGCCGCTCCACCTGGTGCTCGTGGCGCCCGCCATCCCTCCCAACACCGGCAACGTCTCGCGCCTCTGCGCCGCCACGGGCTGCGCCCTCCACCTGGTGGAGCCGCTGGGCTTCTCCATCAACGACCGCGCCCTCAAGCGCGCGGGTCTGGACTACTGGGAGCACGTGCGCCTGGTGCTCCATCGCTCGCTCGACGAATTCTTGGCCGTCATGCCGCGCGAGCGCCTCTGGCTCTTCGCGCCGCGCGCCGCGCGGCGGTACGACCAGGTGCCCTATCACCGCGGCGACGCGCTGGTCTTCGGCACCGAGGTGATGGGCCTCCCGGCGGCACTGCTGGAGGCGATGCCCGAGCGCACGGTGCGCATCCCCATGAAGCCGGGAACCGTGCGCAGCATCAACCTCTCCACGAGCGTGGGCATCGCCGCCTTCGAGGCGCTGCGCGCGCTCGACTTTCCAGGGCTGACGTGAGCCGCGCCCCCACCAAGGCCGACGCCCGCGCCGTCTTCGAGCGCAACGCCCAGCGCGCCATCGCCTGTCATCGCTGCCCCGAGCTGCGCGCCTACATCGCGCAGGTCGCGCGCGAGAAGAAGCGCGCCTATCGCGACGAGGTCTACTGGGGCAAGCCGGTGCCGGCGTTCGGCGACCCCCAGGCGCGCCTGCTGATCGTGGGTCTGGCGCCCGGGGCGCACGGCTCCAACCGCACGGGGCGCATGTTCACGGGCGATCAGTCGGGGCGGTGGCTCTTTCGCGCGCTCCACCGCGCGGGCTTCGCGAGTCAGGAGACCTGGCAGCGCCCCGACGACGGCCTGCGCCTGACCGGCTGCACGATCACGGCGGCCCTGCGCTGCGCGCCCCCGGGCAACAAGCCGACGCCCAAGCAGCTCCAGAACTGCACCGTCCACCTCGCCGCCGACTTCGAGCTCTTCGAGCCGCGCCTGCGCGCGATCGTCTCGCTGGGGGCCATCGGCCACCGCGCGGCGGTGAAGATGCTGGAGGAGCGCGGCTGGCTCTTCGAGCACCGCCCCGTCTTCGCGCACGGCGCCGAGCACGTGGCCGTGCGCGACGGGCGCGAGCTGCGCGTGCTCTGCACCTACCACCCCTCGCAGCAGAACACCAACACCGGTGTG
>Ga0307372_10004700_pt1 | contig 20887 bp, 19 predicted proteins | sample OX1MG_FD_202533 | JGI IMG/M metagenome (GOLD analysis project Ga0307372, IMG submission 202533) | Soil microbial communities from Risofladan, Vaasa, Finland - OX-1 | ecosystem: Environmental > Terrestrial > Soil > Coastal area > Acid sulfate soil | place: Finland: Risofladan, Vaasa | collected...
CTGTCGGTGGTGGCCACGGTGCCGGCGTCCGGTGCCACCGGGGTACCCTCGGACCAGGTCGTGACCGTCCGGTTGTCCGCTCCGGTTGCGTCCGCGTCCGGCCTCCCGACATTCGATCCGCCGGTGCCGGGCGTCTGGGTGCGCTCCGGCCCGACGTCGCTCACCTTCCGTGCCACGGCTCCCTTCATCCCCACGACGACCGAGACGCTGACGATCCCGGCAGGACCTCAGGGTGTGCGCGGCGGCGCAGGATCGACGCTCGCCACTGCCGTCACCGTGACGTTCGGCGTCGCCCAGGCCAGCACCGAACGGCTCCAGCAGCTGCTGGCCGAGTTGAACTACCTGCCCGTCTCCTTCACGCCGTCCGGACCGGTGGCCCCGGTCGAGTCGGCGACGTCCCAGGCGGGTGCCTTCGCGTGGAGGTGGGCGGGACTCCCCCCGGACTTCACCTCGCTGTGGACGGAGGGCACGGAGAACGTGATCACCAAGGCGGCCCTGATGAGCTTCGAGGACGCGCACGGACTGCAGGTGGACGGGATCGCCGGTCGCCAGGTGTGGACGGCACTCCTCGGTGACGCCTCCGCGGGGAAGGTCGACACCGCGCCGTACACCGATGTCCTCGTGTCGAAGCAGGTCCCGCAGACACTGACGCTCTACGAGAACGGCGCACCGGTGCTGGCGAACGTGGCCGTCAACACCGGCGCGCCGGGAGCCGACACCGCGGACGGCACCTACCCGGTCTTCGAACACGTGCGGAGCTCGCGGATGCAGGGCACCAATCCCGACGGGACGACCTACGACGACCCCAACGTTCCGTGGGCGAGCTACTTCCACGGGGGCGACGCCCTCCACGGGTTCGTCCGAGCCAGTTATGGCACACCACAGAGCAACGGGTGCGTCGAGATGCCCGTCGACGTGGCCGCCCAGGTCTGGCCGCTGACTCCCATCGGGACCCCGGTGACCGTCATCGGGCCACCGTCGTAGGACGCCCCGGCCCGGCCCGGCCCGGCCCGGCCCGTCGGTTGGTGACCGGTGGGTTCCGGCGGCAGACTCGACGCGAACGACGCAACCGGGACACGAGGAGGAAGCGATGACCGAGCGTTCGCCGGCACAGCAGATGTGGGAGGAGCGCTACGGCGCTGACCAGTACGTCTACGGCAAGGAGCCGAACGGCTTCCTCCGGGACCACGTGGACGCACTGCCGGAGGGGGACGTGCTCTGTCTGGCCGACGGCGAGGGACGGAACTCGGTCTACCTCGCCTCGACCGGGCGCCGGGTCTCGAGCGTCGACCTCAGCGAGGCCGGGGTGGCCAAGACCCGCCGGCTGGCGGCCGAACGGGGCGTCGAGGTCGACGCCGTGGCCGCCGACCTCGCCCACTACGACCTGGGCCGCGAGCGGTGGGACGGGATCGTGTCGATCTTCGCCCACCTGCCGGCACCGGTCCGGGTCGGACTGCACGAGCGCGTGGTCGAGGCGCTCCGACCGGGCGGGGTCCTGCTCCTGGAGGCCTACACCCCCGACCAGGTGGGGCGCGGGACGGGTGGACCACCGTCGGTCGACCTGACCATGACGGCCGACAGCCTGCGGGAGGAGCTCCGACCGCTCGAGCTCGTCCACTGCGCCGAAATCGAGCGCGAGATCGTCGAGGGAGTCGGGCACACCGGTACCGGCGCCGTCGTCCAGGTGGTCGCCCGCAAGCCCGGCTGACCGCCCCGGCCGCCCCGGCCGCCCCGGGCGAGCCGGGTGGGTAGGCACACCGTTCCGTCGGATTCGCGCCCTGCCCGAGGACGTCGGGACCTTCGACCCTCGTCGCCGCCGTCTGGCCGGGCGACGATGGCAACATGAGGCGAACCGGACGAACGGCCATCCCTGCGTTCCTCGTGGTCGCCGTGGTGCTCGGTGGGTGCGGGGGTACGGCGACCTCGCCGCCGCGCACCTCCACGACGGCGACCACCGGGACCCCTGCCACTTCCCCGGACGCGGCGACCGCCACGGCGCTGTGGCCGACTGCGGCGAGCCCGACGCGGTACTCGACGCCGGAGTCGGCGGCCCGCGGATTCGCGACCGGGTTCCTCTCCATGGTGGACCCGGTGGTCGGGACCTTCCGCCAGGGCGACGCGCGGTCGGGCGAGGTCCCGGTGCGTCCCGATGCCGGTGGTCCGGAGACGACGGTGCTCGTCCGTCAGCTGACGGCAGCGGACTCCTGGTGGGTGTTGGGGTCGGCCACGGCGGCCATCTCGATCTCGCAGCCGGCCACGCTCGCCACCGTGTCGTCCCCGCTGACCGTCCAGGGGACGAGCACCGCGTACGAAGCGACGGTGAACGTCTCCCTCCGTGTCGACGACGCCACCGCTCCCCTGGCGGAGGGGACGGCGATGGGTGGCGCCAACGGCCAGATGGGCCCGTTCGAGACCACGCTGGCCTTCGCCGCCCCGACGGGTCGCTGGGGAGCCCTCGTCGTCTCCACGACCTCGGCGAAGGACGGCACCGTGGCACATGCCACGGCGATCCGGGTGCGCTTCTGATGGTCGGGTCCCGAGTGCCGGTGCGCGAGGGCGGTGGTCGACGGCACGGGGTGGCGGGCCGCGGATGTGAGGACCGAATCCTCTGGTGGTCCGGCCCGGCCCGTCCGAAGATGACCACGGTGCCGGGCTCCGAGAAGAGGCTCCGAGCAGAGGCACGGGGTTTGCAGGGATCGACGAGAGGAGCGGAACAGATGAATCGAGCAACGGGACGGAAGACGGAGGACCTGCCGGTGGTCACCCACCACCGGTGGCCGCGCGGCCCGGGCGGGCGCACGCGATCCCGGTCGCTCGTCATCGTGCCGATGGTCGCCCTGGCACTCGCCGGCGCCGCCTGCTCGGGAACGACGACGACGGCAACGACGGGCACGACGGGCACCGGTGGTCCCGGGCCGACGGCGACGGCAGGCACGACCCCGGCGACCGGAACGCCGACCACCGTGCCCGGGAGCACGGTGGCGAGTGCGCTGACGACGGCGCTCGACACCGAGCACCAGGCCAAGGCGACCTACGACAACGTGGTGGCCGCCCTCGGGGACCGGGGCCCGTTCGCCAACGTCAGCGCCGGAGAGGCGAAGCACATCGCCACGCTCGAGTACCTGGCCCAGAAGTACTCGGTCCCCCTGCCGGCCGGGCCCTTCACCGGCCAGCCGTCGCCGACGACACTGACCGCGGCGTGCCGGCTCGGCGTCACCGTCGAGGAAGGGGTCATCGCGACCTATGACCGTCTCCTGCCCCAGGTGGCCTCGGAGCCGAGCCTGGTACAGGCATTCGGGAACCTGCGCTCGACTTCGCAGACCGACCATCTCCCCGCGTTCCAGCACTGTGCCTGAGGGAGTCGCCCGGCGACGCGGGTCGACCGGGGGCGCCGACGGAATCGGGAATACGGAGGAAGGTGCAGTGTTGGAACGTATATACCCCATGGGGTATGAGGGCACAACGGACCACGAGATGAGGAGTTGGCCATGGCATTCGTGAACTTGATGCAGAGCACGGCGGGACGGGCGGTCCGAGCCGCGGCCGGGCTGGTCCTCGTCGCCGTCGGACTGATCCTGGGCGGTGGCTGGCTGGCGCTGGCCGTCATCGGCCTCCTGCCGCTCGCGGCGGGAGTGTTCGACTTCTGCCTCCTGGCGCCACTCGCCCACCAGCCCATTCGGGCCACGCACGGACCACGTCCCTGAGGATCGGTCGTCGACCCGAGCCGCCCGGGCCGGTGTGCACCCGTCGCCGACGACGGAGCACAGGCCCGGCCCGGTCCCCACGAGTTGAGGAGCACCATGGAGCGCCACGGACAAGCTGACGGGGGACTGCCGACGCCGGCCTCGGTGCTGGCCGTGTGCGCCCACCCCGACGACGAGAGCTTCGGACTCGGGGCGGTGCTGAGCGCGTTCGCCGACGGCGGGGTGCGGACCTCGGTCCTGTGCCTCACCCACGGGGAGGCCTCGACCCTCGGGGTCGACGCGGGCGACCTGCACCGGGTCCGCGGCGAGGAGCTCGGCGTTGCCGCGGAGACCCTCGGCGTGGGCGAGGTGCGCCTGCTCGACTTCGCGGACGGTCGGGTGGCCGAGGAGCCGCTCGCCCGCCTGTCCGCGGTGGTGCGTGACGCCATGGACGAGGTCGGGGCCGACCTCCTCCTGGTCTTCGACGAGGGGGGCGTCACCGGGCACCCCGACCACGTGCGGGCGACCGACGCCGCCCTCGCTGCAGCGGGGCACGGGAGCGTGCCCGTGCTGGCGTGGACCCTGCATTCCCGGGTGGCCGACCGGCTCCGCGACGAATTCGCCGCGGCGTTCGTCGGACGGCCGGACGCCGAGATCCACGTGTCGATCAAGGTGGACCGGTCCCGGCAGCACCGGGCCATCCGCTGTCACGGCAGCCAGTCCGACGACAACCCCGTGCTGTGGCGCCGCCTGGAGCTCCAGGGTGACCGCGAGCACCTCCGGTGGCTGGAGCCGCCCGCCGCCCCGTCCGGGACGTGACCGGCCGCCGGACCCACCGGTCCGGAATACCTCTGGGGGTATGTGTGTTGAACAACAGGAACATCGCGCAAAGGAGCAGATGATGGCGACAGTGGAACTGACCAACGAGAATTTCGAGGACACGGTGGGGGCGGGTGGCATCGTGTTCGTCGACTTCTGGGCGTCGTGGTGCGGACCGTGCCGGGCCTTCGCCCCGATCTTCGAGGCGGCGTCGGAGCAGCATCCGGGGATCGTCTTCGGGAAGGTCGACACCGAGGCCCAGTTCGAGGTGGCCGGCTCGTTCGGGATCCGGTCGATCCCGACCCTCATGATCTTCCGGGACGGGATCCTGGTCTTCTCGCAGCCCGGCGCTCTGCCGGCGGCGGCGCTCGAGGACCTGATCACCCAGGCCGAGGCACTCGACATGGACGAGGTGCGCCGCCGGGTGGAACTGGAGCGGTCCGGGGCGGACGCATGAGCGCGCCCGGGCGCGGCCGTTGCCGGTCGGCACGGAGGGGGGAACGATGAAGGCGTTCGAGACGGTCGTCGACGAGTCGATGGAGGACGCGGAGTCCTCGGTCCGCGCCGCGCTCGCCGACGCGGGTTTCGGCGTCCTGACGGAGATCGACGTGGCCACCACGTTCCGGGCGAAGCTCGGGGTCGAACGGGCCCCGCTCAAGATCCTCGGGGCGTGCAACCCCGGGTTCGCCTACCGGGCGATCCTCATCGACCCGTCCGCCAGCCTGGCCCTGCCCTGCAACGTGGTCCTCGAGTCGGTCGACGAGGGCACGCGGGTGTCGATCGCCGATCCACGGGACCTCATGACCGACGTCGACCTCACGGAGCTGGCCGACGAGGTGGCCTCGAAGCTGCAGGCCGTCGTCGCTTCGGTGCACGTCGGCGCGTCGCCTGCGGCCTGACGGCCGACCGCCACGGCTCAGCGGTAGCCGCCGCTGACGGCCTGGAGCAGGAGTGACGTGCCGGCCACGGCGACCCAGAGGATGCCCCCGAGGAGCAGGGGCCGCGCCCCGGCCCGGCGGATGGAGGCGACCCGGGTCGAGAGGCCGATGGCGGCCAGCGCGGTCGCCACCATGAACTGGGAGAGCTGGGACAGGCCCGGGTGCCATCCGGCCGGGACGAGCCCGGCCGTGTTCAGCAGCACGGCGACCAGGAACCAGGCGATGAACGTCGGGAAGGACCGCACGACGTGGGTGCCGAGCGACCGCCGTGGCCCGGGGGTGCCGCCGTCCGTCGACGGGCGTGACCGCCACAGGGCGACGGCCAGGGTGACCGGGAGGATCATGAGGGTGCGGGTGAGCTTGACGACGACTGCGGCTCCGGTGGCCCCGTGCCCGAACACGGTCCCGGCCGCCACGACCGACGACATGTCGTTGATGGCGGTGCCGGCCCACACGCCGAAGCCGTGGGGGGACATGCCGAGCAGGTGTCCGATGCTCGGGAAGGTCAGGACGGCGGCGATGTTGAACGTGAAGATCGTGGCGATCGCATAGGAGACGTCGGCGTCGTCGGCCGAGATGACGGCATCGGTGGCGGCGATGGCGGACGCCCCGCAGATCCCCGTGCCCACACCCACGAGGGTCCGGAGATCGCGCCCGACGCCGAGGAGGCGGCCGAGCAGTGCCGCACCGACGAGGGCCGTGGTGAGCGTGCCGATCATGACCGGGAGGGACGAGGTCCCCACGCGGACGACCTGCCCGAAGGAGAGCGCGGTCCCGAGTACGACGATCGAGCCTTGGAGCACCTGCCTGCCGGCGAACTCGAGACCGGGCCGCCAGCCGGCCGCGGGAGGGCGCAGGACCGCCACGACGATCCCCGCGCCGATCGCGAACACCGGCGCCCCGACCACGGGGAACACGTGTCCCAGGACGGTTGCGACGACGGCCAGCCCGATGGCCGCTGCGGCACCGGGCGCGAGCCGGGCGAGCCCGGCACGCCCGGCACGTTCGGCACGCCCGGAAGGAAGTCGGAGTGGACCCATGGGTCCAGCATGCGGCCGCCCGGCCGGAGCGCCTAGACCCCCGTTGGTGTTCAACCTATAAGCTCACATTATGCCTCTGCCCCAACCGTGCCCGGATCTGGTCTCGCTGGACCTGCTCCGGAGCGTGGCCGACCAGGGGTCGATCCGACGGGCGGCCGCCGTGCACGGGATCAGTCAGCCGGCCGCCAGCACGCGCCTGCGGAGCCTCGAGGCGGTGGTCGGGCTCGACCTCCTCGACCGGTCGTCGGGCCGTGCGCAGCTGACGCCGAGCGGTCGGGCCGTGGTCGAATGGGCGTCCCGGGTCGTCGAGAGCATGGAGGGCCTGATCGAAGGCGCCGCCGCCCTCCGCTCCGAGGCCACGGGTCAGCTCCACGTGGCCGCGTCGATGACGGTCGCCGAGTACCTGATGCCCCCGTGGCTGATGCGCCTGCGGGCCTCGGACCGGGACCTGCGGGTGTCCCTGGCCATGGGGAACTCGGAGCAGGTGATCGAACTCGTGCGCGAGGGACGGGCCGAACTCGGCTTCGTCGAGGGCCTCGCCGGCCTGACCGGCCTCCGGAGCCAGGTCGTCCACGACGACGAGCTGCTCGTCGTCGTGGCACCCCCGCATCCGTGGGCGGCACGGAGCCGCCCGGTACCCGCCGCGGAGCTGGCCGCGACCCCGCTGGTTCTCCGCGAGCCCGGCTCGGGGACCCGCGACGTGCTCGAGACGGCGCTGCGACGGGTCGGACTCGCCGTGCGCCCCGTCGTGGAGCTGGGTTCGACGACGGCCATCAAGGGCGCCGTAGCGTCGGGTCTCGGCCCGGCGGTCCTGAGCCGCCTGGCGGTGCGGACGGAGGTGGAGGACGGGCGACTCGTCGTCGTCCCGGTCGACGGCGTGGACCTGTCCCGGTCGCTCCGGGTGGTGTGGCGGCGCGGGCAGGCGGTGACGCGGTCCGCCCGACGCCTCCTCGACCTGGTCACGGAGGCGCGTCCGACGGCGGCGGCCACCTGACCGGAACCGGCGGTGACGGTGGGAATATACCCCATAGGGTATTGTTGGTACAGGTACAGAGGCGACCGGGCCACCCGGCAGGTCGGGATGGAGGAGCAGGGATGTACAGGGACATCGAGACGTCCGAGCTGGCAGCTCGATTGGGCGCACCGGACTCGCCGTTCCTGGTGGACGTGCGGGAACCCGACGAGTTCGCGGCGTGGTCGATCCCCACGGCGGTGAACATCCCGGTCGGTGAGCTCGCCGCCCGCATCGGCGAGGTGGCGACCGACCGGGAGATCGTCACCGTGTGCGCCTCCGGCAGCCGGTCGGCCGTTGCGGCCGAGACGCTGAGCCGGGCCGGCAGACACGTGGCCAATCTGGCCGGTGGGATGCAGGCGTGGTCCGGGACCTACGACTCGATCACGCTCGAACTCGACGACGTGCGGATCGTCCAGGTACGGCGCCGTGGCAAGGGCTGCCTGTCCTACCTGGTCGGATCCGGGGACCGCGCGTTCGTCATCGACCCGTCCGCGGACATCGACGTCTACCGGCGGCTCGCCGAGGAGCACGGCTGGGTCATCGCGCGGGTCTTCGACACCCATCTCCATGCCGACCACCTGAGCGGAGCGCGGGCCCTGGCTGCGGCGACCGGCGCGGCCCTCCATCTGAATCCGGCCGACACCTTCGACTTCCCCTTCGAGCCGGTGGGTGACGGGGACCGCTTCGAGCTTCCCGGAGGCTCCGGACTGACCGTCGCCGTGCTCGGTACGCCGGGCCACACCCGGGGGTCCACCGTCTACCTCGTCAACGGTCGGGCCGCGCTCACCGGGGACACGCTGTTCGTCGACAGCGTCGGCCGGCCCGACCTGGCCGACCAGGCGGAGGCGTTCGCCGGCGACCTCTACGACTCCCTGCACGGGAAGCTGCTCGGCCTGGCGGACGACCTGCTCGTCCTACCCGGGCACTACGGCGATGGCGTGGTCGTCCGGGCCGACCGCGAGGTCGGTGCCCCCCTGGGTCAGCTGCGTCGCGAGCTGTCGGCACTGTCCTTCGACCGTGATTCGTTCGTGACGTGGGCCGCCGCCCGTTCGGTGGACCGTCCGCCCAACTACACGCGGATCATCGAAGCCAACATGGGGCGTGCCTCGGACCCGCTCGCCGTGCTCCGTCAGTTCGAGGCGGGCCCGAACCGCTGCGCCGTCTCGTCCTGAGCGGCGCCACGGTGGCGGGCGGCCCCCGGCGGTCCGGGACGGCCGCGGTGTCCGGTGGGCCGCGGCGGAGCGTGCGACCCGCTCAGGTGCCGGCTGCGGACTCGTCCCAGCGGGCGACCAGGGACCTCGGCGCCACGAGCCGGTAGCTGTCCTCGGCCAGCTCGGCGATCTCCTCCCAGTCCACCGGATCGTCGAGGCGGATGCCGACCCATCCCCGGTGGCCGACGTAGGAGGGGACGAAGAACCGCTCCGGATCGGCGGCGACCAGGAGCGCCTGCTCACCGGGGGCGGCCTTGCAGGTGAGCGCCGTCCCGTCCTCGCGGCACTGGAGGAACAACTTGTCCCGGATCCGGAACGCAGGGGCGCGGTGCCCGCCGAACGGCTTCTCGACGGCCTCCGGAAGGGCGAGGCAGATGCGGCGCAGGTTGTCCACCGTCCCGGGGTCCGGCCCGGGGACGGTCACGTGGCGCCCCTCGTCCGCCCGTCGGCACCGTGCCGGCGCAGTCCGTGCCGGCGTTCGTCGTCTGCGGCCGTGCCCATGGTCATCCCTCCTGATTCCGGGCGACCCCGTCAATCTAGGTCCGAGAACGGCGACCTGTCCCCGCCTCCCGACCGGCGCCCGGGACGACCCGGTACCCGCAACGGCGTAGGTTCACGGGGCGTACCGGAGATCGGCCCCAGGAGGAGACCATGGACGAGCGCACGGCCGGCAGGCGGTTCGAGGGCAGGGTGGCCGTCGTCACCGGGGCCTCGACGGATCCGGGCATCGGTACGGCGTCCGCCCGCCGACTGGCCCGCGAGGGTGCGTCCGTCGTCATCAACGCCCGGGGCGAGGAGCGGCTGCGGGCCACCGAGCGGGCGCTCCGGTCCGAGGGTCTGGACGTGCTGGCGGTGCCCGGATCGGCCGCCGGCGAGGGGATGGCGGGGACCCTCGTGGATGCCGCCATCGAGGCGTTCGGCCGCATCGACCTCCTGGTCAACGCCGTCGGCGGCGTCCCGTTCGTCGGTTCCGCCCTCGACCTGACCCGCGACGACCTGCTCGCCACCGTGGGCCTCAACACGTGGCCGGCCCTGTCGCTGATCCAGGCGGCCATGGCCCGGGGACTGGCCGACGGCGGAGGCGCCGTCGTCAACATCTCCAGCGGGTCGCCCCAGAAGACGACACCGTCGATGGCGGCCTACGCGGCGGCCAAGTCGGCGCTGAACGCCCTGACCCGGACCCTGGCCAACGACCTCGGCCGGCGCGGCGTCCGGGTCAACGCCGTCAGTCCGGGCCTCACCCGGACGGAGGCGACCCGGGACCTCTGGGACGGCGACGACGGTGCGGCCGCCGGGAGCCGCATGCTGCTCGGGCACCTGACCGAGGCCGAGGACATCGCCGCGGCCGTGGCGTTCCTCCTCTCCGACGAGGCACGGTCGATCACGGGCGTCCTACTGGACGTCGACGCCGGAAACCACGTGGACACGGGCTCCTGGTCACCCTTCAGCCCGGAAGCTGTGGGCCGGCCCGGAGGGGCGACGGACGCGACCGGCACGCGGGTCACCTGAGCTGCGGTCTGCGGTCCGGCCCCCTGTCGTGGCGGCCCGGAGCGGGCCGGACCCGACGGTGGGGTCGGGACGCACGTCGTGAGCGGCCCGCCCGTTGTTCCGATGGACGGAGCAGCGCTGGCGGATGGCATCGGTGACGCGGTCGTGGCACACGGGCCCGACCGGAAGGTGACGATGTGGAACCGGGCCGCAGAGCGCCTCTTCGGTCCCCCGGCCACCGAAGTGCTCGACGCCTGCGTCCTGCAGGACGCCCACCAGGGTGCGGAGGCCCGGGGTCCGGGCTCGACGTCCGTCAGGTGGTCACGGACACCGGGAGGTGCTTCAGCCCGTTGATCCAGCTCGATCGCAGCCGGACGGCATCGCCGGCCTGCTCGATGGAACGGGCGCTCGTGAGCAGTTCCTCGAGCAGGACCGAGATCTCGAACCGGGCGAGGTGGGCGCCCAGGCAGTAGTGCGGCCCGCCACCCCCGAACGACACATGGGGATTGGGGGAGCGCGTGAGATCGAACCGGTACGGGTCCGCGAACACGGCATCGTCGTAGTTGGCGGACAGGAAGTAGAGGGCCACAGGGTCGTCCTGGCGGATCGTGGCGCCGTGCAGCTCGACGTCGCAGGTCGCGGTCCGGCGGAAGTAGACGATCGGCGTGGACCAGCGGATCATCTCGTCCGCAGCGGTCGCCGCCAGCTCTCGATCCTGACGGAGCAGCTGCAGCTGCCCGGGGTTGTCGAGCAGGGCCAACATCCCCTGCGCCATGGCCGTGCGGGTGGTCTCGTTGCCGGCGACGGCCAGCGCCAGGACGAAGACCTCGAACTCGTGTGCACCGAGCGCATCGTCGTCGACCTCGGTGATCAGGCTGGTGACGATGTCGTCCCGCGGCTCGGACCGGCGCTGTTCCGCCAGCTGCGTGGCATATCCGTAGAGGGCGACGGCGGCATTCATCGGTGCATCCTCGGCATCGGCGAATTCGGGGTCGTTGGCTCCCGAGATGGTGTTGGTCCACGCCGTCACCTGCGCCCGGTCCTCGACGGGCACGCCGAGCAGTTCGGAGATCGCGTAGGCAGGCAGGACGGTTGCGACCTCCGTCACCCAGTCGAACGTCCCGCGCTCCACGACACCGGCGAGGACCTCCCGCACTGCCCGTCGGTAGCTGGCCTCGAACCGGGTGATGGCGCGCGGGGTGAACCCTCGGTTGACGAGCCGGCGCAGTCGTGTGTGTCCCGGCCTGTCGGTCTCGATGATCGAGCGGAACATGTCGCGCTCCTCGTCCGTCTGGACGTTGAGGAACACGCCACCGCGCTCGGACGAGAAGCGGTCGATGTCACGGTTGGCCGCCTGGACGTCGGTGTGACGGGTGAGCGCCCAGAATCCGGGTACGGCGGGGTCGTGCGACTCGTGCCAGAACACCGGCGCCTCCCGTCGCAGCCATTCGAACTGCTCGTGCGGGATCCCGGTGGTCCACTGATCCGGGCCGATGAGGTCGATCTCCACGTGCGCTCCCTTTCGGTGCCCCGGCAGCCACCCGTGACGTCCGCCCGTCTCCGGAGCCGGGCCGGGCGCCGCGCTCCCGCCGCCGGACGGTCAGGGGAACGATAGTGCGCTCCGGAGTCGTCGGCTCGCGTCCGGCGGGGGGTGCGGAACCGGTTGCGCCGGCGATCGCGGGCTGTCCGGATCGAGGCCCTGCGTCGAGCGTGGGTCGATCCGCGTCCGCATCCGCATCCGCTACAGCATGCGGGTGCACGTCACGCGTCGTGACGGACCGCCGGTTACGTTGTGCCGATGCGCGCCCGTCACATGGCCATGCTGGTGGCCGGTGTGGTCCTCGTCGGGACCACGTGCTTCGTTGCCACGGCGGCGATCGGAGCAACTCCCCGGTCCAGCTCCCACGTGACCTCGATCTGGCTGAAGTCGGCGACGTACAGACCGAAGGCACCGCCGGGGGCGACGGATGACTACCACTGCACGGTGCTGGACCCGCACGTCGCACACACCTCGTACATCCTGTCCAGCCAGTTCTTCCCCGGCAGTGCGGAGGATCACCACGCCGCCCTCTTCCTCCTCCCGCAGTCACTCGTTGCCCAGGCCAAGCGCGACGAGGTGTTCAAGAACGGATGGACCTGCTTCGGGGAGGGGACACTCCCGAACGCGCCGCTGACCGACTTCGCCGAGACCACACTGCTGAGCAACTGGTCCCCGGGATCCGGGGCGGTGAACTTTCCGAAGGGCACGGGATTCGTGATCCCGGCCGGGAGCATGGTGATCATGCAGGTGCACTACAACCTGCTCGTCGGGGACAAGCCGGTGAAGAACTCGTTGGTGCTCCACACCGTCCCGCTGTCGACGCCGCTCCTGCCCCTCCACGTCCAGACGCTCGAAGCGGCCCCCGACATCCCCTGCCCGACGGGCGTGACCGGACCACTGTGCAACCGGGCGGCCTCGCTGGCCGATCAAGGTCGGCGCTTCGGTACCACCGCCGAGCTCATCGTCAACGGGATCGAGGCGCTCTGCGGTCGCAGTCCGTCGGACCCACCAGCCGGGGACTCGACGTCGTGTACGTCACGGATGGACACCGGTGGCTACATCGTGCGGGTCGCACCACACATGCATCTGCTCGGAGTGGGATTCACCATGGTGCTCGATCCGGGGACTCCCGAGGCGACGACCGTCCTCGACGTTCCCCACTACGACTTCCACCATCAGCGCTCCTACAACCTGGCAACACCTGTCCGTGCCACCGCCGGTGAACCGGTCCAGGTCACCTGCAGGTACGACCCGACGTTGGCGCAGGAGCTGCCCGTCCTGCGCAAGGTGGCGCCGCATTACGTGACCTGGGGCGATGGATCGACGGATGAGATGTGTGTCGGCGTGAGCTGGACGTCGGCAACCCTGCCGAATTCGCACGCCTCCCGTTAGCTTCCGGTCCGGGGCTACGGGACGTCGGTTGCCCCCGGGGGGCTCATCGACGACGGGCGGAACGACCTGGTCGACGGAGCCGACGAGGGGAGGGGGACCGACACGGTCCGGGAGTGGGCCGACGTCCAGCCCTGCGTGGGAGAGGGGGGACTTGCAGTGGCTCTGGCGTCTGACCAGGCCCTTCACCCTCGTCGGTCACGGTCCACACCTTGGATCGCCCCGGTGCAGAGCCGGCATCCGTCCCGAACCCCCCGACGGACCCGCAGACGAAGGGTTTGACACGTGTGTCACCCACACGTGTCTGAACGGGCTCGAACTCGTCCTCAACCCGAACCGACGGTGGGCGCCGAGGCGGGAATGGTCGCCTCGATTTCCGTCCCCCGGCCCGGCGCCGAACGGATGTCGAGCTGGCCGCCGAGCAGGCGGGCCCGTTCGCCCATGCCCAGGAGACCGAGATGGGTCAATCCCGGGTCACCGGCCGGCCCTTCGGTGTCGAAGCCACTGCCGTCGTCGGCCACCGTGACGGTGAGGTGGTCGGTGGCGAACACCACAGCCACGCGGACCTGGTGGGCGCCACCGTGTCGGAGGGCATTGCGCACCGACTCCTGGACGATCCGGAATGCGCTCAGCTCCACGTCGGGACCGAGTCGGCGTTCGGTGCCGATGACGGTGAGCCGGGCCTCGACGCCGTCGTCGTCCTCGGTATCGGCCACCAGGCTCGACAGCGCCGGGACCAGCCCGAGTTCGTCGAGCGACGGCGGGCGGAGGTCCTTCGCCAGTGCACGCAGTCGGGCGGCGGCATCGAGCACCTGGAGCCGGGCTTCATCCAGTGCGGTCACCACCGCCTCGGGCACGCCCCTGTCGGCTCCAAGCAATTCCAGCTTCCGGGCCAGGTGGAGGAAGAGCTGGAGCGGTTCGTCGTGGAGCTCGCGGGCCAACCGGCGTCGCTGGTCCTCCTCGGCATCGACGACCAGCTGTGCGTAGCGGGTGGCCCGCCGCCCCTCGCTGCGCTCCTCGGTGACGTCCTCCAGCACGATCTGGGTGTCCGCGTCCTCCACGCCTGCCGGCGGCCGGACCAGGTCGACCCGGTAGCTCTTCCCGTCGGGCAGGCCGAGCACCCGCCTCTCGTCGGGCCCGGTGCCGGAGGCGTTCCGGACGACCTCGGTCCAGGGTCGCCCGACGACGTCTGCTCCCAGGAGTGCCACGGCCGCCGAATTGGCCTCGGACACCCGATCCCCGGCCTCGAGGACCAGGATGGGCGCCAGGTTCGTCTCGAACAGCCTCCGGTAGCGGACCTCGACGGCGAGCGCCTGCGCCGTCGCCCGCTCCACCCGGGCGTGGGCGGCCCGCTCGGCCTCGATCCGTTGCCCGAAGGCGAAGGCGACGGCGACCACGAGGGCCAGGTTGGCCACGTCGCTGCCGATGTGGCCCTGGTCGTTCGGCAGCAGGAGGTCGGGGAGCCACAGGAGGATCGCCCAGAGGGAAGTGGCCGCGGCACCGGCCAGGCCGTACCGCATCGCCGCATAGCCCACCGGGATGATGAGCAGGGCCACGGGTATCCCGGTGGGGAAGGTGCCCGGGTCGAGCGACGGGTGGAGGTCGACCAGGAGGTGGAGGCCGGCGATGAGCAGGAGCATCGCCTGGATCACCCAGAAGGGGACCTCCCGGACGGGAGGGTGTGCCGACCGCCGCAGCGCGGCAGCGAGATCAGCTCTGGCGGCCGGCGTCGTCATCGGTCCGGGCGTCGACGAGGTGGTGGTTCAGGGCGTAGGCGACCGCCTCGGTCCGCGAGGCGACACCGAGCTTGCCCAGCACGGCCGACACGTGACCCTCGACGGTCCGGGTGCCCAGACCGAGGTCCTGGGCGATGAGCCTGTTCGACCGCCCGCGGGCCAGGAGTGCCAGGACGTCGGACTCCCGGGGGGTCAGGGACCCGGCCGTGGACGGGGTGGCCCGGGACCGGCGGGCCAGGCGGAGCGAGACGTCGCGGTCGAGCACGAACACCCCTCGGGCTACGGCGCGGATGGCGTCCACGAGGTCGCGACCGGACGCCTGCTTCAGGAGGTAGCCGCCCACGCCGATGTCGAGGGCCTCGGTGACGTAGGCGTAGTCGTCGTAGGCGCTCACGATGAGTACCCGCACCTCCGGTGCCGACGCAGCGGCGGCCCGGGCGAGCTCGAGCCCACTCATCCCGGGGAGGTTGACGTCGACCAGGGCGACATCGGGCCGGGTCCGGTCGAGGACGTCCAGCCCGTCCTCACCGGAGCCGGCCTGTCCGACCACCTCGATGTCCGCGACCTGGCCCAGGAGCTGGACCGTCCCCTCGCGCACCAGCGCGTGGTCGTCGACCACGATCACGCGGACCGTCGCGGCCTGCGCCGGGCCGTCCGGAGGCGGGGCAGCTCGGAGCGGCGCCACCTCGGATCGCGGGGTCCGTGCCGTCATTGCAGCCTCCAGACGTTGACTTGTCGGGAACCCCGTGGTACTACGTGGCTATACCCGTAGTATCACGGTACTACGTCAAGTAGTTCACTACACGTTAGACCGGGGGTCCGGAATGACAATAGAGGTGCAGGAAGCGCACGTGGAGGTGGGCCGGCTGGCCGACCCGGTCCCGGTGGCCGTGCGGCTCCACCCCCGCCTACGCGAGGGCATGGCCGAGCGGTTCGACACCTCGGACCCCGAACCAGGGCTCGACGTGGCCCGCAACCCCCATGTCGCCCGGCTGCTGGCCAACCGCAAGCTGCAGTTCCTGCTGATCCTGCCCAACCAGCTGGTGTTCTGGACGGTGATCTTCGTCGGCATCTTCGGAACGGCGATCCCCGGTCTGAACTTCGGGGCCGCCATCACCTGGTACGTGTGGTTCTGCCTGGTCTTCGTAATGATGGTCGTGGTGGGCAGGGCGTGGTGCGCGATGTGCCCGTTCGGCGGGTTCGGCGAGTGGATCCAGCGGCGCACTCTCTGGCAGCGCACCCAGAAGACCTTCTCGCTGGGTCGCAAGTTCCCCGAGCCGCTGGCCCGCCTCGGATTCATCCTGCCGGTCGGATCGTTCCTCCTCCTCACCTGGATCGAGGAGTACTTCAACATCGCCGGACCGGGAAACCCGGCGGCCACCAGCTTCATGGTCATCGGCATCGTCTCGTCGGCACTGCTGTTCTTCCTGGTGTTCGAGCGCCGGACATTCTGCCGGTACATCTGCCCGCTGACCTCGCTGATCGGGACGGTGGGGTCGATGGGCACCGTGGCCGGGTTCCGCACCCGGGACCGCGAGGTCTGCCTGAGCTGTGACACCAAGGACTGCATGCGCGGGGGCGACGAGGGCTTCGGCTGCCCGTGGTACACCTGGCCGGGCAGCGCCGACTCGAACCTCTACTGCGGGCTGTGCACCGAGTGTTACAAGGGCTGCAACGAGGACAACGTCGGGCTGTTCCTGCAGAAGCCGCTCACCTCGGTGGTGGCACCGAGCCGTCGCCGGGCCGACGTGGCCTGGGCCATCGCCCTGCTGTGGGGCCTGGTGCTCTACCAGCAGTTCAACACCACCCACGCCTACGCCATCGTCGACAACTGGCTGAACGCCAGGCTCCACATCCCCCACTACCCGAGCCCGGTCGCCTACTTCGCCGTGATCGGGGCGCTGGCCCTGGTGACGGCCGGCATCGCCTGGGTGATCTCCCGGGTGAGCGCACGGAGCGACATCGAGTTCGACGTGCCCGGTGACTTCCCCGACCGCCGCTCGAAGTTCCGTGCCTACTTCCTGCCCATCGCCTACGGCCTGATCCCGGTGGTGGGGGCGGACTACTTCGCACGGCAGCTGCCCAAGTTCTTCCTCAACTCGCCCCGGGTCATCCCGTCGGTCCAGCACATGTTCGGGTACTCGGGCACCCACTCCACGCTCTACAACACCAGCCTCCTGCACACGTCGGGGATCGTCATCGCCCAGCTGATCGTCATCGGCCTCGGAACCGCTGGGTCGCTGTGGTCGATGTGGCGGATCGGCACCCGCGACATGCTGCCGGTGAGCCGTAACGCCACCGTCATCCGGGTCGCGACCAGCCTGGCGGTGATCGCCTGCGGGCTGACCGCGGCGCTCATGTACGTGGCGATGCAGGCGGCACCCTGATCATGCGAAACACCCCGAACCGAACGACGAACCCGGTACCCACGAGCACGGAGGCACCACAGTGACCATCACCGAACCGGCAGGGACGTCGACCGCCACGGCGGGCGGGCCGCACGTCCAGGTCCTGGCCGACCGCTGCGCCGGCTGCGAGGAGTGCGTCGTCCGGTGCCCGACCCGGGCACTCTCGATGGACGCCGACCGGTGGATCGCTCGGGCCGACGACGAACTCTGCGTGGGCTGCCGGCAGTGCTCGCGGACCTGCCCGTTCTCGGCCATCGTGGTCGAGGGGCCGCTGATGGTGGGGCCGCGCCTCGACCCCGAACCGGTCCGCCCGGGGCCGCTGCTCGGGTCCAACGTCGAGATCCGCTCGGGGTTGGCCGGGTGGGACGAGGCCGTCGCCGAGGCGGAGCGGTGCCTGCAGTGCCCGGACCCGACGTGCATGCGCGGATGCCCGGCCCACAACGACATCCCCGGCTTCATCGCCGCCATCCTCGACCGCGACCTCGACAAGGCCCACGCCGTCCTGCGGCGCACCTCGGTGCTGCCCGACGTCTGCTCGCGGGTCTGCAACCAGGCCGCCCAGTGCGAGGGGGCGTGCAGCTGGTCACTCGCCGGCGGCACGCCCGTCTCGATCGGTCGCCTCGAGCGCTTCATCACCGAGAACCTCCCCGTTCCGCCGCCCGCACGCGTGGCTCCGACCGGGCTCTCGGTGGGGATCGTGGGCTCGGGACCGGCCGCGGCGGGTGCGGCGTGGGAGCTGGTCGAGGCGGGCGCCTCGGTCACCGTGTACGAGAAGGACGCCATGCCGGGGGGTCTCTGCATCTGGGGCATGCCCGGCTTCACCCTTCCCGACGAAGTCGCCGCCCGGCCCTGGGTCCAGCTCGTCGATGCGGGCGTGGACCTCCGCTGCGGCACGGAGATCCGTCCCGAGGACATCGACGGGCTGCTCGACGCCCACGACGCCGTGGTCATGGCCTACGGCGCCGGCTCGCCGCTGCGCCTCCCGGTGCCGGGTGTGGAGCTCGGCGGCGTGCTCAGCGCAACGACGTTCCTGCAGGGATCCAGGCTCGCCCTCGAGCCAGGTGGCGACCATGCCGCCTTCCTCGCCGAACTGGGCCTGCCGACCGATGTCGACGAGGCGTCCGAGACGGGCCCGCAGGTACTCGTGCTCGGGGCCGGCAACACTGCGATGGACGTGGCCCGGAGCGCCCGGCGCCTCGGCCTGCGCGCCACCTGCGTCGACTGGCTCGACGAGCGGTTCTGTCTGGCCCGTCCCGACGAGCTCGCCGAGGCGCGCCACGAAGGGGTCGACGTCCGCTTCCTGCGGACCTTGATCGCGCTGCACGGGGACGAGGGCCGTGTGGCGGTGGCCGAGCTCGCCCGCACCGTCCAGGACAGTGCCGCCCGTCGGCCGAAGGTGGTCACGGGCGACCCGGAGGAACTCCGGGTCGATCTGGTCGTCACGGCGATGGGCTACCGCATCGACCCGGCCTTCGCCGAAGCGCTCCCCGGCACCCCGATTCGGCGCGAGGCCACCGGAGTGCCCGACCGGCGGTGGACGGCGAGCGGCATCCTCGCCAACCCGGCCTCGGCCTTCTCCAACAACAGCCCGGTCGGCAAGCTGGCACTCGGGCGCGAGGTCGGGCTGTGGGCGGCGGCGCTGCCACGTTCCCAGCGGCTGTGGACTGCGGGCGACGCTCTGATCGGCCCGGGCACCGTGGTGGAGGCCATGTCTCAGGGCCGGCGGGCCGCCGCCGCGCTCCTCGACGCGCAGCCGAGCCGTCCGGGCCGGCCCGACGACGGCTGGACCCATGGACTGCGCCGGGTGCTGGTGTGCTACGAGAGCGTGGGGGGAACCACGGCGCGGGCGGCGCACGCCATCGGGGACCACCTGTCGGCGCAGGGGAACTGCGTGCAGGTCCTGCCGATCGACCAGGTCGGGCCCCCCGAGCTCGCCTCCGCCGATGCGCTGGTCGTGGGGACGTGGGTGGAGGGCCTGGTGGTGGCTGGCGTCCATCCGGCCAAGGCGATGCGCCGGTGGCTGGCCGAGCTGCCGCCGCTGGCCGGACGGCCGGCGGCCGTGTTCTGCACCTACGGAATTGCGCCACGGAAGGTCACGGACGAGCTGAACGAGGCCCTCGAGCAGCGCGGAGCGGTCGTGGTCGCCCAGGCGGCGTTCGCCTCGAAGGAGCTGAAGGACGTGTCGGACGGCACTCGGCCGAGGGCGTTCGCCGAGGAGTTGGCCGGCCGGCTCCAGGTCCGGGTGGCGACCGCTCCCTAGCGGACCGGGCGCACCACGTCCCTGCCGGGGTCGTCGGTCGGGTCCCCTGCGGAGGAGGAGGACCCCCGGTACTCCGGTACTGCACGGCCCGGCCGTGGGAGCGGCACCTCCTCGAGCGACCGGGCGATCCGTCGGAGCAGCGACCGGATGGTGGCGGTCGCCACGTGGGTGAGCGCGGCCTCGTCGAGGGCCGCACCGGCACGTCCGAGTGGCGGGCGGTAGCGACCGGCCAGGCTGACCTCGGAGCGGGCTGCGTCCAGCGAGGCGAGCCGGAACTCCCCTTCGAAGCGAGGGAAGAGCCCGGTAGGCCCGGTGGCCTCCCAGACGACCGGGACCACCAGGGTCTCGTCGGTCCCCACCGGGGTCCCGAGGTGGACCGTCACGGACTTCCCGAGCCACGTCGGTCCTCCCGGGCCCAGACGCAGGTGGAGCTCGTCCTCCTCGTCGTCGGCGGCCTCCACGTGGGGGACCAGCCAGGAGCTCCCCGTGCGCAGCGTGGCGGCCACGACGGCGGCCGACAGCTCTACCTGCACCGAGTCGACGATGGCCACCGAGAACGGATGCTGTCCGTGCGCGTCGGCCGGGACGGGGTAGGTGCCCGCATCGATCTGCCGGTCGCGTTCGACCAGGTCGGCCAGGGTGGTCCTGGCCAGGGTGCCCCGCAGGGCCGCCGTGGCGGCGGTCCAGGTCTCGTGCAGTGGGCAGACCTGCTCCCAGCGGCAGGGCCCATTCCCGAGCACGCACGCCTCCGGGACCAGCCGTCCCTCGGCCGCCTCGACGACTTCGAGGACGGTGACCTCCTCCGGCGGGCGGGAGAGCCGGTAGCCACCGTTGGTCCCGAAGTAGGACACGGCCAGGCCGGCCCTCGACAGGTCGCCGAGGATCTGGGAGGCGTAGGTGCGCGGCACGCCCATCTCCGCCGACACCTGGCGCAGCTTCTTCGGCGTCCCGGACTCGAACGCCCGGGCGAGGCAGAGGGCGGAGCGCACGACGTAGTCGCCCCGCTTCGACAGGGCCAGGTTCACCGCTCCAGTGTACCGAGCCGGTTGACGTGAGAACTCCTGCTCCCGGCGAGGGTGCGAAGGTGTGAGCGCCGAACATCTCATCCACCCGGCCCAGGCCGCCGGTCGCTGTTCGTGGATCAGACCGAAGGTGGTATCCCTTCGACGTAGCTTCGTACGAGCCGGATCAACTCCTGGTGGCGGGGAATCGGCCGCGAGCAGAGCTTGCTTACCCGGGGCCCGGGGTAGGCGGTGGTCGCCGTAGTGGGCGATGCACGGGTCAAGGTCTGGTTGGAAGGGGTGGATCGGCCCGTGCTGACCACCTGACGGTGCCCGGCCACAGGGTTCTGCGTGGGTTT
>Ga0307372_10004703_pt1 | contig 20872 bp, 22 predicted proteins | sample OX1MG_FD_202533 | JGI IMG/M metagenome (GOLD analysis project Ga0307372, IMG submission 202533) | Soil microbial communities from Risofladan, Vaasa, Finland - OX-1 | ecosystem: Environmental > Terrestrial > Soil > Coastal area > Acid sulfate soil | place: Finland: Risofladan, Vaasa | collected...
CGCATCGCAACCCTCCCCCAAAACTGAGGGGGCGGAAGTGAGATACTCTCGACGCCTCTTTTTTTGAGGCCCAGGAGGCCGGTCAGCTTGCTCACCAAATCTCGACGTCAAGCGATGGGAAAAATTTGGCGAGCGCCGTGAAATGGCAGGCCAGTTCGGTCAGCTCGACCAATTCCGCATCATTAAACCATTGCTTTAAGTGTTCGATTTCCTCGTCCGTTACCTTGTAGGCCCACAGCGCAATCTTCCGGCCGTAATCGAAAACCGCGAGCTCAAGCTCCGAAAATGCCGCCCGGTGCTGATCGTAATCCTTGAGTTTTTCGACTTGCTCCGCACCTGCTCCTGCAAACCGCGACGCGGCTGAATGCCAGGCAGTTCAATACGGGCATTGCAGGGCCCCGGCGATCACCGTGCCTAACATCTCGACCAGTTGCTGCGAACGCTGAGCAATCAGCCCCTCGCGCACCAGGTACCAGTCGTACTGGAGTTTCAGTTCCAGCAGCCGCGGGCTGAGTCCGTAAGCGTTGGCTATCTGTAACGCCCATTGATGATGGTCGTCGGTCCCCTTCTGGCGCCATGGATGGTCCATGTCGAGGGCGATCTTCGCGTATTGCCCTCCGGTCCGTTCCATGTACGCGGCGAGGACCTTGCCGACCTCGGGCGGTGGGTTGTTGAGGTCTTCGATTAATTTTATTCTCGGCGCCATTTCTTCGACCCCGCTCTTTCAACTCAGATGGAATTTCCGGCGCGCACGCTAGTCCTCCTCACTTTTCATAATGACGATCGCGTTTCAAGGATGGTGGTCCGCCGCGCGATGCGCGCACGCTTCTGACTCCCTCCCCCACTGTTTCGGGGGAGGGAGCCCAGGAAATTCAGGCGGGCGGCGGCTGAGCGGCGGGCAGCCAGACGGTGACGGTCGTGCCCTCGCGCAGGCGGCTCTCGATCTTCAGGCGGCCGTGATGAAGCTGCACGATATGCTTGACGATCGCGAGTCCCAGCCCGGTGCCGCCCAGCTCGCGCGAGCGTGCCCGATCGACCCGGTAGAAGCGCTCGGTCAGGCGCGGGATGTCGGCCGCCGGGATGCCGTCGCCGGTGTCGGCGACCGCCAGTTCGACGCCCGCATGCGGCTCGCCGTTGGCGCCGTCGGAGGCCGCCCGCGACTCGACGGTGACGCTGCCGCCGCGCGGCGTGTACTTGATGGCGTTGTCGATCAGGTTGAGCATCACCTGCTGCACGCGATCGCGATCGGCGGCGATCTCGGGCAGTCCGTCGGGGCATTTCATCGCCAGCGTGACGCCGTGGCGTTGCGCCTGCTCCTGCATCAGATCGACCGCTTCGCCGAGCGCGCGGCGCGGCGCCAGCGCCTCCAGCTTGAGCGCGGCGAAGCCGCGTTCCAGGTCCGAGAGTGAAATCAGGTCGTCGAGCAGGCGCGAAAGGCGGCGCGCCTGGCGCTCGATGATGCCGAGGAAGCGCTGGCGCGTCTCGAGCTCGTCGACCCCCTCCATCAGCGTCTCCGCATAGCCGCACAGGGCGCTCAAGGGAGTGCGCAACTCGTGCGTCAGGTTGGCGATGAAGTCGGTGCGCACGGTCTCGTACGACTTGAGCTGGGTGATGTCGTGAAACACGAACACCCAGGCCGCGGCCGCTCCCCGCGCGGGCGTGAGTGGCGCCGCGCTGGCGCTCAGATTATGCGGCGTCGGAGTCTGGATGGTGATTTCGGCGCTCGCCATCCGCTGACCAGTGGCCGCGCCCTGGCCGGCGGCCGCCGTGGCCATCGAGCGCGCGACGAATTCCTGCAGGCGCGGATCGCGGCACAGTTCGACGAAGTCGCGGCCGCGGTAGTCGATAGTTTCGGCCAGCGCGAACATCCTGAGCGCCGCGCCGTTGAGCAGCACCACGGCGCCGTTGGCATTGGTGACCACCACCGCTTCGCTCATGCCGCGCAGGATCGCGTCGAACTCGCCGGCCTCCTCGGACAGCCGGCCGAGGTCGGCGATTACCGCGCCGGCGCTCTCGAGCAGCAGATGCTCGGCGCGGCCCATCGCATCGCGCGAGTCGGCGGTGAAATGGGCCGGCGGCCGGCGCCCGGCGAGCGCCGAGGCAACCGCGCTGATGCGTTCGACGCTCTGCAGCCACCATCCGACGATGGTGCCGGCCGCGACGATTGCGAGCAGCGCCCCGGCGCCGATCGCGATCAGCATCCATACCCAGTAACCCGGCTGGTTGGCCGCGATTACCGCCAGCAGCACCGCCGGCGGCACGATCGCCAGCAGGATGACGGCGGCAAGGCGCAGCTTTAGGCTTCTAGTCAAGCGCGCTGGGGTCGAAGCGGTAGCCGACGCTGCGGACGGTCAGGATCAGCAGGGGATTGGCGTCGTCGCGCTCGATATGCTGGCGCAGGCGGCGGACGTGAACGTCGACCGTGCGCGGCTCGACGAAGGTGTCGCGTCCCCACACCATGTCGAGCAGTTGTTCGCGGGTGTAGACGCGCAGCGGATGCTGCACGAAGAAGCGCAGCAGCTCGAATTCGCGCAGCGCCAGGGTTTCGCGCTCGCCTTCGACCCACACCTGGTAGGTGTCGAAATCGATCCGCAGGCGGCCGCGTTCGTAGAGGCCATCGCTCGCCGGCTCGCTGGCATGGCCGGCGCGGCGCAGCAGCGCGCGCACCCGTGCGACAAGCTCGCGCGGCGAAAAGGGCTTGACCACGTAATCGTCCGCGCCCATCTCCAGGCCGATCACGCGATCGACCTCCGAGCCGCGCGCGGTAACCACCAGGATGGGCAGACTGGCCAGCTCGGCATCGGCGCGAAGCTGGCGGCAGATCTCGAGTCCGGGCATCCCGGGCAGCATCAGATCGAGCACCACCAGGTCGGGCGGATGCTGGCGGATGCGGGTCAGCGCGCTGGCGCCGTCGCCGCGCTCCTCGACCGCGAAGCCCTCGCGCTCGAGGTTGTAGCGGATCAACTCGCGAATCTCGCTCTCGTCCTCGACCACCAGGATGCGATTATGCACCGGCGCCCGCGTCTCCGGCTGCTGCGGCTGAGTCATCGTTGAGCTCATGATGGTTGCTCGTGTTTGGGATCCATATGCTTGATGTTTTTGCCTTCAACCATGTAGACCACCATCTCCGCGATATTGGTTGCGTGGTCGGCGATCCGCTCGAGGTACTTGGAAACGAACAGCACCCGGGTTGCCACCCCGATGGTGTGCGGATCCTCGGCCATGAAGCTCAGCAGCTCGCGGTAGATCTGGTAGTTGAGGAGGTCGACTTCGTCGTCGCGCGCGATCACCTGCTCGGCCAGCGTGGTGTCGTTGCGCATGAAGGCGTCGAGGCTGTCCTTGACCATCGTTTGCGCGATCGAAGCCATCCGCGGAATGTCGATATAGGGTTTGAGCTGCGGCTCTTCGTTGAGCTCCAGGGCGCGCTCGCAGATGTTGACCGCGTTGTCGCCGATGCGCTCGAGGTCGGTAGTGATCTTGAGGCCGGTGGTGATGAAGCGCAGGTCGCTGGCGGCCGGCTGATGCAGCGCCAGCAGGTTGATGCAGCGGCCGTCGGTCTCGATATCCATGCGGTTGACCTCGGCGTCGCGCTCGATCACCGTCCGGGCGTGGACGGAATCGCGCTCCACCAGTGCCTCGACGGCCTCGGTGATCTGGCTCTCGACCAGTCCGCCCATCTTGATGAGTCCGGCGCGCAAGCCGCGCAACTCCTCCTCGTACTGACGGTTGGTGTGCTGCGGTTGAGTAACATTCATGCCGCCCTCCCGGCGCTAACCGAAGCGCCCGGTAATATAGTCCTCGGTCTCGGGCCGAGTCGGATTGGTGAAGATCTGCTTGGTGCCGCCGAACTCGACCAGTTCGCCGTTGTACATGAAGGCGGTGTAATCCGAGGTCCGCGCCGCCTGCTGCATGTTGTGCGTGACGATTACGATCGTGTAGCGCTCCTTGAGCTCGAGCAGCAGCTCCTCGATGCGCGCGGTCGAGATCGGGTCGAGCGCCGAGCACGGCTCGTCCATCAGCAGCACCTCGGGCTCCACTGCCAGCGCACGGGCCACGCACAGGCGCTGTTGCTGGCCGCCCGAGAGGCTCACTCCCGGCGCGTCGAGGCGGTCCTTGACCTCTTCCCATAGCGCCGCGTTATGCAGGCTGCGTTCGACAATCTCATCGCGCTCGGCGCGGCTCAAGCGGGCGCTATTGAGCCGCAGCCCGGCCGCGACGTTCTCGGCAATCGACATGGTCGGGAACGGTGCGGGCTTCTGGAACACCATCCCGATGCGCCGGCGGATTTGCGCGGGGTCGAGACCGGCGGCGTAGATATCGTCACCGTCGAGCAGCACTTCGCCGACGGCGCTCGCTCCCGGCACTTCCTCGTGCATCCGGTTGAGGCATCGCACCAGCGTCGATTTACCGCATCCCGACGGGCCGATGATCGCGGTCACCAGATTAACGCCGACGTTAAGGTTGACATTGGTGAGGGCCTGAACCTGGCCACGGCTGAAGTAGGCGTTCAGATTGCGGCAAATAAGCTTGTCGGCCATAAGGGTCTATCTGGGCACCCGCGCGGCGCCCCTGGTCATCCATCTTACGCCGATTTCAAGCGCCAGCACGATGCAGGTGAGGACCAGCGCGCCCGCCCAGGCCTGACGTTGCCAGTCGGCGAAGGGCGAGATCGCGAAGGCGTAGACCTGCACGGTCAGCGAGGCAATCGGCTGGGTTACCGAGGTCGACCAGAACTGGTTGCCGAAGGAGGTGAACAGCAACGGCGCGGTTTCGCCGGCGATCCGCGCGATCGCCAGGATCACCCCGGTGGCGACCCCGGTCATCGCGGTCGGCACCACGATCGAGAGACTGGTGCGCCAGCGCGGCACCCCCAGCGCCAGGGCCGCCTCGCGCAACTCGCGCGGCACCAGCTTGACCATCTCCTCGGTGGTCCGGGTGATCAGGGGAATCATGATGACCGCCAGCGCGAACGATCCGGCCAAGGCCGAAAATCCGTGCATCGGCCGCACCACCACCGCATAGGCGAAAATTCCTACCACGATCGACGGCACCCCCATGGTGATGTCGGCGGCGAAGCGGATCGCGCGGGCTACCGAGGTCAAGGGATGTTCGGCCAGGTAGAGTCCGGCCCCGATTCCGACCGGGACGCCGATCAGACAGGCCATCCCGACCAGCTCGAAGGTCCCGACGATCGCATTGGCCATCCCGCCGCCATGCTCGCCGACCGGCTTGGGCATCTGTGTGAAAAAGTTGAGGTTGAGGCTGCTGGCGCCCTTGCTCACCAGGTAGCCGAGCACCAGGAACAGCGGCACGACCGCGAGCAGCGTCGCCACGGCGGTGACCGCGATCATCGCGTCGCTCTTGAGCTTGCGGCGGAACTGGCTGGTCATTTCCGAGCTCCGGTTCATCGCGTCTCGTCCCCCTGCCCGCGCGTCACGCTCAGCACCAGGACCCGGGCGGCGATGTTCAGCAACACGCCGACCGCGAGCAGCACCAGCCCGAGTTCCATCAGCGACGACACGTAGAGATTCGAGGTCGCCTCGGCGAACTCGTTGGCGATAACGCTGGCCAGCGTTGCAGAGGGCGCGAACAGCGAGGCCGCGATTTGCGGGCGATTGCCGATCACCATCGCCACCGCGATAGTTTCGCCCAGCGCCCGTCCCAGCCCCAGGATGATACCGCCGATTATTCCGGAACGTCCGTATGGCAGCACTGCCGTGCGCACCATCTCCCAGCGCGTCGCCCCCAGCGCCAGCGCAGCCTCGCGCTGCACCTGCGGCACGGCCCGGAAGACATCGGTGCAGACCGACGCGATGTAGGGCAGCACCATGATCGCCAGCAGCACCCCCGCGCACAGCATGCTGACCGAGATGTGCGGCCCGGTGAACAAGGGCACGAAGCCCAGCGTACCGAGCGCCGGCTCGACGTGATCGCGCAGCCATGGCCCGAGCACGAAGATTCCCCACAAGCCGTAGACCACGCTTGGAATCGCGGCCAGCAGCTCGACCAGGAATCCAATCCGGCGGCCCAGCCATTCCGGCGCCGTCTCGCTCAGGTAGAGCGCCGTGCCGAGGCTCAGCGGCACCGCGATCAGCAGCGCCAGCGTCGAGGAAACCACCGTTCCGTAGATAAACGGCAGCGCCCCGTACACATCATTGGCCGGGTCCCAGTCGGTGCTGACGACGAAGCCCAGTCCGAATTGTTTGATCGAGGGGGTGGAGCCGAGGACCAGCGAGAGCGCCAGTCCAAACAGGATCGCGAGAATTATCAGCCCGAGCCCTAAGGTGGTAAACGCGAACAGGCGGTCGCCGAACGGCCGCACGCCAAAGCCGGGACGCCGGCGCCCCTCACCTCTCCCCACAGCCGCCGTATCTGCCGTCGCTTCGAGGAATTCTGCCAAGCGCATCCGCCTTAATATGCCCTGCCGATACGCTTCGATCGGATGAACTGCATGCTATGCCGCCCGCAAAAGGAAATTAAGGAAGTAGTGTTACGAAATTGTTACGGCGTCGCCAAATCGAAATTAACTTCGAAACTGCGCGCCATTTTCGGGCCCGCCAGGGACATCTCGACGCTCCGCGCGCCATGTAGTATTTTCCCTTCATGAGCGTTTTGGTGCCCTATGTGGTCGAGCAGACCGGACGTGGTGAGCGTTCCTACGATATTTATTCGCGCCTGCTGAAGGACCGGATCATCTTTGTCGGCGGTCCGATCGGCGACGACCTCGCCAACCTGGTGACTGCGCAGCTGCTGTTCCTCGAATCCGAGGATCCCGAGAAAGAGATCAGCATGTACATCAACTCGCCGGGCGGGTCGGTCACCGCCGGCCTGGCGATCTACGACACCATGCAGTTCGTCAAACCTCCGGTCTCCACGCTGTGCGTCGGTCAGGCCGCGAGCATGGGCGCGGTGCTGCTGACGGCTGGCACCAAGGGGCGCCGCTATGCCCTGCCCCACGCCCGCATGATGATCCATCAGCTCTCGGGCGGCTTCGAGGGTCAGGCCACTGACATCGATATCCAGGCGCGCGAAGCGCTGCGACTGCGCGAGGTGCTCAACGATATCCTCGCCCATCACACCAGCCAGAATATCAAGCGGGTCGAGCGCGACACCGACCGCGATACCTTCATGACTCCGACGCAGGCGGTCGAGTACGGGCTCATCGACGAGGTAATCGTTGGCCGCACCGTCAACCGCACCCCGTAGCGACGCCGCGCGGCCCGGCAGCCCGATCACGCATCGCCGCGCATTCGTGCTAGGCTCGCCGCCCGTATCACCGGGAGCGGCGGGATAAGATGGCCAAAGTCGATTTCTATTTCGATTTCCTCAGCCCCTACAGCTATCTCGCAACCTTTCGGCTTCCGCGCCTGCGCGCCGAGTTCGGCGCCGAGATCGTCTTCCACGTAGTCGACCTCGAGGCCGCCAAGCAGGCCATCGGCAATACTCGTCCGGCCAGCCATCTGCTGCCCCGCAAGTTGCGCTATCTGAAAACCGACCTGGCGCGCTGGGCCGCACGCTACCAGGCTCCGCTGGCCTTTCCTGAAACCCTCGCCCATGTCGATCTCAAGGCCGCCGCGCGCCTCAATCGGGGCTTCCTGTATGCCACGCGCCGCGGCGCCGGCGAGGCCTACCTCACGGCCGCCTTTGCCGCGTTATGGCAGGCCCGGCGCGAGCCGAGCGAGGCGACGCTGAAAGACGTGGCCGCGAAAGCGGGCCTCGATCCGCGCGAGCTTGCAGCCGCTGCCGACGCCCCCGAAACCATCGCCGAGTACGCGCGTGAAAATCTCGAAGCGCAGGCCCGCGGAGTCTTTGGCGTGCCGACTTTTGTCGTCGGCGATCAGTTATTCTGGGGCAACGACCGCATCGACTTCCTCGAAGAGTACCTGCGCGATCCCGGGGCGGCGGTGCATCTGTAAGCGAGCGCGGCCATCACGGGTCAGGAGCAGGCGTGAGCGGTCAGAGTGGGGACAGACCATGACGCAAATTCATTTCTATTTTGATTTCTTCAGCCCCTTCTCTTATCTGGCCAGCCTGCGGATCGGCGATCTCGCCGCCCGCCACGGCGCGACCGTGGTCTACCATGTGGTGGATAACCAGGTTATCAAGCGCAACGCCGGAACCACCGGGCGACCCAATCATGCGCTGCCGCCCAAGTATCGCTACCTGCGCGCCGACCTTGCCCGCTGGGCGCGCCGCTACGGGGTGCCGCTCGTCTCGCCGGAGAGCGTCTCGCACATGGACCCTACTATTCCGCCGCGCATCGGCCGCGGCTTCCTGGTCGCCCGACGCCGCCAAAAAGAGCTTGCCTACCTGAGCGCCGCCTATCGCAAGGTCTGGGGCGAAGCCGCCGAGATGAACGACGCCCTGCTGCGCGAGCTGGCGGCGGTCGCCGGATTGCCGGCCGCGGACTTCTTGAAGGCGGTCGATTCCGACGAGATCCGCAAGGAGGCCGAGCGCGAGATCGCCGAGGCTTCCGAACGCGGCGTGTTCGGCGTGCCCAGCGTGATCGTCAACGACGAGCTGTTCTGGGGCAACGACCGGCTCGACATGGTCGAGGACTTGCTGCGCGACGCGTCGAAGGGCGCGCGCGCCTAGTTTGCGGAATAGTTAGATGGGGCGCGAAAACAACTATCAGGAGGCACGACGATGCCAACCAAGCGCGAGTTGATGACGGCCAAGGATGTTAACGGAGCGTGGGTAATTCTGCCGACCACGGCCAAGGAAGGCGCGGAGGATTGGCGGATGACCGACACGCTGGACCTCGACGAAACCGCCCGCGCAGTCGACGCGCTGGTCCGCGCCGGAGTCGACGGGCTGCTCTCGATGGGCACCTTCGGCGAGGGCGCCACCCTGACGCTCGACGAGAAGCAGCGCTTCATGGCGGCGCTGGTCGAGTCGGCGCGCGGCCGTATCCCGGTGTTCGTCGGCACCACCACGCTCAACACCCGCGACACCATCGCGCTCACGCGCTACGCCGCCGATCTCGGCGCCGACGGCACCATGCTCGGCATCCCGATGTGGTGTGCGCCGAGCGTCGCCACCGCGGTGCGCTTCTACAAGGACGTGGCCGAGGCCTGCCCCAACATGGCGATCTCGGTCTACGCCAATCCGGAGGCCTTCAAGTTCGACTTCCCCCACGCCTTCTGGGCGCAGGTCGGCGAGATTCCGCAGATCGTTTCGTGCAAGTACATCGGGGTCGCCGGCCTGCTGCAGAATATCGATCTCTCGAAACGCAGAATCCGGCTGATGCCGATCGAGCTCGATTACTATGCCGGCGCGCGGGTCGACGATTTCGTCACCGCCTTCTGGAGCAGCGGCGCAGTATGCGGCCCCAAGCCCAGCCTTGCGCTGCGCGACGAGGTCATCAAGGCGCGCCAGACCGGCGACTGGAGCCGCGCCAAGAAGATCAACGACGAGATGGGCAAGACCGTCCAGACTCTGTTCCCGCACGGCAGCTTCAAGGAATTCTCGATGTACAACATTGGCATCGAGAAGGAGCGCATGCAGGCCGCGGGCTGGATGAAGGTCGGACCGTGCCGGCCGCCGTACCATGTGGTACCCGAGGACATCCGCGAGGGCGCGCGCATCGCGGGTCAGCGCTGGGCCGAGCTCGACAAGCGCATCCCGCTGCCCTGACGCGCTCTCGGCGCCTGACGACAAATCGATGAAGCACCGCGACGGGCGTCCGCACCGGGCGCCCGTCGCGTCTTAGCGTGACCCAACTTCGTGTCAGGATGTAATTCGATGATTGGACTGTTCACTGAGGGATCGCTCACCCCGGGCCGCACTACTCACGCCTACTACCGCGAACTCGGCGAGCAAATCGTGATCGCCGACCATCTCGGCTACGACCTCTTCTCGACCACCCAGAGCTACGGCCTCGATCACGCCGACTCGACCTTCTCGGTGGTGCCCGATCCGCTCGCGCTGTTCCTGGCCCAGGTGCCGCGCACCGAACGGATAAAGCTTCTCACCGCGATCATGATCGCGCCGTTCCATCATCCGGCGATGGCGCTGTCGGACTTCGCCGCCGCCGACGTGCTGAGCGGCGGACGCGTGATGATCGGTATCGGCCGCGGCCATCCATGGCTCTACGAGCGGCTGGGCTTCGATCAGAACGAATCGAAGGCGCGCGCCTCGGAGTTCTGCCGCATGATCAAGACCATCCTCGACGCGCCCACCGCCCGCCATACGCTGGACGGCAAATTCTGGCGGGTGCACGATTTCGAGCTGGTGCCGCAATTCGCGCAAAAGGCGCCGCAGGTCTTTTTCGCGGTTTCGGTCAGCCCCTCTTCGGTCGTCGAAGCGGCCACCCACGGCTTCGGAATCCTGATCCCGGCCTACCTCGGTACGCCGATCGAGTTGATCGAGATGCTGATGCGCACCTATCGCGACGAATACCGGAATCGATGGGGTAACGCCGGCACGATTCTGCTCGGCGTCAACTTTTACGGCCTCCCCGACGAGCGCGCGGCGATTGCGATGGGGGCGCGGGCACTGGCGGTGCAGATGAAGGTCTTCGCGCGCAACATGACCGGCTACGTCGAGAAATTCGGCGATCAATACCCGGCTTATCGCGAGATCGGCAACATGTTCGAAGAGATGTCCGATCCCAAGGTTTGCGAGCAGCGCGTGATGGGGGACTTCCCGCGCCATCTCGCGTTCTGGGGCAACCGGCCGGTGCTCGAAAAAAAGCTCACCGAAGTGATCGCGCGGCTGCGCCCCGACGGCCTGATCCTCAACATCGATTGCGGCGGTATCGCGCTCGAAGCCGCGGCCGCCTCGATGCGCTTTTTCGCCAGCGAACTGATGGCCGACGTGCGCAGGTGGCTTGGAGCTGAGCGGTGAGCGATAGGCCGGCGATTTCCGCCCACGACCCGCATCCGCGCCAACGGCTTGCGGTGCTCGGTACGGAAATCTCTTACGTCGACCAGGGTGCCGGCGATCCGGTCGTGTTCCTGCACGGCAATCCCACCTCGTCCTACCTGTGGCGCAACATCATCCCGTATCTCGACGGTCTCGGCCGCTGTCTCGCGCCCGACCTGGTCGGAATGGGTGATTCGGGCAAAGCGCCTGACGGCTCGTATCGATTCGTCGACCATGCGCGTTACCTCGACGGCTGGTTCGACGCGCTGGGCTTGCACAACGTAACGCTGGTCGTGCACGACTGGGGTTCCGCGCTGGGCTTCCATTGGGCGTGTCGCAATCCAACCCGCGTCAAGGCATTGGCCTACATGGAAGCGATCGTCCAGCCGCTTACGTGGACGGATTGGAATCAGCAGGCGCGGCCGATCTTCGAAGCGATGCGCGGCCCGCAGGGCGAGGAAATCGTTCTGCAGAAAAATCAGTTCGTCGAGCGGATTCTTCCCGGCAGCATCATCCGCAAGCTGACCGAGCCCGAGATGGCCGCGTATCGGCGGCCGTGGCTCGTGCCGGGTGAAGGGCGTCGCCCGATGCTGCAATGGCCGCGCGAGATTCCAATCGACGGCGAACCGCAGGACGTGGTCGAGATCGTCAGCAACTATTCCCGGTGGCTCGCCCGCAACGCCATCCCGAAGCTATTCGTGAACGCCAATCCCGGCGCGATTCTGGTCGGCGCTCAGCGCGAGTTCTGCCGCACCTGGCCAAACCAGCGCGAGATCACCGTCAACGGCATCCACTTCATCCAAGAGGATTCGCCGCACGAAATCGGCACGGCCCTGGCTGATTGGTATCGCTCGATCTGAGCTCCAGCTATCGCCATAGGGCGTTAGCCTGGGGGTGACCTTAGGCTAACGCCACTTTATTCAGCCAGAGGCTAGTGATATCAGCCTAATTGCGCTAAGCTCTTTTTTTTCAAACTCACATGCCCGGGGGGGATTATGAAACATCGGCCGACCGGTGGCGCTCGACTTCTAATCGCGACCGCGGTCCTTTTTCTTATCGCCGGAGGTCCATCGATCTTCGCCGCGCGGCCGGCACTCGCCGCGGGTTCCACCGCGCTCGGCAGCGCCTGCGTCCCACCAACCAAGATGGACGGGACCCCGGCCAAGACCGCCTGGCGATTGTGGGTCGCAGCGACCTGCCCGGTGAACCAGAATCACTATCCGTACGTGGTCTGGGAAAATTGGCTTCAGCAGCCCCAGATGTATCCGGCCAACCCGGTCCAGGGACTGATCGTGCCTAATGCCGGACAAACCACCAGCGCTCATTTGCTGGGCCCCAGTCCATTGGGGATCGTCAATGGACTTCCTACCGACCCCGACACGGGATGCACCATAGCCTCGAACGGTCAGACTATCTGCGAAGAGGTGAGAGAAAACGGCGCGTTCGAGGATTATGTGTCGGCCACCGGGCTGTGGAATCGGGCGAATCAGCAGCAGGTGGCGCGCCAGCAGGTCGCCAGCGGGGTTCCGCAGATTAAATTTCCCAAGGCCGCGGTCGAAATCAAGGCCGACTGGATTAAATTGCCCAGTTGCGACAACCCGCCTGCCGGAGTCCATATCGAACAAATCGGCAGCTACTGCTTCGCGCTGGCCGGCATGCACCTGATATCCAAATTACGCGACAATTGGGTGTGGGCGACCTTCGAAGCGCAGAATCTCACGACCAATCCCAATCGTTGCGTGGTGCTCGGCTGCTTCGATCCGTGGGGATCCAGTCCTCCCCGAACCCAGGGTGCGGACACGCAATTGACCACGCAGTTGTCGAACCTGATGACGCGGGCCAATCTTGCGCCGGAGTGGCGCAATTATCGCCTCGATGGGGTCCAGCTCCATTTCGTCGATGCGCAAGGGAAACCTACGCTGTTGGGGAACTCGGTTATCGAGGGCGAGAACGCTGGCGTGCCGCTGACTCAATCGTCCTGTATCACCTGCCATCAGGTGTCCTCGATCAATCAGGACGGGACTGACGGCATTTCGCTGCTGACCAGTTCGCCGATCGGAAAGCCGGCGCCGTTGCCGAGCCATGCGTGGATCCATCGCGATTTCGTCTGGTCGCTGGGCGACGCCTGTTTCAATGCTGCCTTCCAGACTTGCGCATCACCCCCGTAAGCCCCCGGTTCTTATTTTTCCTTGAGTGATTGTTTGAGTGATTGACTGACCGGCCCCGGTCTTCGCGAAGAGACCGGGGCCTTTTTCATACGCGCCGCAGCATACGCCTGCGGGGTTTACTTTCCGGTCGATTCGTCCCATAACTGCCTCATCTGTTATCATGGGGCCACGGCCCTTTAACCTGTAAATTCTAAGGAGACGAAAGATGGCTGCGTACTTGATAGTCGACCTGGACGTGAAGGATCAGAATGGCTTCGAGGAGTATCGGCGCGGCGTCGGCCCGACCATCGCCGCACACGGCGGCAAGGCGATCGTGCGCAACGGCGCGTTCCAGGTGCTGGAAGGCAAATGGACGCCCAAGAGCGTGGTAGTGCTCGAATTCCCCTCGATGGACGCGCTCAAGGGCTGGTACAACTCGCCCGAGTACAAGCCGCTTATCGCCAAGCGCCAGTCCGCCGCGGTCGCCAACCTGGTCGCCGTCGAGGGCATCTAGCGAATCGCCGCAGCGGTCGGGTGAGGCAGCTATGAAGACCGTCGATTTCTATTTCGATCTGATGAGCCCCTACGCCTACCTGGCGTCGGTCCATCTCCCCGAGGTGGCAAAACGCTTCAAGGGCCAGGCCTCGTTTGTCTACCATCCGGTGGATCTGCTCGCGGTCAGATTCGCCGCCGGCAATAACGGTCCCTTCAACCGCCAGATCCCGAACAAGTTCAAGGCGCTGATCGCCGACCTTCATCGATGGGCGCGGCGCTACGAGGTGCCGCTCACGATGCCGGCCGATCTCAAGACGGCGCGCGCGAATCGGGGCTTTCTATGGGCGCGCTCGCAGGAACGCGAGATGGAGTACCTGCACGCGGCCTACGATGCGGTGTGGGGACATGGCAAGAACCCCGACACCGACGAGACCCTCAATGAGATCGCGCGGGCCGCGGGCCTGTCGCCCGAGAAGCTGCTGCGCGGCATCGATGAGCCGGCGATCGTCGGGCAATACGAACAGGAGACCGAGGCGGCGAAGGCGCGCGGCGTGTTCGGCGTGCCGGTCTTCCTGGTCGACGATCAAATCTTCTGGGGCAACGATCGGATCGAGTTTCTCGAGGAATATATCAGCGAATCTTCCCGCCAGTCGTAGTCCGGCGCGCTGCCGCGCGCCCGACGACCGGGCCTCGCGCGGGCCGGCTAATAGAAGAAGCTGGTCGGCGCGAGGCCGAGGCGCACGCGTCCGTACTGTTCGCCGGTTGGATCCCAGGTCAGCACGCCCGAGTGCACGGCAGCGTCGGCGTCGCGCGTGAAACGCTGCAGCGGGGCGCTGCGCTTGATCGCATGGGCGCCGGCCGCGTCGAACAGGCGGCGCGCCGCACGATTGCAGATCATGCCGCCGAAGGTGATATCGCGCCGGATTCGCAGCCGCTCGTCAACCGACATTTCCACCCCCGCCTGCCCCCACTCGATTAGCTGACGCAGGTTGCGACGCATCAGCACGCGCGCTGCGTCGACCTCGGCCGATGACTCGGCGAGCCGCAGATGGTTCGCCGGCCGCTCGGCCGCGCGCCCGCCGCCGATACCTTCGACCCGCCCGCGCATCAACTCCTCGAACGAATCGACCGCCCCCTGCGCCATCCCGATAACCGGTGCGGCGAGCGAATAGGTAAGCCAGGTATAGAGCGGCAGCTTGTAGAACGGGGTGCCATGCAACTCACGCCCGTCGCTATGCCCGCTCCCGGCCGCCTCCATGTTCAGGATTCGATGCTCGGGGACCAGCGCGTCGTCGACGAACACGTCATTGCTGCCGCTGCCGCACAGCCCGGTCGCGTGCCAGGTATCGACGATCCGCAGGTCCGCGCGCGGCACCAGCGCCAGGCCGACCGGCGGCCCCGGAACAAATAGCATCGCCCAGTCGGCGTGATCGATGCCGCTGGAGAAATCCCAATGGCCGGAAAGCCGGATGCCGTCGCGGGCCGGCTCGATCTTGCAGCTCACCAGGTCCCACGCGGTCGAGGACAGCGTATCGGGCGAGGTCGCCCAGTAGTCGTCCTGGGCGGCTTTGGGCCACATCCCGACCATCCAGTTGTGGAGCGGCCAGAAGCTGCCCATCCAGGCGCTGGAACCGCATCCGCGACCCAGCTCCATCGCGACCTCGTAAACCGAGTCCATGTCGAGACCGAGGCCGCCGCGCCCGACCGGCTGTGCGATGCGGGTGATACCAGCGGCGACGAAATCGTCACGGGTCGGGTCCGGGACGCGCCGCAAGGCTTCGCAAGCCGCAGCGCGCTCGCGCAGCACCGGGATCAGTCCGGTGGCGCGCCTGACTATTTCGGCCGTCGTCACCGATGGCCGCCGATCGCTCGATGGTGTCACTGCCGAAGCCGTCATTCTCACTCCTCCGCGCCGAATATCTTAACCCAATTTCGCCGTTGCTGACTATGCGATCACGCCACGCCGCCGCGCCCGGCAACTGCACACCCGTCGTCGCCCTTGTAATGAGCGGCCACTTGGCTTACAGACGCGGCAGGTAGTCGATTCCGTCCGATTCCCGAGCGTCGTTTTTGGGAGTGACTCAAGGGTATGAAGAGCGCTACTTCATTCGATTGCAGCGAGCTGGTTGACCTGGATCGCAAGACCGTAAGCCCGCGGGTCTTTGTCGAGCCGTCGCTCTACGAGCTCGAACAGGAGCGCGTCTTCGGCCACTGTTGGCTGTTCGTGGGATGCGAATCGCAGATTCCGGAGCCCGGCGACTTCATTACGAATTCGATGGGCGAGGAGCGCGTAATCGTCACCCGCGACACGCAAGGCGAGATTCACGTGCTGGTCAACTCCTGCCGCCATCGCGCCTCCCGCGTATGCCGCATCGACTACGGCAACACCCGCAGCTTCACCTGCCCATATCACGGCTGGACCTATGATATCGCTGGCAAGCTGGTGGGGGTGCCGCGATTCAAGGAAGCCTACGACGAGAACTTCGACCGCAGCGAATGGGGATTGCTGGAGGTGCCGAGGGTCGAAACTTATCGCAACTTGATCTTTGCCAACTTCGATCCGCAAGCCGAGAGCCTGACCTCGTACCTCGGCAATGCGAAATGGTACCTGGACGTGATCTTCGATCGCACCGAAGGCGGTCCGGTGGCGCTGCCCGGGGTCCATCGATGGACGGTTCGCGGCAACTGGAAGGTCAACTCCGAGCAGCAATGCGGGGATAATTATCATCCCGACTTTCTGCATCGCAGCGTGCTCGAGAGCGGTTACCTCGACGTGAGCGAATTTCGCGGCACCGCGCCGGACCGCCGCGACCTCGAGATCAAATGCGGCAACGGTCACGGTTTCATGATTCTGACGCTCGGCTACACCAGGAATTATCCGGCCGAAGCGGTGTCCTATGAGGCGGCGGTCCGCGCGGCTGCAAAGCGGCGGCTCACTCCGGAGCAGGCGAACCTGGTCAACGACGGCATCACCTACGTGGCCAACATCTTTCCTAACCTGTCGATCATCGTAACGCTGGGCTTCGCCAGCGTGCGCGTGAATCATCCGCGCAGTCCGCTGGAACATGAGATCTGGTCGCTGACGATGGTCGACAAGGAAGCGCCGCAGACGGTCCGCGACTTTGCGCGCGATCAGCAGAACCGCACCTTTTCTCCGAGCGGCATCTTCGAGCAGGATGACGGCGAGATGTGGATGGACGCGAGCCAATCGATGCGCGGTTTTTATCGCCGTCGCTTCCCGCTTTACTACGGGATGGGCGCGGGCCGCGGGCAGACCCGTCCCGATCGTCCCGGCCTTACCCATCCGCCGAACACCGAGATCGGCGTGTTCGGCTTTTACGAACGCTGGCGCGAGCTGATGGAGCGCGGCGAGGTGCCACGATGACGGCCTCGTTGGACGAGCATCGCCGCCTCTTCGAGGAGTTGTTGTTCCGCGAAGCGGCGCTGCTGGATTCCGATCGCTTCGAGGAATGGCTCGAGATGCTCGACGACGCGCTGCGCTACTTCGCGCCGGTCCGGGCGACGCTGCCGCGCGGCGTCGAAAATCTCGCCCGGCCCGAGCTGGTGGCCCATTTCGATGATCGCAAAGCCGACCTCGCCGCCCGCGTCAGACGGATACGGACCGGCTGGGCTCACGCCGAAGAGCCGTCCTCCCGCACCCGCCATATCGTCGCCAATGTCAGGGTGCTGGCGATGGACGCGAAGGACGACACCGCGCGGGTGGCGTCGAATTTCATCGTGTTCCGCAGCGCCGGCGATCGCGACGAACGAACTTTCTTCGGCACGCGCGAGGACACCTGGCGCAAGACCGCCGGCGGCTGGCGATTGCTGGAGCGGCTGATAATCCTGGATCACAACGTTATCGAATCGATCTCGGTATTCTTTTAGCGGCCGCGACGCCGCGCAATGCTCGCGGCGCCGTGCCGTTCTGACCACGAGGAGAATCACCATGGGAAATCTGCTGCCCGTCGAGCGCCATCATCATATCGGCGTGGTCGTCAGCGACTATCGGCGATACATCGAACAGTTCTCGCGCTTCTTCGGCATCGAGCGCTGGGAGGTTCGCCGCCAGGATTCGTCGCGGATGCCCGATGCGACCCTGCACGGCAAGCCGGTCAAGCATTCGTTTATTTCGGTGCTCGGCGCCCGGGGCAAAATCGCCTTCGAGCTCTGCCAGCCGGTTTCAGGCGACAGCGTCTACGGCGAATTCCTCGAAACGCACGGCGAAGGCATGCATCATCTGTTTCCCACCATCTGCTCGCCGGCGGAATTCAGGCAGCTCCGGCCGTGGCTCGAAAGCGAGGGTATCACCGTCAGTCAGAGCGCCACCGTGACCGATACGCTGGAGTATTACTATCTGGACTCGACCTCGTATCTCGGCACCACCTATGAAGTTCTGTGTCCGCTGCGGCCGGATTGGCAATCGGATCCGCGGCTCAAGCCCGACGAGGTTATTACTATCGACAGCAAGGTGGCGGGTGCGGCGGGATGTCCGAGCGAAAAAATCTATCATGCGTGCGTGCTGACCAGGAACAAACGCCTCTCGATGCGCGATAACTACCAGCGTCTGCTGGGCTTCGAGCAGTGGTTCGATTTTGACAATCAGACCGGCGTCAGCAGCCAGGATACGCATTACTTCGGCAAGAGCGCCGACACCCGTTTCCGGCTCTCACTCGGACGCAAGAACGACTTCGGCATCGAAATCGTCGAGCAGATTTACGGTCCCACGATTTACCAGGACATGCTGGATAAGCAGGGCGAGGGACTGAATCACATCATGACGACCCTGTGCGGTCCCGAAGAACTGGGCCTGATAACCAAGCGCCTCGAAGCCGAAGGGATGCCGATAATCCAGGACGGCCAGGGCTCCGACGTCTACTATTGCTACGCCGACACGCGCGAGAAACTGGCCGGGCTGTATGTCGAGCTGCTGTGCCCGTTGTCGGAGCGGTTTATGTCCGATCCGGCGATGCATGAACTGATGGTCGGTCCTGATTTATGATCGCTTGAGCCCGGTTTGTGCGAGCCGGCTTGATAGACAGCCGCTTTCATGGGAGATAATGAGACTAGCGGAGGGACGGTATATGGCCCAGATCACGGAGTTCGGCTATCTCGGCGTTTACATCAGCGACCCCAAGGCCTGGAAGGAATACGCCACCCAGGTGGTCGGCATGGAGTGGCTCGATGAGGGCGAAGGCGACCGCGCCTATCTGCGGATGGACGAATGGCACCATCGCATCGCCTTGCATATCAACGGCAAGGACGATCTGGCCTATCTCGGCCTGCGCGTGGCTGGTCCCGATGAACTGAAAGAGATGGAAGACCATCTCAAGCATATGGAAGTACCGTTCAAGGTCGGCTCCGAGGACGAGTGCACCGAGCGCCACGTGCTCGGCCTGATCAAGCTCGAAGATCCGTCGGGCAATCCGCTCGAGATTTTCCACGGCCCGCATATCGAAGCTTCGATGCCGTTCTATCCGGGGCGCCGGATGTTCGGCAAATTCGCCACCGGCGCAGGCGGCATCGGCCATACCATCATCCGCGCCGACAACGTCGACGCCTCGCAGCAATTCTACAGCCGGGTGCTCGGCATGCGCGGGACCGTCGAGTACAAGCTCACGGTCGGCGACGGCCACAAGGTGATGCCGTACTTCATGCATTGCAACGAGCGCGACCATTCGATCGCTTTCGGGCTCGGTCCGATGGAGAAGCGCATCAATCACCTGATGATCGAAGTTACCGAGATCGACGACGTCGGCATGACCTACGATCTGGTCAAGCGGCGCAAGATTCCGATCGCGATTACGCTCGGCAAGCACTCCAACGACCGGATGCTGTCGTTCTACATGCGCAATCCGTCGGGATGGCTGTTCGAGTACGGCTCCGGCTCGCGCAACGCAACCCATCAGACCGAGTACTACACCAAGGACATCTGGGGCCACGAGTTCGTCGAACCCGCGATGGGCATGGACCGCGGCTCGCTCTAGAAGCTACCCGCCCTCGCCTTCGCGATAGGCACGCACGAGCGTCGCCAGCGCGGCCGCCGCATATGGAACCGCGGCAGCCGCGCAGGCGGTCGCGCCGATCCGCGCCAACCAGGCGTTGCCGGCGGCAAGTCCCGCGGCAGTGATCGCGACGCCAAGATTGAAGACCAGCCAGATCCAAAGGCGCGGCCCCGCTATCGAGAGCCGCGCGGCAGGAATCGCCGCCCATCCGGCCTCGGACCTGACCCGTGCGACCAGCCCCGGAAACAGGGCGTAGGACATCCCGATGATGAAGTTTCCGGCCCATCCCAGCAGGCCGGTGACGGCGAACGCGCCGGCCGCGCGATTGCCGATGACGGTGTCGGAGCCCGCCCAATCGAGCAGCAGTCCGAGCGCGCATGCGATCAGCAGCCAGCCGATGCCGCACAGCGCGTGACGCGCGGTCCAATCGATCGGCACGCGATGCGCGGCGACCATCCGGATCATGATCGCGATGTATCCGATCAGCGCCGCGGCGATCAGCGCACCACCGAGCATCGCGCCACGGCCCCGCGCAATCAGAATCGCAGCCAACACCGCCGCGCCCAAGGCCAGCGCCGCCAGTTGCCACAACGCGGCTCGCGGCAGGGTTACTGAGGGCAGCGTAAAGGCCGGGATCATCCGGTAGGAGACCGCGCAAATCGCCAGGCTCACCCATCCGACGGCCGCCAGCGCCACGTGCCCGCCGAGATTGCTCAACAGGTCGCCGCCGAGAAAGCCGAAGCTCTTGTCGAGCCCGAGCAGCAGCCCCCAGCTCGCCGCCGCCAGCAGAAATCCAATCGCCAGCAGCATCCCGGTCTCGGCGATTCCCGTGCCGAAATGCGGCGCCAGGCACGGCACCAGGTTAACCGCGAACAGGATCACGCTCAGCACCATCACGATCGCCGACCACCACAGCCCCACCCATGCGCCGCTCGCGAAATGACTGACCATCCCGAGCACGCCGATCACGTAGAGCGCGAACTGCAGCGCCGCCAGCCGCGGAAAGCGGATGCGCGTGTGGGTCAACGACGGCACGTAGCGATACATGACGCCCATGATGGTCGCCGTGATCCAGCCCAGGGTGAAGCTATGGACCAGCGCCAGCAGCATCGGCTGGTAGAAGAATTCGATCGCCTCGCCGATCACGAACGGCGCGGCCATCAGGCCCATGGCAAAGAACAGGATTCCAAGAACGAAGAAATTCAGCGGCGTGCGAAATGGCCGGCGCCGCGGCAGATCGGGATCGGTATGCGCGTGCGGCGCGGCGCGATGGCCGGGCGGCGTCTCGGCAGGGTCAGATTCGATCAAGGAAAGACGATGCCCCTGGGGCCGAGACCGCGTGCGCGCGGGTCATCGGCG
>Ga0307372_10004706_pt1 | contig 20862 bp, 19 predicted proteins | sample OX1MG_FD_202533 | JGI IMG/M metagenome (GOLD analysis project Ga0307372, IMG submission 202533) | Soil microbial communities from Risofladan, Vaasa, Finland - OX-1 | ecosystem: Environmental > Terrestrial > Soil > Coastal area > Acid sulfate soil | place: Finland: Risofladan, Vaasa | collected...
GGGCGGCGCGCGGCTGCTCGCGCCGCAGCAGCACCTGCCGCTCCCCGGAGAGCACCGAACCACTCGCGTCGGTCAGCACCAGCGTGCCGTAGTCACCTTCGACGGCGAGCAAACCCTGAGCGAGCAGCTGCCTGACCACGCCGCGCCACTCGCTCTCACCTAGCTCCGCCCCGATACCGAACACGGTCAGCGAAGCATGGTCATGCTCGGCAACCTTCGGCGTCCGCTTCCCGAGCAAGATGTCGATCACCTGGCCGGCTCCGAACCGCTGCCGCCGCTCCCGTTGCAGCCTGACCACGGCGGAGAGCAGCTTCTGTGCGGCGATCGTGCCATCCCAGGTCTGCGCTGGCGTGATGCAGGTGTCGCAGTTGCCGCAGGGCACCGCGGATTCACCGAAGTAGTTGAGCAACTGCGCGCGACGGCACTCGGCCGTCTCGCACAGCGCCAGCATCGCGTCCAGGTGCGCGGACAGCCGGCGGCGATGTGCGAGGTCTCCCTCGGAGCCGTCGATCAGCCTTCGCTGGAGCACGACGTCGGCGAGTCCGTAGCTCAGCCAGGCCGTCGCGGGCAGGCCGTCCCGGCCCGCCCGCCCAGTCTCCTGGTAGTAGCCCTCCACCGACTTCGGCAGGTCCAGATGCGCGACGAATCGCACGTCGGGCTTGTCGATTCCCATGCCGAAGGCGATCGTCGCGACCATCACCAGCCCGTCTTCCCGCAGGAACCTGGCCTGGTTGGCGGTACGGGTGCGGGCGTCCAGCCCGGCGTGGTACGGCAGGGCGGCGATCCCGTTGCGCTCGAGGAACTGCGCGGTCTTCTCGACCGAGGCACGGGACAGGCAGTAGACGATGCCCGCGTCGCCCGCATGCTCGGTCCGCAGCAGGGTGAGCAACTGCCGCTGCGGCTCTGCCTTCGGTTCGATCCGGTACCTGATATTCGGCCGGTCGAAGCTGGCCACGAAGTGCCTGGCCGACTGAAGGTTCAGCCGGGACGCGATCTCGGCACGGGTCGCGTTGGTCGCTGTGGCAGTCAGCGCGATCCTCGGCACCGACGGCCAGCGCTCGTGCAGGGCGCACAGCTCAAGGTAATCCGGCCGGAAGTCATGGCCCCACTGGGAGACGCAATGAGCCTCGTCGATCGCAAACAGGCTGATCTTGCCCTGGTCGAGCAGCCGCAGCGCCGACTCGGCCCGCAGTCGCTCCGGCGCGAGGTAGAGCAAATCGAGGTCGCCAGCGAGGAAGCCGGCCTCCGCAGCGGCACGCTGGCGCGGATCCTGGGTCGAGTTGAGGAAGCCAGCCCGGACGCCGAGCGCGCGCAGCGCGTCTACCTGATCTTGCATTAGCGCGATCAACGGCGAGACGACGACACCGGTACCAGGCCGGACCAGCGCCGGGATCTGGTAGCACAACGACTTGCCGCCACCGGTCGGCATCAGCACGAGCGCGTCACCACCGCCGATGACGTGCTCGATCACCTCTTGCTGCGCACCGCGGAACGAGTCATAGCCGAAGACGCGCCGCAAGACGCCGGCCGCACCGGTCAGATCCTGACCGAGAGCTGTGGACGTCACCGCGCCAGTGTAGGACGCGGTGCTGACGCGATGGCGCAGTTACGGCGGACTGGGGCATGACGCGCGCACCGGGACACGGACCCGGGCCGGCCGCCGGGCCAGTGCCGATCACGATAATCTCCTGGCCAGACACGGGGGAAGGTAGGGTGCCATGTCCGGAAGCCAGCCGTCGGCCCAGCCGGCTGGCCGCTCGCCCAGCGAGCAGGTCAGCCGGCGAAACGGGTGCAACGGGCGAAACGGGCTCACGGCGATCGACACGGACCGGCTCGGCGAGCTGATCAGGCGCGAGCGCACCCAGTACGCGCTCAAGCACCAGGCATCGGCCAGAGCGTTCGAGCGCGCTGGCGAGCACCTGCTGGGCGGGGTGCCGATGACCTGGATGCGAATGTGGTCGGGCGGGTTCCCGCTGTACCTGTCAACCGCGCGCGGGGCGCGGCTGACTGACATCGACGGGAACATCTTCACCGACTTCTGCCTCGGCGACACCGGCGCCATGGCCGGCCACTCCCCCGGCCCGGTCCAGGCAGCCGTCACCCAGCGCTTCGGCGAGCTCGGCGGAGCGACGACCATGCTCCCCACCGAGGACGCCTCCTGGGTGGCGGCCGAACTGACCCGCAGGTTCGGACCCACGCACTGGAGCTTCACGCTCACGGCCACCGACGCGAACCGCTGGGCGCTCCGAGTGGCCCGCCAGCTCACGGGCCGCCCCAAGGTCGCCGTCTTCTCGTTCTGCTACCACGGCAGCGTGGACGAGTCGTTGATCGTCATGACGCCAGACGGCCCGCGCAGCAGGCCGGGCAACACCGGAGCTCCGGTCGACCCCGCCGTGACCACCAGGGTCGTGGAATTCAACGACGCAGCCGGGCTTGAGCGCGAGCTCGCCCACGGTGACGTCGCAGCCGTGCTGATGGAACCTGCCATGACCAACATGGGAATCGTGCTGCCCGAGCCCGGCTTCCTCGCAGCGGTCCGGGAGCTGACCAGAGCGCATGGCTCGCTGCTGATCAACGACGAGACCCACACCTTCAGCGCAGGCCCGGGAGGCTGTACCCGGGCCTGGGATCTCGACCCCGACATCGTGACCATCGGCAAGTCCATCGGCGGCGGCATCCCGTCCGGCGCCTACGGGCTGTCGGCTGCCCTGGCCGAGCGGATCATCAGCGACGATTCCGCCGACCTGGTCGACACCGGCGGTGTCGGCGGCACCCTGGCCGGAAATGCCCTGTCCGTCGCCGCGATGCGCGCCACCTTGGAGCACGTGCTGACCGACGACGCGTTCACCGTGATGACCGGCCTGGCCGACCGGTTCACCGCAGGCGTGCGCGAGGTCATCGAGACCCGGCGGCTGCCGTGGAACATCGTGCGGCTCGGCGCCAGGGCCGAGTACCGGTTCTGCCCGCAGCCGCCGCGCACTGGCGGTGAGTCTCACGCCGCGGCGGACTCGACCCTGGACGAGTACCTGCACTTGTTCCTGGCCAACCGGGGCGTGCTGATCACTCCATTCCACAACATGGCCCTCATGTGTCCAGCTACCACCATCGTCGACGTGGACACTCATACCGCACTGTTCACGGCGGCTGTTGATGCTCTGACTAAATTAGCCGCTGTTTTCCGAAGTGCTGCCATGAGGCGAGCGGCATTCCTATAGTCTCGGTTGCCAGAACCAGCCAGAACCAGCACGGGGCGGCATTTCCTGAGGTACGCACCCTCACACTGCTCCCGGCACCACGGCGGGGAAGAAAGGAGGGACGGTTGGATACCGCCAGACTCAAAGAGAGTTTTGCCCGAATTGCCATGTATGGCGACGAAGTACCACTATTTTTCTATTCCGACCTGTTCATAAAGAATCCAGAAGTTCGAGAGCTATTCCCTATTTCTATGAAGTCACAGCGCGATCACTTGGTCGGCGCGCTGGTACAGATCGTCTCGAACGTGGACCGTGTCGATGATCTGACCGTCTTTCTCCAGGGACTGGGCCGCGATCACCGCAAGTTCGGTGCCCTGGCCGGACATTACGACGCGGTCGGGGCGAGTCTCTTAACCACGCTCGAGCACTTCGCTGGCGACACCTGGACGCCCGAACTCGCCGATGACTGGAAGGCCGCTTACGACCTGATCGCCAGCGTCATGTCCGCGGCGGCCAAGGAAGACGAAAGCAAGCGGCCGCCGTTCTGGCGCGGGACCGTCGTCGCTTGCGAGCGACGGTCGTTCGACATCTGCGCCCTGCAGATCCGGCCTGAACCGCACCTGGACTACGTGCCCGGACAGTCGGTCGCCGTCGAAACGCCGCGGCGGCCGCGGCTGTGGCGGTACTACTCGATCGCCAACGCCCCGCGGGAAAACGACACCCTGGACTTCCACGTGCGCCTGATCGACGGCGGGGCGGTCAGTATGGTGCTGGCGCGCGGGCTACCGATCGGCGACGAACTGCGGATCGGGCCCCCTGTCGGAGTCCTGACGCTGGACGCCGCATCCAGCCGGGACATCCTCATGGTGGCCGGAAGCACTGGCCTCGCGCCGCTCAAGGCAATGGTCGAACAGATCGGCGGGCTCCCCGTGCAGCCACGGGTGCACCTGTTCTTCGGAGCCAGGACGGCCGAGGAACTCTACGACCTGCCGGGCCTGGAGAAGCTGGCCGCCGAGCACCCCTGGCTTTCGGTAATCCCGATCGTGACGTCAGATCAGCGCTTCACCGGCGAGGTCGGCAAGATGCCCGACGTACTGGCGCGCTGGGGAAGCTGGTCCGGCCACGATGCCTACATCGCTGGCCCGACCGAGATGGTGCACGAGACCGCTGGACGGCTGATGGCAGCTGGAATGCCGCGAGAACAGATACACGTCGAAGACTTCGGCTGGAGCGAGCCATGACAATAGCGTGGCAGGAAGATCAGAGCAGGCTGACGCCCGACCAGGTGCAGTCGGCGAACTTCCCGATGTCCCGCCTGGGCAGGCGCGGCTTCGACGAGGAGCACGTGCGTGCGTTCCTATGCGAAGTCGAACGTGAGCTCGTCCTGTTGCTGAACGAGAAAGTCTCGCTATGGAACGAGGTCGAACGGCTTCGCCGGCGGATCATCGGCAAGGGGTCAGGCACTGACGGCGTGCTGTTCGGCAAGGACGACGCGCATGTGCACGCCGTGCGGATACTGTCCAAGGCCCAGCTCACCGCCGACCGCTACGTCGCGGACGCTCAGGCTTACAGCCATCGTCTGACCGAAGATGCGCGGTCCCGGCGCGACGAGATACTCACTGAGGCAAACCAGCACGCTGACCTGGTGCTTGAGGAAGCTTCGACGCGGGCGCGCGAAGCAGCGATGGCGGCTCTGAATGCTCCTGTTCCGCCACAGAGCGAGGCCGACCGGCGAGCGCTGCAAGCCGAACTCGCCTATCTGCGAGCGTTCGGCGAGGTGTACCGGACGCACCTGAGAGCCTACACCGAGGGAATGCTGCGCAGCATCGAGGAGTGGGAGTTGCGAGAGGCGCGCTCGCTTGAGCAGACTTCGCGCCGGGCAGACGGGATCCCGCAGCCTGAGGTGCGGGATCAGCACTTCCGGTAACCCCCTGGCTCAAGGACGCGCTGTGCCCCGGTCACCGTGGACCGGGGCACAGTCGCGACAGCGGGTCAGTCGAGTCAGCGGGTCAAGAAGCCGCGGCGGTGAACTGGTCGGCGTGGATATCCGCTAGCGACATCCCAGCCATGAACAGCGCCCGCCGCATCCGGGTCACCGAACCAGAACCGCCGCACAGATAAGCCTTGGCGGTACGTGTACGATCGCCCAGCGCGGCGTACTCCCGGTTGACGACCTCTTCGATGTCCGCACCGTCGGAAAGCACGCAGGTCTGCCAGGACACCTTCGCCGTCGTTATGGCCTGCTGCGATCCGGGCGGGCATCCGGTCTCCAGATCCGGACATCGCGTGCCCAGGTAGAGCCCGGCGGGCCGGGCCGCGCCGTGTATGAGCACGATCGGACCAGCATGATGCCGCGCCAAGGCGTCCTTGGCTATCGCCATCAGCGGCCCGATCCCGGTGCCCGTTCCGGCGAGGAGAAGCGTGCGGCCTGGATTACCCGGCGTGTAGAAGCACTCCCCCGCGGGCGCGCCGATGCGCAGCCTGGCCCCCGGCCTCGCGCGGGCCAGCCACTCGCTCATCGCGCCGCCCGGGTACACCCGCACATGGAATTCGAGACCCACTCGCTCCGCCTCGGCAGGGAGATTCGCCACCGAGTACGAGCGCGTCACGCCGTCGCCCCTGGACAGGGTCAGATGCTGGCCGCCGCGGAACCCGATCGGGCGCTCGGGGCGCAACCGGACCCGCAGGACACCGGGCACTAGCCAGTGCAGCGCCGACAAGGTAGCCGGCGTGAAGACATCGCTGCCTGGCTGGGCGACGGTCAGGTCCGATGCTGGCCGTGCTACGCACGCGAGGAAGTAGCCGCACTCGCGCCAGGTCTCCTTCAGTCCCCGATGAGCATCCGGACCCGGGTCACCACGGACGGCGCGGACCAAGCAGGCCTGGCAGGATCCAGCCCGGCAGGCCGACGGTAAGCCAACGCCGTGGCGAGCCATCCCCTCCAGGACAGACTCGCCAGGGCGCAACTCGTAGTCGCGTCCCTCGAAGGTCAGCAGCATGGTCCGGTATGCCTAGCGTCAGCGATTCAGAACGTCGTTCCTGACGCTCTCGGCAACTGCGCCGACGGCGGCAATGTCTTCGTCTCCCACTCCGAACTCGCGCAGCGTCTGCGCAAGATGCGCGACTACCTTGTCGAAGTGCTCGTCCTTCAACTCGCCAAGGCTCGAGTGAGCAACCCGGAGATCACGGCCGGAATAGTTGTTCGGCCCGCCCAGGGCCACGGTGAGAAAGGCCGCCTGCTTGGCGATCTGCCGATCCATATCGACATCATCGAAATAGGAAGCCAGCAGATCATCAGCGAGAACCTTGCGGTAAAAGGCCTCTGTAACTGGCCGTATCGCCAGAGATCCCCCGAGACGGTCATACAAGGTTGATTGGGTAGTCATGGGTCCTTGTATATTGCAACCCATTCATGGCCGCAAGCGGATCAGTAAAATCCGTTCGGAAACTTATTCCGCCTTGTGGGGCGTTATGTTATCTACGCGGTTATAGTTACTTGATGACCATTTTAGGTCCCTTGCCTGGCGATGGGTCCGCCCCGCACCGGGGCCGCGCGAGCCATCGCGGCCCAGTAGCATGGCTGCGACCTACCGCAGTGCCCGAGCCCGCCGCACCGAGCACCAGACAGCCGCACCGAACCGCCGCCTTACAAGGAGTCCTAATGCGCTTTGCGATCAAGACCAGGCCGGAGCACCAGACCTGGGCGCAGTTGCGCGAGGTGTGGCTCGCTGCCGACGACATCGGCATCTTCGAGTCGGCGTGGAACTGGGACCACTTCTATCCGCTGACCGGAGACCCGGCCGGGCCCAATCTCGAAGGCTGGACGATGCTCGCCGCGCTAGCAGAGGCGACCAGCCGGATCAGGATCGGCTGCCAGGTATCCGGGATGATCTACCGGCACCCGGCAGTACTGGCGAATATGGCCGCCACGGTCGACATCATCGCGGACGGCCGCCTCGAACTTGGCCTCGGTGCCGGCTGGAACCAGACCGAGTGCGACGCATACGGCATCGAACTGCCGCCGCTCCGCGAGCGGTTCGACCGGTTCGACGAAGGCGTCGAGGCGATCGTCAGTCTGCTGGCCCAGCCCACCACGACGTTGGATGGCCGCTACGTCAAGCTGACCGACGCCCGCTGTGAGCCTAAGCCGGTCCAGCGCCCGCACCCGCCGATCGTCATCGGCGGGCGAGGCAAGACCAGGACGCTGCGCACCACCGCGCGGTGGGCACAGCAGTGGAACGCGCTCACGCAGGACCCGGCCGACTGGCTCGGCCTGAAGGAGACACTGATGGCGCACTGCGCCGACATCGGGCGCGACCCCGCAGAGATCACCTGCTCGGTCAACGTCAGGCTCGACGGAGCCAGCGGGGCCGACCTGGACGCGGTGGCGAAGGCCGTGGCCGGCTACCGGGACGCCGGTGCCGACCTGGCAGTTGTCGGACTGCCGTTGCAGGCGACACCCGACCTCCTCACGCCGCTGGCCGACCGGCTCGTGGCACTGGCCTGACCGGCTGGCATCCACGAATGGCTCCCGAGCAGGACCAAAAGCCGACGGTCGAGATCTACACCGACGGCGCGTGCAGCGGCAACCCCGGACCGGGAGGCTGGGGCGCGGTGCTCAAGTACGGTGCACACACCAAGGAGATCCGCGGCGGAGAGCCGTCGGGCACCACCAACAACCGGATGGAGCTGACCGCCGCCATCCGCGCGCTGGAGAGCCTGACCCGGCCGGCCGCGGTGCGGCTGCACACCGATAGCGCTTACCTGCGCAACGGGGTCACGTCCTGGCTACCGAACTGGAAACGGAACGGCTGGCGAACCGCGGACAAGAAGCCGGTCAAGAACGCCGACCTCTGGCAGCGGCTCGAGGCGGCCGTCGAACGGCATCACATCGCCTGGCTATGGGTCAAGGGCCATTCCGGCAACCCGGGCAACGAGCGAGCTGACGCCCTCGCCAACCAGGGCATGCGCGAAGCCGTGGCCAGGCGCTGACGGTGCGGGCCAGCTCAGCTCACTCGGCGGGCTGACATAGTCGCACCGCGCATCGCGGATCGGCCGCTAGCAGCCAGCGAGTACGTCCGCCAGGATCGCCACGGCCCTGACCAGAGTCGGCGGTTCCGCGGCGGCATAGCTGAGCCGCAGGAAGGAGCCGGGCGGTTCGCTGGGAAAGGACATCCGGCCAGCACCGACGGCCAGGCCGCGGGCCGCCGCGAGTTCGGCGACCTCGGCGTCGGAACAGCTATCGGGCAGCCGCAGCCACAAGTGCACCCCGCCAGCCGGCACGACCGGCAGTGCGCACCTGGGCAGCTGCCCGCCGATTGCCCTGACCAGGGCGTCCCGGCGCTCCCTCAGCACCCGCCTGATGCCGCCGAGGTGCCTGGTCCACCCGGGCGCTGTCAGAACGTCGAGCGCTACCTGCTGGAGCACCGGCGCGACGAACAGGTCGTCGCTGATCCGGCCGCGCCGCAACCTGGCCAGCACCGGCCCGCGCGCCGCCAGGCCAGCGACCCGCAAGCCCGGCGCGATCGGCTTAGTCAGCGACCGCAGGTAGATCACGTGCCCGTCATCGTCCGCACTGACCAGCGGTGGCGGCGATGGCGGTCCGAGGTCGAAGTCCCGCATCCAGTCGTCCTCGATCAGGAAGGCGCCGTGCCGGGCGACAGCATCGAGTACCGCGCCCCGGCGGTCGCGGGCCAGCACCGTACCCGCTGGGTTGGAATACCTCGGTTGCAGGTAGACGAGCCTGGCGCCGGTCCGCGCGAGCGCGTCGGCGAGCACGTCGGGCAGCACCCCGTCGGTGTCGCCGGGCACCGGAACGAGTACCAGCCCGACCGCGCGGGCGGCGGCCAGGGCACCGACGTAGGTCGGCGACTCGATGATGACCGGCTCGCCCGGTGCGCACAGGTGCCGGAACGCCGCGGACAGGGCGGCCTGGCCGCCCGGCGTGATGAGGACGTTCGCGGCAGTCAGCGCCGCGCCGGTCTCGGCGGCGAAGTGCGCACGCAACTCGGGCAGGCCTTGCGGCGGCAGCCGACTCCAGCCCTGCGGGCGCCGCGCCGCCCGTGCCCCGGCTGCCGCAAGCAGCCCGAGCGGCTGCAGCCGCTCGTCCAGGAAGCCGCTCGCGAGCGGCAGTGCGTCCGCCGGCGCAGGCTCGACCAGGTGCTCAAGGTCGGGCCCGAGCCCAGCCCGGCTGCCGAGCGCCAGCGTCTGCCAGGAAACGTCCGCGGCCGCGGCCGCTGGCCGGCGCGGTGCGGTGAAGGTCCCGCTTCCCGGCCGGGTAATCAGCAGTCCGCGTCGGCCGAGGTCAGCAAGTAGTCGCTGCACTGTAGCCGGGCCGAGCCGGTAGCGCTGCTGTAGCTCGCGGTAGGAGGGCAGTCGGCTCTCAGGAGGCAAAGACCGGATCATCTGCTCGATTCCGGTCAGCGCCAATGCTTGACTGCTATCATCATTCATGAGAGCTAATAGAAGCACTTTCGAGCCGATCAGGAAAGCGGCACCACTGCTACTCGGCGCTTTCGGTGTCGCGTGCTTCAGCCTGACGTTCCCGGCTACCACCGCCGCCGAGACCTCGTTCAGCGCTCTGACAGTCGGCGTCGGCCGGTCGGTCATCGGGGCAGTGCTGGCGACCGCCCTGCTGGCGGCCCGCCGCGAGTCGCTGTTGCCGCCAAGGGCAGCCTTGTCCCGGATGCTCGTCGTCGCCGGATGCGTCGGCGTCGGATTCGGCTTGCTCTCCGCGATCGCACTGCGCGAGGTCAGCAGCGTGCACGGCGCCGTGCTCACTGGCCTGATCCCCGCGGCCACAGCCGGAATGGCCGTATTCCGCGCTGGCGAGCGGCCACGGCGCACCTACTGGGCGGCGCTGGCGTTCGGGCTCGCCGTGGTGGTCGGCTTCGCCTTGGTCCAAGGCGGCGGAGAGCTACGCTCCGCCGACGTCCTGCTACTCGTCGCGATCGTGATCGGCGGCCTCGGCTACGCCGAAGGCGGTGCGCTGGCTCGCGAGTACGGCGGCTGGCGGGTGATCTGCTGGGCGGTCGTACTCGCACTGCCGCTGACTGTTCCGGTGACAGCCGCCGCGCTTGCGTTCTCACCGCCGCGTCAGGTCAGTCTCGGCGCCCTGCTGGGTCTGGGTTACGTCGGCCTGGTCTCGATGTGCCTGGGCTTCTTCGCCTGGTACCAGGCGATGGCGCTGGGCGGCGTCGCCAGAATCGGGAGGCTTCAGCTTGCCCAGCCAGCCTTGACCCTTGGCTGGTCGGCTCTGCTGCTCGGCGAGCACGTCGGCCTGGTCAGCGCGGTGGCCGCCGCCGCGGTCATAGCCGTCACCGCCGTCGGCCGGAACGCGAAGATTGACACCGTCCGAGGCCGAGATACACCTGCCGCGGCAATCACCCCCTCGTCAGCAATCACCCCCTCGTCAGCAATCACCCCTGCTGCGAAGATCACGCGCTCCACAGTGGCAGCTCACGGAGGGGACGGCCCACTTACCCCGAGTTAGAACCACTTTCGCGTACCGATTTGCCGGGTATCGGGTGAACTAATTCGAGGTAAGTCGGCTTGGCGGGGCGGAGCGTGCCCGGCCAGCTGGAGCGTGCCCGGCCAGCTATCGTGGTTGCATGCCGGATCCGAAGGAGATCGTCGAGGTCTCCGGGCGCACGGTGGCGATCTCCAATCCAGGAAAGGTCTACTTTCCCGGCAACGGGATCACCAAGCTGGACATCGTCCGTTATTACCTGGCCGTGGCCGAGGGCGCGCTGCGCGGCGTCGCGGGGCGGCCCATGGTGCTCAAGCGATACGTCAACGGGATCGACGGCGAGGCGTTCTTCCAGAAGAGAGCGCCTTCGTCGCGCCCGGACTGGATCGAGACGGTCGAGCTCAGCTTCCCCTCGGGCCGGACCGCACAGGAAGTCGTCGTCACTGACGCGGCCGGGCTGGCCTGGGTGGCGAACCTCGGCTGCATCGACCTCAACCCGCACCCCGTGCTCGCCACCGACCTCGACCACCCCGACGAGTTGCGCATCGACCTGGACCCGGTGCCCGGAGTTTCCTACCAGCAGATCCTCGACGTGGCGATGGTGGCCGGGCAGGTGCTGGCCGACGTCGGGCTGACCGGGTGGCCGAAGACTTCCGGTTCTCGCGGCTTTCACGTCTACGCCAGGATCGAGCGCCGCTGGACGTTCACCCAAGTCCGCGCCTGTGCCGTGGCGCTGGCCAGGGAGATCGAGCGGCGGGTGCCCGACCTGGCCACCTCGCGCTGGTGGAAGGAAGAGCGGCACGGCGTCTTCGTCGACTACAACCAGAACGCCAAGGACCGCACCGTCGCCAGCGCCTACTCGGTCAGACCGGTGCGGGGCGCGCGGGTGTCCACGCCGCTGACCTGGGACGAGGTCCCCGCGTGTGACCCCGGCATGTTCACGATCGAGACGGTGCCGCAACGCTTCGCGCAGCTCGGCGACCCCTGGGCCGGCATCGACCAGGCGGCCGGCTCGCTGGCGCGGCTGATCGAACTTGCCGAACGTGACCAGCGGGCCGGCCTCCCCGACGCTCCCTGGCCGCCGCACTTCGCCAAGCAGGACGGCGAGGCGGCGCGAGTACAGCCGTCGAAGCGACGGGCACCGCCTGCGCCAGGCAAGAGTTACGGGCCGACCGGGCGGCGCCGCGGTTCGATGCCCCTGATCGAAGTAGCCCGCGCCGCCAGCCAGGCCGAGGCACTGGCCGGGCTCGAACGCTGGAAGGAACGGCATCCAGTCGCGGCCGCGATGCTCGTGCCCGCCGACATCCTGGTGGACTCGATGCGAGGCCGGTCTTCCACCTGGACCAGGATCCGGCTGAACCTGCGCAACATCCCGCCTGACCAGCGGCCGCGGCAGGAAGCACTCGAGGTCGACTACGACCCGTGGAACGGCCTAGCCGATCCCAGCTAGCTCTCAGCGAATCAGCGACATCATGATTCACCGTCCCGTTTCTGCGGCACACTGTTGGCATGCAAAGTCTGCATTACCGTGATTCGCGCCTGGTGTCGGCATCGCTGCTTCTCGCACTCGGTCTGGCCCTGGCCGCCTGCGGCAATAACTCAGGATCATCGAGTCCGACGAGCCCGACCGCACCCGCGCCGCAATCCTCGTCAGCATCCGTTCCCGCTTCGTCTGACCCAAAGGCCGGACCCGGAGCAATTGCGGCAATCGAGGCAAACTGGGCGGAGTTCTTCAATGCCAAGACCCCCATCGCAAGGCGACTGCAACTGCTCCAGAACGGACAGGTGTTCGCGCCAGTGATCAGGGCACAGGCCGGGTCGACCCTCGCGCTGGCCGCCACCTCCAAAGTCACGCACGCGACCTTGTCAGGCACGAACCAGGCATACGTCACCTATGAAATCCTGGTCGGCGGCAAGCCCGCGCTGTCCGGCCAGCAAGGCGTCGCCGTCTACCAGAACGGCGTCTGGAAGGTCGGCTCGGTCAGCTTCTGCGGGCTGCTCAAGCTGGAGAACGGCGGCCAGACAGCCGGGCTGTTCCCAGCGTGCAAGGGCTAGGTGACCAGGCGTAATCTGGTCATCGATGGCTTGGTGACCGTAACGCACCGGCTCCAGCTAATTGCCCGACACCGTTACCCGTCAAGCGGTGGCCGCTTGGGAGAGAAGCCACATGGCTGATGCGCCACCCGGGCACGCCGTAGCTATCCGCGTCGTGCTGAGCGAAAACGTCGCCCAGCACGGCGCCCAGGTGTTCAGCGACGCCGCCGAAATGGCCAGCCTGCTCGCCGATCTCGAGCCGGCGGCACCCGGCGAAGTCGCGGCTATGGTCGCCTCGGCGCGGGAACGGGTCGCAGACTCCCTTCGCGACCGGCAGTCAGCGGGGCTGGACCCCGACGCGGTCGCCCGGCAGGTGACGGCTTCACTCGCGGATAGTTCCGGGCTGGAGCCCGGCATGTGCGCCTGGGCCGTCGCTGAGATCACCGCGATCTTGCGCCTGCCCGGCGAGAGCGAGAACGCGCCGGCAGCTGGCGCAGGACGCGATCAAGAGCTAGGACTTACTTACCAGACGGTGCCGGAGACGGTTCCCTCACCCACAGGACAAGCAATGGCCGCTGCTCTCAACCTCCCCGCCGACGCAGCCGAAGTCCTGGCACGCAGGCGGCCTATAGCTCTCGCCACTCTGTGTTTCGTACTATTTCTGACATTCCTTGATATAACGATAGTAAGTGTCGCCCTGGCCGGGATCCAGGCCGACTTGCAGGCTGGCGTCTCGGCACTGCAGTGGGTTGTCGGTGCCTACGCGCTCACGTTCGCCAGCACGATGCTGGTATTCGGGACCGTGGGTGACGAGTTCGGCCGCAAGAAGGTCATGCTGATCGGGATCTGCGTCTTCAGCGCCGGGGCGCTGATGGCCGCGATCGCGACGACTCTTGCCTCCTCCGCGTCGGCTGCCCTCGCGATCGTCATTGCCGGACGGGCGGTGATGGGCCTGGGCGCGGCTGCGAGCGAGCCGGGGACGCTGTCCATGCTGCGCCACCTTTACCCCGAGTACACGAGCAGGAACCGCGCGCTCGGCGTCTGGTCGGCGGTATCCGGCTCGGCGCTCGCGCTCGGCCCGGTCGTCGGCGGGACGCTGGTGTACCTGTGGGGCTGGCCGGCGATCTTCTGGTTCAACGTTCTCTTCGGTGTGGTCGCGCTGCTGGCCACGGCGGTCATCCTGCCGGAGAACTCCGACCCGGAAGTCCGCCGGATCGACCTGTCGGGTGCGCTGTTCGGTGCCGCCGCCCTTGCCGCCCTGATCTTCGCGGTCATCAATGCCGAGAGCATCGGGTTCGGCTCCTCCGAGGTGATCGCGCTGCTGTGCGTCAGCCTGGTTGCCGCCGTCGCGTTCGTCTGGCGCGAGAGCCGGGCCGTGCGCCCGCTGCTGGACCTGCGGTTCTTGCGGGTCCCCCGGTTCGCCACGCCCAACATCGTGGCCTTCTGCGCCTATTTCGCCACATTCGCGATCTTCTTCTTCACCGCCCTCTTCCTAGAGGAGGTCACCGGATACAACGGCGGTCAGATCGCCGAGGTGTTCCTGCCGATGACATTGCTGATGATCCTCGCCTCGCTGTTCGCCGGGCGATGGACCAGCGTCGTGGGAATCCGCTGGTCCATCGTCGGCGGTTGCGCCGCGTTCGCGGCAGGCCTGCTCCTGACCAACGCGGTCATCAGCCCGAATCCCTCGTACCTGCCGCTCGCGGCATCGCTCGCGCTGACCGGAATCGGCATCGGCTCGTGCGTAGTCCCGATCACTTCCTCCGTGCTCGCCGCGGTCCCGCCGGAACGATCGGGCATGGCGGCCTCGAGCACCAACACCAGCCGCGAGGTCGGTGCGGTGATGGGCGTGGCGATCCTCGGCGCGGTGGTGATCGGCAAGCTGCGCACCGCCCTGGTCGCCAGCCTCACCCACCTCGGGCTCCCGGCCGGACTCCAGGACGTCGTCATCAACGGCGTCCTGACCGGCCAGGAACCGTCCAGCGGCAAGTCGTCCGCACAGGCTCCGCCTGGGCAGGGAAAACTGGTGGAGCAGGTCATCCACGCCACCTACTCGGCGTTCCAGGCCGGCTTGCACGACGCGCTGTACCTGTCGGCTGGCCTGGTCGCCGCTGCCGGAGTCCTCGCCGCGGTCACGATCAAGGTCGGCAACGACGGCGCGCAGTCAGCCTGACCAGCGAGCCAGCCGGGCAGCCAGGTCGTCCGGCGGTTCGCGGACCTCGACCACCTTGGTCCGCGACCGGGCGCCCGTCACCAGCCGGACCGTCCTTTTGCGTACCCCGATGGCATCGGCCACGGCGGCGAGGGCTGCCTCGGTCGCCTTACCGTCCACCGCGCGCTGAGTCACCCACACGCCGAGTACCAGGTCCTGCCCTGGCTCGGCAGGCAGCGCCGCGACCTTCGCGCGGGACGCGCCGGGATGGACCCGGATGCTCAGGCGCACAGGTTCGGCCACGCTCCATTGTGTCCCCGCCGCGGTGGCCCCGTCGCGCGTGCTCCGGCCGCACCACCCCGGCGCCGGGTTCCACCCGTATTGTCATGGGAAGCCAGCCACGAATGGGCTACGAACACCGCTATGCTCGGGCCGTCCGATCCGGCCTGCGACACACGATGGATAACTGATGACTCATGCGAGGCGACGACGTCGCGGCGCGACGACGTCGGCAGCGGTCCCCGCGGCCTGCGCCCTGATGCTGGCCGCGATCCTGGCTCTGAGTTCGTGCGGAACGCTCAGCGGCACGACCAGCCAGCCGTCGCCGTCCATGCCAGCGCCCACCGGATCGGCGAACCTGACTCCGAGCGTCACGCCGTCGGCAAAGCCGACGCCCAAGCCCGCCACGGCGCTGCCCGTCGCGCCGGGCGCCGGACAGCTGCCGCAGACGACAGCCAGACCTAAGATTTACGGCCGGGCGTTCCGCGCCATGATCACTGATCTGTGGCTGGCAGTCCGCACCGGCAAACCCGCGTTCGGCTGGCGGGCGTTCTTTCCCGAAGGCGCTTACAAGCAGGTCAAGGCAATCTGGGATCCCGGATCTGACTGGCGAGGCAGGCTCTGGCTGGACTTCGCCGTGGACGTCAAGGCCGCCCATGGGCTGCTCGGCCCTGACGCGCGGGCCGCGAGGCTAGTCAAGGTCGTCGTCGCCGCCGCCGACGCGGTATGGGTCGGTCCCGGCGCCTGCTACAACCGGGTCGGCTACTGGCACGTGGCCAACTCGCGGGTCGTGTACCGGCTGCACGGCCAGGTGCGGTCCTTCGGCATCGCTTCGCTGATCTCCTGGCGCGGCGTCTGGTACGTCGTCCACTTCGGCGGCGTCGTACGCCCTGCGGTGGGAATGGTCGATGCACCGGCGGCCGGGCCCGGCTATCCCGGCCCGCAAGGCGGCTGCTGAACCAGACCGAACCGCTGTGCCCGCTCAGACCGCTGGCAGCACCTCGGCCGCGATCAGCTCCAGGTGATCGAGGTCGTCCAAGTCGAGAACCTGCAAGTACATGCGCTCCGCTCCGACCCGGGCGAACTCGCCGACCTTCGCGACGATCTCGGCCGGCGTACCGGCCAGGCCATGCTCGCGCAGCTCGTCAAGCTCCCGGCCGATCGATGCCGCCCGCCGGTCGAGTTCGGCCTGGTCGCGCCCGCAGCACACCACCTGGGCCGCCGAGTAGGTCATCGACGATTCCGGCCGGCCCGCGGCCGCGACCGCCTGCCGCACCCGGTCGAACGCGGCCGACGTCCCTGCCACGCCATCGAACGCCGCGTTGTACTCGTCCGCGTACGCGGCCGCCAGGCGCGGCGTTCGCTTGCGCCCGCTGCCTCCGATGACCACCGGCGGCCTCGGGCGCTGCGCGGGCTTGGGCAGCCCGGGCGAGTCCTTGACCGTGTAGTGCTTGCCAACGAAGGAGAACGGCTCTCCCTCGGGTGCGGCCCACAGGCCCGTGATCACGGCTAGCTGCTCTTCCAGCATCGCGAAGCGCTGGCCGAGATCAGGAAACGGGATCCCGTACGCATCGTGTTCGGCGTCGAACCAGCCGGTGCCGAGACCGAGCTCGACCCGGCCCCCGCTCATCTGGTCCACCTGCGCTACGGTCACGGCAAGCGGGCCAGGCTGCCGGAAGGTGACCGGGGAGACCAGGGTGCCCAGCCTGATCCGCTCGGTCTGCACCGCCAGGCCGGCCAGCGTCGTCCAGGCGTCAGTCGGGCCTGGCAGGCCGCTGCCCGAACCCATCTTCAGGTAGTGATCCGACCGGAAGAAAGCGTCGAATCCCAGGTCTTGCGCCGCCCTGGCGACCCGGAGCTGAGTCGCGTAGTCGGCGCCCTGCTGTGGCTCGGTAAAGATCCGAAGTTGCATAACGGCATCTTGCCGTATTTCGCCGTGCGGGTCAGAGCCGGCCGGTAACGGTCAGCTAACCGACGGCACCAGGGTCGCCAGGCACTCGACGTGATGAGTCATCGGGAACGCGTCGAAAGCCCGGAACCCGGCGAGTCGCCAGCCGTGCTGACCGAACCGGGCGATGTCGCGAGCAAGAGTCGCTGGGTCGCACGATACATAGGCGATCTTCCGCAAACCGGACGGCGAGGATGCGCCGCACAGCGTTTCGATCAGTGCCCGGTCCGCTCCAGTACGCGGCGGATCGAGTACAGCGATCGACGCGCCGCTGCGCCCGATCTCGCCGAGCACCGCCGCCGCGTCGCCTCGGTGCACCCTGGCCCATGGCGTCGATCGCAGGTTGTGGCGTGCGTCCGCCGCGGCGGCCGCGTCCTGCTCCACGGCGATGACGCTCCCGTCGGGCCCGACTGCCTCGGCGAGTATCCCGGCGAACAGGCCCGCCCCGCAGAACAGGTCGAGCGCGGTCTCGCCCGGCTCGGGCCGCACTGCCGCCAGGACAGCATCGACCAGCAATCCGGCCGCACCGGGATGCACTTGCCAGAAGCCCGACGCGGTGACCCGCCAGTCGCGGCCGGCCGCGCGCTGGGTCAGGAAACCCGGGCTCCGCTGGTGCTTCCGGCCGCCGGTCACCAGCACCGCGCGCTGCCCGGTTGCCGGAGCGACCGCGACGTCGACCCACCGGGCGCCCGGCCACGTCTTCCTGGTCACCTCGGCCTGCGCCACCAGCGGATGCGCGATCAGGCAGTCCCTCACGGGGACGATGTCGTGGGACCGGTGCCTGAGCAGGCCAGCCCGCCCGTCCCTGCCGACGGCGTACCTGACCCTGGTGCGCCAGCCAAGCCCGTCAGCATCCCCTGGCACGGCCTCGACGGTCACCGCACGGTCGACGCCCGCGATCCGGCTGAGCTGGACCGTGATGATCTTCGCCTTGAGTTCACGCTGCGCAGGCAGGCTCGCGTGCTGCCAGTCACATCCGCCGCATGCGCCCGGGCCGGCATACGGGCACGGCGGGCTGACCCGATCCGGCGCCGGCTCGAGGATTTCCACCGCCTCGGCGCGCGCGAACCTGGTCGTCGTCTGGGTCACGACCGCCCGGACCCGCTCGCCGGGGAGCGCATGCCGGACGAAGACGACGAACCCCGTCCCGGCGTCCTGCAGCTTCGCCACGCACCAGCCGCCGGCGGCCGCCTCGCCGACCCTCACATCCAGCACGTCTCCCGCGGCCGGGGTCACCTCTGACGAGACTGTCACGCTCCCATCCTGGCGGTGCGGCGCCTGGGCTGGTCAGCGGGGGTCTCCTTCCAGGCCAGGCAGGAACCCCGGCCAGGCCAGGCAGGAACCCCGGCCAGGCCGGACAGGAACCCCAGCCAGGCCGGCCAGGCAGGAAGTTCCCGCCCGGCAAGCGTGGCCGGGCTCGGGAACGGGCAGGTAATTCGACATTACGGTCACCAGGCTGCTGACCGGTGCCTATGACGCCGGTACGATCATCTGCGTGGAAGAGCCGACGGCGCTGAGAATGGCGGCGCCACCGCCCGGCCCGAGGCCACCAGCGATCCGGCCCGCAGTTACCAGACCGTAGTGACTCAGGACCTGCTGGAAGGATGATCGTGCACATCGTGATCATGGGATGCGGGCGAGTCGGGTCGACCCTCGCCCACATCCTTGAGGACCAGGGCCACTCGGTGGCCGTGATCGACCAGGACGTCGAAGCTTTCCGTAAACTGCGCCCTGGTTTCCGCGGCAGCAAGGTCACCGGCATCGGATTCGACCGTGACGTCCTGATCGAGGCCGGAATCGAGAAGGCTGACGCGTTCGCCGCGGTCAGTAGCGGTGACAACTCCAACGTCATCGCGGCACGAGTCGTCAGGGAATCGTTCGGGATCCAGCGCGTCGCTGCCCGTATCTACGACCCGCGGCGTGCCGAGGTCTACCAGCGGCTGGGCATCCCGACAGTGGCCACAGTGCGCTGGACGGCCGATCAGATGCTGCGCCGCCTGCTTCCCGAAGGTGCGGCCCCGCTCTGGCGCGACCCGACTGGCTCGGTCGTGCTAGCCGAGCTGAGCTGCTGCGACGACTGGCTCGGTGAGAAGGTGAGCACGCTTGAGTCGGCAGCCGAGACCAGGATCGTCTTCATCTCGCGGCTAGGCGAGGCGCTGCTGCCAGGACCATCGACGGTGCTCCAGCAAGGCGACGTGCTGCACGTGATCGCCAGAGAGGAAGATCTCAAGCAGCTCGCCGCCGTGTTCGCCAGGCCGGCCGCGCCGGGGAAGGGTAGCCACTAATGCGAGTCGCCATCGCCGGTGCGGGCGCGGTGGGCAGGTCCATCGCGAAGGAACTGCTCGAGAACGGCCACGAGGTACTCCTGATCGACAAGAACTCCAGGGCGATCAAGGTGTATAGCGTACCCAGGGCCGAGTGGCTGCTGGCTGACGCCTGCGAGATCAGCTCGCTCGATGACGCCTCGCTCGAACGGTGCAACGTCGTGATCGCCGCGACCGGAGACGACAAGGTCAACCTGGTCGTCTCGCTGCTGGCCAAGACCGAGTACGGCGTGCCCCGAGTCGTAGCGCGGATCAATCATCCCAACAACGAGTGGCTCTTCAACGAGTCCTGGGGAGTCGACGTCGCCGTGTCCACCCCGAGGCTGCTGTCGGCCCTGGTCGAAGAGGCGGTCAGCGTCGGTGACCTGGTCAGGCTGATGACCTTCAGGCAGAGCGCGGCCAGCCTGGTCGAGCTGACCATGCCGGACGACGCACCGCTCGTGGGCCAGCGGATCGGCGCGATCGAATGGCCGGCCGATACGGCGCTCGTCGCCATCTTGCGAGACGGCCGGGTCATCGTGCCGAACAGCGACGACCCGCTGGAAGCAGGAGACGAGCTGCTCTTCGTCACCAGCGAGGACGTAGAAGCCGAACTCGGCCAGTTGCTCGCTACCGGGTCTCGGTGATCTCAGGTCCTCGGGTAAACGGATCCTGCAGCAGCCAGGTGTTCTCTTCCGGTTCGCCCTCCGCTTCGATCGCTCGCTGTATGTCTTCCGGCAGCTGGATCGGCAGCTGCTGACGCTGCGGGGCCGGGTAGTCACCGCGAACGACGACGACGTCGGCGAACATCTCCTCCAGCGGCGTCCTGGCTGCGCTATCGGTGGCGGCGGGCCCGGTGATCACGCCGCGCAAGAACCAGCGCGGGCCGTCGATCCCGAGGAACCTGACCGGATGCAGCGGCTGCCCGGACGGCGGCTCCGGCGGCTGCTCGTCCGCCGCGGCCAGCGGTACCTGAGCGTGCAACTCGGTACCGAACTGGCCTTCCTCTTCCTGGCAGTCGCCGCCCGACGAGACGATGTTCGCGGCGATCTCCTGCCGGACGTCATCCCAGAGCCCGCCGCTGCGCGGCGCTGCGAACGCCTGAAGCTGCATGCCGCTCTCGCCGTGCACCAGGGCAACCCACGAGCCATCCTCCGCGCCGACGTTGAGCTGAACCTCGAACCCGTCACGGACCGGGACGAGCAAGCTGCCGCAGTCCAGCCGGTCTGTTCGCGGGTAGGCATCGGCCGCGTCCCATGGACCGGATTCGCTGACGGCTGTTTCGTTGTGCTGAAGATGGCGAGCAGGCTCCTGCTCCTCGGTTACCGATCCCTGCTCGTCGTCTTCGCGCCGACGTCGTCGCAACACGCGTGTGCTCCCTCAATTGCTCGAACCATGCCGCGGGCCGGCGCATTCACGCCTGGGCGCCCGCGTGCCCCCCCGTGGAGCCGAACCCGCCCTCGCCCCTGGCAGACCCCGGAAGC
>Ga0307372_10004707_pt1 | contig 20862 bp, 22 predicted proteins | sample OX1MG_FD_202533 | JGI IMG/M metagenome (GOLD analysis project Ga0307372, IMG submission 202533) | Soil microbial communities from Risofladan, Vaasa, Finland - OX-1 | ecosystem: Environmental > Terrestrial > Soil > Coastal area > Acid sulfate soil | place: Finland: Risofladan, Vaasa | collected...
CTGCGGTTTACGAATATTCTGATTGGCGTGGTCCCAATCGTTGGATGGCCGTCTGTCCTCGGAATCACGTTAGGTGTGTTCTTGTCCAATACAGTAAGCAGTCTTGGCCCCATCGATCTGGTCTCTCCCCTTTTCTCGTTCATTGGGCTTTCCTCAATTTATTTTCTAAGGAGGAAAAGTGTAATTGTGGGGTTGGCGATTTATTCTCTAATTCTGTCAACATGGGTAACGTTCGAGCTCCATGTTGTTCTTGGTTTACCCTACAGTGGATTCTTTGCTGTGCTTGGCGGGATATCGGTAGTCCTCGTCCTCGCCTACATATTATACAGAGCACTGAAAGCTTCAAACTTGCTCAGGAGGTTTGATGCGCACAATGCCTAAATCGGTCTGCATAATTTCTGGAGGACTTGATAGCTCCGGAGTTGCATCGTACTGGAAGAGCGGAGGATATGACATCTTCCTTCTCACTTTTGATTACGGTCAGCGAGCCAAGCAGGAGATTAAGCGAGCACGCCAAATTGGCAGGTTATTAGGCGCAAAAGAGCACAGGGTCGTGGATATTTCGTTCATGAAAGATCTTTACGGCTCTACTAACGTCCTGACCAACGAGTCTCTGGTAATGCCCTCGCATTTTCAGAGTAACATCATAGTCCCAATAAGAAATGCTGTGTTTCTTACAATTGCGACAGCGTATGCCTTCTCGATCAGAGCCAAGATTTTGGCGTATGGCGCGCATCTTTCTGACCAACCGTATCCTGATTGCAGACCAAGATTTGCAAAGAGTCTTGCGGCCACGCTGAACCTGGGAGACATTGACTCAATCAAATCAAGAGTTCACCCCCCAATCGAGCTTTGGAGCCCCGCGATAGCCGGAATGACAAAAGACGCAATGTTGAAGATCTCGAACAGACTCTTGCGAGATCGCATCTTCCTTACATGGAGTTGTTATCTCAATGGAGTGAAGCAGTGCGGCAAGTGTGAATCCTGCCGCAACAGAAAACTAGCATTCAAACTAGCTGGAATAATAGACAAAACCAATTACGCCTAGGTTGTCGGTGCTCTTTCGAAAACAATTATAGCCAATTTCCTGAATTCATCTGCACACAATGCGGGGGTCGCCCAGCCTGGTCAACGGCGCGAGGCTCAGGCTTTCATTTCGAGTGAAATGAGAGACCTCGTCCTTTAGAGGTTCGTGGGTTCAAATCCCACCCCCCGCACATATTTACTAGCAAGTTGATTCAAATGACTGGGCTCAGATGCTCGAGGTGCTCCCGAGGTTAATTTTTCTCTCAAATATCGATGATAACTTCATGCGCAGCCTTCACCTCACAGGGAACTTTTTGGCATATTTCATGTTCGCACTCTTCGGTGAATTTCCTATCTTCTAAAGTGCGGGGCTGTTTCTTTACAATTTCCTTGAAGTGCATCTCACAAAGACAGATGAAGACTCGCATGACTTTTCGCTTGAAGGAAGCTCTTCCAACTGCGATCTGAAGTTAAGTCTTTGCTTTGGAAATACTCAAATTCTCGGAATTCCATAAAATTGGATGGAACGCGCAATGAATTTTGCCAACAACCAATAATCCAGCTAAAACCGGGAAGATGACTCTAGGTGCAAAGATCTATCTCACCCACTTCCCGGTTCGATCGTATCTTGAAGCTGACGTGCTTTCAAAGGAAAGTACTTGGAAGATGATGCATTACATTAGGGAGATTGGTGCGAGAGGAGTCTCAGCAGACGAGATATCGAAAAGCCTCGATCTTCCGGCCAGTATTGTTTACTCTACGCTCAAGGAGCTGCGCAGGCTGGATTTTGTCTTCATCTACCCTAGGGAGAAGCGGCCTCGGAACGAGCGGAGGAAGCGCTATGTCTGTGAGAGGGCAACGTGGGGAAAATATGGAATCGAAGCTCACTTCTCGGAAGCTTTGACACTTAGCGGAGAAATTGAATCAATCAATGACAAAATTAAACAAAATTTGCTTGAGATTTTTGAGGATGTCCACAACGACTTTTCAAACCGAAAGGAGCTGAAGCCCTTCTTGCCGCATTCTAACGAAGATAACATATGCCCTAAATGCAGCAGGAACCATGAAGCAATGGAGTTCTTTTACGCGATCTTGCTGAGGTCGATCGACACATTCATAACAGAGTCAGAAGAGTTTAATCACTTTCTGTCGGAAAGAGGTTGGTCTGTTGAATCAGAAGCGTGAACCCGACTTCCGTATTCGTTTCCTAACTACGCCACTGGAAAAATTGCCGTCCATACTTAAACGCGAAAAAGAGCCGTCCCAATCGCATCCTTAATTTTTTACTGCTAAATTGGCGTTCAAATTCTGTGCGTCCTTCTTATGCAAAACTGTCGTTCAAAGCTGCCAAAGGATTATCAGTTAAAGTGCTTAACACTCGACCATTCGCTCTGCAAACTTCCAATTGGATCAGTTGCTACCAGAACTGGCAACCCATTCTCATCACTCATGCAATAATTACAAGTGATCGTCCCGCCAACTGTGATGTTATCATAATGTGTTTGGATATCTGAAAGGTTGTAACCTACTGTGATAAGTACTAAACCACTGCAACCCTGAGGACCCCAGATGTAAAAGTTATTGTGCCCGCTGATGACTCTTGGAAGATCGTAGTTCTTTCCGAGAAAAATCAGAGCGCTCGCTTCTCCGTAATTCAGTGTAAGGATGCACGCCTGTGACTGCTCGTTTGTAGGTAGTGCATGATACACCTGCGCAACGGTTGCCACCATCGTGTCCCATCCAAAGCGATCCCCAAGATATTGGGGAAATTGCCCAGAGGTCTGCTGGGCAGCTGCTCCATTTCCAACTCCGGTGAGTGATCCGTATGAATTAACGAAAACCTGCGGGGGCAAAACCGGAGCGTAGAGAGGTGCAAGTCCAGCCCCCACTACGAGAATCACCACTATGTACCCCGCGTAGCCAATTAGTCGACGCGTCTGCTTGGTCGCCCCTTCAACGAAGACCGCTCCCGCGGCGAAGAGAAACGGGTAGGCTCCCATTATGAAGTAGGGTTTTCCATTCATCAGTGCGAAAATGATCAAGAGAATCATATAGGCAACTCCGAGCGCAGAAAATAGGCGTCCGATCTTCGATCTGAAGAAAAAGAGGAGGCCCAATATCGATAGCGGCAACCCGACCGGGTTTGCAATCAGCAACTGGTACACAAGGAATGAAACGGGTCCTCCTCCGTTGAGACCTCCGTGGTGAATGTAGAAATCAACTGTAGGAAAGCCATTCGCGGCGTTCCAAAGAATGTAGGGCGACACGAAGGCGAAAGAAATTAACCCCGCAACCCACAACCACTTCGATCTAAGAAGGCTCTTCCTTTTCGTTATTAGTGCAGATGAGACAACGACACCAACAACCAGCGCAAGCAGAAAGAAAACGATAGTTAGTTTTGTCATGAGACCCACGCCTGCGATTACCCCGAAATACAACCAGAGTTTTGGCTTCTTGCCATCGGATTTTATTATCTTCACAAGAAGGTACGCGAGGACGGTCCACCAAAGCATGTCGAAAACGTCCATCGAAAAGATCGAAGCTACCGCGAAAGAAGCGGAGAAGACGGTCGCTACCGCCGCGAGGACTTGCGCCCTTACTCCTCCCCCTAGCTCCTTGCATATCATACCAGCCATGAAAACAATTGCGCCACCAGCCAGCGCAGAAACAAAGTGGATCGAAATTAGGGAATCATTTGCGACAAACCCTAGAACTGCCGCAAGAAGAGCTATAACGGGTGGAAAGTCAACATATCCGAATGCCAAGTGCTGGCCACTAACAATGTAGTATAATTCATCACGGAAATATCCATAGTTGTTTGCGATGAGTAGATGGATTGCAAAATCGGCAAGAGCAATGTAGGCCACGATAGCTGTTGGACCAAGAAAACGATATTTTGACTTGGACCGACTAGATCCGTCCACAAGTATCAAGCCCCATTTATATCGGACAGTTCGAATTTTTCGAAGCTATAAATGGAGTTTCAAATGTACAAATTCTGGACAGATCACGTCTCATACGTGGACAGGGGGCTAAAAGCAGGGTATGGTTTTTCATGATCGTCACAGAATTGGCTTTTTTCTTCTTCATAACTCGTGCACTAATGACGATTTTTCCCAAACCAAGAAATAAGGAACTTTTCTCTTTTCCGAGATATTGAATGCGTCTGGTTTAGGGCGGCCAGTGACTCAATGATGATGGAATAGTTTGAGTTCGAGTTAACGATCGAGCAGGGAACGATTACTCACAAATTTTGGGGTTAGAGATGCAGTACGAATTTATGGTACGTACTGTGGCTTCACGCCCTAATACCGACGTGGGAATCCAACGAAACCGGTTCCTTTCCTGCCCATTTTGGGGGCATTTTTTTGTTTAGTGGTGAAATACTGCAAGATCGTGTGTACAGGCCAGCGATTCTAATTGTAGATCGATCTCCCGACTTTCGTTCCTTTTACCTATTGCCGTCGTGGAAGCGCACTATAGAATATTTTGCCAAGGTAGCGCCTTGGTAACCGAATTATGATGAATATCTGAGTTATGTGACAGTTGAGGGAATCAGCAATCTTGTCGGGACAATCGGAGTTTTCGGTTTGCTTACTAAAAAAGAGAGTTCGTCTTTAATCCAAGAAATTATATTGACATGAAGAGTTTGAAGTTGAGGGTATCATTTGCCTCCTCCCGATCATTGAATTGGCGAAAAGATATGAGATTGTTGTAAACAGCTAGCGCAAGTTGCTGGGCTGCGAATTATTGTAGACTTAACCCGCGAAGTAAGCATCGCCATATCACGGCGGCATTTGTAGCAACGCGGCCAAAACTAGAATGGTAATCATCAGCCCAAGATTAGCGAAAGAAATGATTCTACTCCTTTTTCTAACTGCTCTCAATCCCTCGACATTCCTCTCCTGCGCCAGTTTCACTATTTTTCTTCCATAGTACAAACCATGCGCATAGATCAAAAATATCAAGATTAGAGATAGGACAACCTTGATGAAAAGTACTTTCTCACCATAGGTCTGAAATGCGAAAAGATCCTGATAGGATGGCAGATACCACGATATATTGTAGAGTCCAGTTAGGACAAGTATACCCAGCGTTGGGTTTGTTATCTTGGCAAAATCTTTCGCGATTTTTCCGACTATTTGCGTTCTCTCCGATTCATCCTTGGCAATGCGGTGCGATGCTGGCATAACAACTAGCCATATGAAAAAGGACCCGCCGACAAATATCACTGCACTGAATAAATGAACCCAGAGAACTGCTGTGTCAAGTAGCTCCAATTCTAAATTGCCGCTTCCTTTTCTTTTCCATAACTACAGTTGTTGTTTCTAAAAGTTGCTTGAGCCACTACTGCTATCTTGAAACATAGATGCATGCGGGATCTGATGAAAGAGGATCGCCATGGCTTGAGTAGGCTCTTGCTCTACTTCCTCCGCAAATTTCTCTAAGATCGCATTCTCCGCAAAAGCCGCTAAACTTTCTAGCTCTAATGTTCATCAGCAGTTCGCTGCTTCTGTACACATCCGCCAATCTGTCTTGTCTCACATTCCCAATAGGAACGGGGACAAAACCTCCTGGATAAATTGTTCCATCGTGACCGACGAAGATAATACCATCTCCGTCCAAAGTCCCTCTTAGTCCTAAGGTAGAAGAACTCTGGCCATGCGCGCCTTCCAATTCAAGCAGATCGGTTCTGAGCTTTGAGTAAGTTTCATCTCCAGAAAGATCAGAGACTGTTCCAGCCAGCCTCTCTTTTATTACCCTTCTGATGAATGGGGCCTCTACGCATCTTATAATCAAACCATAATGAGACGCATCGTATAGGAAATTACATGCGCTTTGGTATTCGTATGGTGTGAGGTCGTACTGATCTGAACCCCGTCCAGTCCTGATCAGGAAGAAAACCTCCCAGACCTTAATCCCCAGTGTCTTGATCAGATGGAATATAGCAGGAAGCTCGTGCAAGTTTCTCTTCATGACTGTTGTGTTTACCTGTATTGGAAGGCCCAAGTCTCTTGCCTTCAGTATCGTCTCCATGGTCCGATCAAAGGTTCCTTCAATTCTTCTTATTGATTCATGGGTTTCACTTGTGGCACCATCCAAGCTGACTGAAATCGAAGTCGCTCCTGCATGCTTGATCCTTTGGAGTGTATCTAATGTGAGAAGATTTGAAACTGCAGGTGATGCTGCGAAGTTAACACCTATCTTTGAAGCGTATGCCATCAGATTGAACAGATCTTTTCTCATCAGGGGATCGCCGCCAGTGAGAATCATAGTGGGATACGGCTTGCCGAAAGAAGCGATCTGGTCAATCAGATTCAAGCCTTCATTGTAAGTGAGCTCTCCTGGAAGCGGATCACTTATTGCCGAAGCTCTACAGTGCACGCAGGAAAGCGGACAGGCGCGTGTAGTTTCCCAAAAGACTAGAATTGGTTTGCTATGAAACAACCCCAACGAATGCCGCTTCTAATTGCCATATGCGCGACGCAGTTCTCTTAAATCTTTTGTAGAATCCACAAACACATGGCCATTTTTTCACAAAAAGCGCAACACTTAAACTACTAATCTCAGCTCCGAGTTTCTCAACTCTCGCGAGCGACCATTCTCAAGTGTTTTTGATGGAAGAAACCTTCTCTGAAATCGAATCTTTGGATGAGCCGGGCTCAGTCCTAATGCCGTCTTCGATTGGCTTACTGGGAATCAGTTTCAAGACTTCTCCAATTGAGATACGAGAAGAGCTCGCCAAAAGTGTCACATACGAAAGTATCGGAGAGTTAGTCCTCAAGGATTCATCACTAGCTGGATCAGAAATAGTACTCATTTCAACATGCAATCGAATAGAAATTTACTATTACGGAGACGAAGTGCTCATTGCGAAATCGCTGAAGAATCTTTTTGGTGTAAAAGATTCGAAGGGGACAGACATTTATCACTTCGCGGGCGATCAGGCTGCGACACATCTATTCAATGTAGCAACGGGGCTGGACTCTCTTGTGATTGGAGAAGCACAAATCTTTTCCCAGGTGAGAAAAGCTTCAAGGGTCAGCGCAGATCTTGGATTATCCAACTCTGTAATGTCACGGCTTTTTTCCAAAGCCCTTAAGGTTGCACGAAAAGTCCGCGAACAGAACCCGGCGCTTGCAAATGGAACGAACAATTCAGTAAGCCATGCTGTGTTAGAACTAGTTTCTAAAAGATACCATGGTAAAAAACCGAATCTACTTCTAATTGGCTCAGGAAAGATGATCCGATTGGCGATTAGCTCAATCGTAAAGTCCGACCTTGATAGAGTTGTGGTCGCTGCGCGAAGAAAGGAGATCGATGGCATCAAGGCAGATTCGATCATTGGTATCGCGGATATTGCTAGAACCATCGTAGAAAGAGGAATTGACGTAGTTATCACAGCCACTGCCTCTCAAAACTACATACTGAATGCAAAAGACCTCATGAGTAGTCGAAACCCGCTTTTGATCTTAGATATTTCTGTGCCCAGGAACATCGATCCCGACGTTGGAAAGCTCCAAAATGTTTCACTACTGAATCTGGATGATTTGAAAGATATAATCAAAAACCCTACAGACTATGAGCTCACCCCGAAGGTGAGAAAGGAGCTTTCCCGAGGGGTTGCAGAGTTTTCGTCTTGGTTGGCTGATTACGAAGAAATTGTACCTCTCCTTTCCTCACTACGAAAGAAAGCAGAGACAATCAGAGAAGAAGAAGTCGACAATGCCCTAAATAGGATGCCGAATCTGACCGAGAACCAAAAAGCAATAATCGAAAAAATGTCTGAACGTCTTATCAAAAGATTTCTTCACGACCCCACACTTCGACTTAAGCATCTGTCTCGGGTCGAAGGCAACCAGAAGGCGAAGGTCTACGCCGCAGCAATCTCGGAGTTGTTCACTCCGGAGTCTAACAAAGATCGCAAAAGAGAGTCTATCGGTTGAAAGAAGGGCGGCCAATCATAATCGGAACTAGAGGTAGCGACCTGGCAATGGCCCAAGCAAACATTGTAGCAAATCTCCTGAAAAGGAAAAACAAGGGGCTGAAGTTAAAGATCATGAAAATAAAGACGGAAGGTGATTCTTCGACAAATAATTCCAAACTAGCACTTACTGGCAAGGATTTGTTCACCCGAGCCATTGACAAAGCGCTAGAAGAGAAGATGGTAGACATTGCCGTTCATAGTTTGAAGGACTTACCAGTTGAAAACTCGGAATCCAGCAAGTTAGAGATAGGAGCTTATCCAAAACGAGAAAATCCCTCCGATGTTCTGATTTCGAAAAGGTCGGCCGGCACGCTCGAGAATTTGCCACATAATGCAAGAGTAGGTACGAGTAGTGTGAGAAGAGCTGTCCAGCTGAAACACGTTCGGCCAGATATTGAAATTGTCGAGCTTCACGGCAACGTGGAGACGCGAATCAACAAACTTCGAACTTCGAAACTGGACGCCATCGTTCTAGCGAAATCGGGCCTGAAGCGGCTAGGAAGAAGCAATATGGGTAAAATAATTCCCCACAATCAAATGCTCCCCGCCATCGGACAGGGGTGCCTTGCCGTGACTATCAGAAAGAATGATAAATTTACCAAATGGTTGGTCTCAAAAATAGACGATGGAGATACTAGATGCGCAGTTTCTGCTGAAAGAGCATTTTCTAAAGAGCTTGGCGGGGGCTGCAACACCCCTATTGCCGCTCTTGCAACAATCCGGATGGGAAAGATCGTCCTTGACGGCCTAGTAGAAAAAAATGAAACGAGTCAATCGAGCATTATTGTGAGAGGTCGCGTTTCGGGGCAAAAAGAAGATGCAGAGAATCTGGGGAAGGCTCTCGCAATTCAGCTAAAGAAAATGAACTCCGGTGAATGATGAGTGATGCAATCATCGGCACTTCAGATTTCAAGGCAGCGCACCAATACCCCTCAAACGAAAATTCTTTCGGGGCGGACATTCCTGGTTACTCGAACTTCTGAAGGAAACGTTACTGAAAGAAGAAAGCTAGAACGCTTCGGAGCCAAAGTAATCGAATTACCAGTAATCTCGATCTTTCCGCCATCGTCCTGGAAGAAATCTGATAGCGCAATTTCAAGATTGGAAGAATTCGACTGGATCGTGCTTACGAGTGCAAATGGAGTGAAGATGTTCTTCAACCGCGTGAAGAAAAGCGATCCAAAGATGTTTGCGAAATTGAGAGAGCTAGAGGGGGACAAAAGCCCAAGATTTGCCTGTGTTGGTCCTTCAACGAAGAGCGCACTAGTAGCATTGGGCTTCAGTTGCAATCTAGAACCGAAAGAATATACCACGTTGAGTCTCGGAAGGGAGCTGGCAGCAAAGATGAATGTAAAAGGAAAGAAGATACTCCTTGCTAGAGCAGAGGTCGCAAACAGGCAGATCACTCGAATATTGCGAGCGTCAGGCGCAAAAGTAACTGAAATCTCGGTCTACAGAACGATAACTCGATCCAAAAGGCTGCAGCCCAAATTTCTGGAAACAATCACAGACATCACGTTAACGAGCCCATCTACCGTCGAGGGTCTGTTGAAATCCGTGAGAGTAACAAAGGTCATGTCCCACAAAATTCTAATTCATTGCATCGGACCCATAACAGCGAAACGCGCGAAAAACAGAGGTCTCAAGATCGAGAATGTTGCAAAAATTCATACTGTAGACGGCCTGGTAGACGCCATCGTCAGTTTATGACAAAAGAAAAAATTGGTCGATAGATAATTGAAATCAAATCAAATACCGAAACTGGAAAGCCAACGTAACCTTTCGAAACAGGCTAGCGCACAGCAGCCCAGGAGATTACGTGCCTCAGCCAAACTACGAACGCTAGTCTCTGAGACTCTAGTCGATGTTGGGCATCTGGTCATGCCAATTTTTGTGCAAGAAGGAAACGGCTTGAAGCAGAAGATTGAATCCATGCCCGGGATCTTCAGATACTCACCTGACAAAGAGCTCGACAAGGAGATAGAAGAGATAACGAGTCTCGGCATCAACGCAGTATTGCTGTTTGGTTTGCCAAGGAAAAAAGATCATTTCGGAAGCGAGGCATACAACTCAAACGGCATAGTTCAACAAGCGATAGGGAGGATCAAAAACCTTAACGAAGAAATCATAGTAATCTGTGACGTTTGCATGTGCGAGTACACGGACCACGGGCACTGCGGCATCCTGAACCACAGTGGTCAGATCGAGAATGAAAAGACGATTTCGTACTTGGGAAAGATAGCCACTGCCCAAGCGGAAGCCGGCGCAGATATCGTCGCGCCTAGCGCGATGATGGACGATCAGGTCGGCGCGATTAGGTCGGCGCTAGATACGAATGGATTTGATTCTACGCCCATAATGGCGTACTCTTCAAAGTTCGCCTCCGCATTCTACGGTCCGTTCAGGGAGGCTGCGGACTCTGCGCCGCAATTTGGCGACAGGAAGACTTACCAGATGGATTGGAGAAATATTCGAGAAGCGCTGAAAGAAACACAACTCGATGTTGAGCAGGGAGCGGACATCATAATGGTAAAACCAGCGCTTCCATATCTTGACGTAATTAGCGCGGTGAGGCAGAAGTTCACGCTTCCCTTGGCAGCTTACAATGTCAGTGGAGAGTATTCGATGATCAAGGCTGCAGCGATAAACGGTTGGATCGACGAAGACAGGATAGTTGATGAAGTCTTGCATTCCATTCGTCGTGCTGGAGCAGACATCATAATCACTTACTTTGCAAAGGAATACGCAAATAAGAGATCGAGATAGTGGGAAAATGGCAATAAAGATAGCAGCTTCGCCTCAAAACAGAGAACATCAGGGACATGATGAACAGACAGTAGAGGAGATGCGGGAGGGAAGACAGTTCCTCAAATACACGTTTTACAAATTCTTACCGTCGTGGCGAGAATGCTCAGAAAGAGAGCGCGACGAAGCCAGAGATGAATTCAGGAAGATAATGTACAATTACGAAGAAACGATGATCGTAAAATCCTTCGCGCTCATAGGAACGAGAGGCGATTCCGATTTCATGCTCTGGACGATCAGCGAGCGCCTCGAGGATTTTCAGGATCTATTGTCTGATGTGTTAAAGTCAAAACTGGGTCGATTCGTTGACACCCCTTATTCCTATCTTTCTATGACGCGAAAGTCCGAATATATCAGGGACCACAGACATCCGGGGCAGGAGGGTGATGCCCTAAAGAAAGTGCCTGGAAATGCAAGGTATCTTTTTCTCTATCCGTTCATAAAAAAGAGAGAGTGGTACAATTTTTCGCCCGAGGAAAGACGCCGTATGATGATGGATCATATCAGAACCGGCCACAAATTCCCCAGTGTCAAGATCAATACGTCCTATTCCTTCGGCCTTGATGATCAAGAATTCGTCCTATCGTTTGAAACAGATCATCCGAGCGATTTCCTCGAACTCGTGATGCTACTTCGGTCTACTGAGACGAGCAAGTATACTCAGCTCGAAATTCCCATATTCACTTGCATTTCTACACCCGTAGATGAACTAGTGAAATTGTTCTAGACGGCAGTACACACTTGCAGTGAGTTATGCGCCTTCATGAGAAAAGAATCTCGAAGCAAGAAAATGTTCGTGAGGGCGCAAAAGCTCCTGGTTGGCGGAGTAGATAGCCCCGTCAGGTCTTTTAGAGCAGTCGGAAGAGAAAACCCACTATTCATCTCGAAGGGGAAAGGATCGAAGATTTACGATGTCGACGGCAACGAGTACATCGATTACGTTTGTTCATGGGGAGCTTCAATTCTGGGTTCTGCTCAACCTTCAGTCGTGAGAGCGATTAGATCGGCTGCAGCAAGTGGTTTGAGTTTCGGCGCGGCTACAAATCAGGAAGCTGATCTCGCCGAGAGAATTCAAAAAAGTGTTCCGAGTATCGAGCTCCTCCGTCTGGTTTCATCAGGCACCGAGGCTACTATGTCTGCGGTAAGAGTCGCAAGAGCGTTCACAAAGAGGAATAAGATAATCAAATTCGATGGTTGTTATCACGGCCACTCGGACAGCTTTCTCGTCAAAGGTGGGTCGGGGCTCGCAACCTTTTCTGTGCCAGATTCTGCTGGAGTTCCAGAAGGTGTCGCTTCAGACACGCTCGTTGCAAAATTCAACGACCTAAATTCAGTCCAACAAATTTTTGAGCAGAACAAGAACCAGATTTCATCTCTTATTGTCGAACCTGTCGCAGGAAACATGGGCGTCGTTCCCCCAGTCAATGGATTCCTCGAAGGTTTGAGAAAATTGTGTAACGAGCACGATGCGCTCTTGATTTTCGACGAAATAATCACAGGATTTCGCGTTTCACGCGGCGGAGCGCAAGGACTCTACGGGGTACTGCCCGATTTGACATGCCTTGGGAAGGTCATCGGTGGCGGAATGAACATAGCAGCATACGGTGGAAGAAGGGACATCATGGAGCTTGTTTCTCCGCTCGGTCCCGTTTATCAGGCCGGCACACTCGCAGGGAACCCTATTGCAGTAGCTTCGGGAATCGCCACGCTCGATAATCTGACGTCATCAATGTACAAGAAACTAGAGGCAACGTCAGCGAATCTCGAAAAAGCACTTGTCGGAGAGAATGTCAGGGTTCAGAGAGTAGCTTCCATGTTGGGGCTATTCTTCTTGACGGAAGGAGCGGAGTCAGTCAAGATCGAAAATTACGACCAGATTATGACCAACTGCAGCAAGGAGAAGTACGCTCGTTTCTTCAATCTAATGTTGGACTATGGTGTTTATCTCCCACCGTCAGCCTTTGAGACGATTTTCGTTTCCACTTCCCATAGTTCTTCCGATATCGCAAAGACTGCGAGGGCTGCAAAGAATTCGTTTTACAAATTGACGTGACCAAATTGAAACCCAGACAAAGATTCCTTGCCGCGTGCAGAATGGAAGATGTTGACTTTACTCCTGTCTGGTTCATGCGCCAGGCCGGCAGATATCTTCCAGGGTACAGAGAGGTCAGAAAACAATATTCGGTCATCGAGATATGCAAGAGCCCGAAAATTTGCGAAGAGGTCACTCTAATGCCGGTAAAAGAGCTGGGAGTTGACGCTGCCGTGATGTTTGGCGACATCATGCTTCCTTTAGAAGGGATCGGGGTAGACTTTCGCATAGAGGAGAATCTCGGCCCCGTGATTTCAAGGCCAATCCAAGGAAGAGAAGACGCAGAACGTCTGTGTGCGTTTGACCCCAAGAAGGCCGTCCCATACTTCCTCGAGGCTATTGCTAAAGTGAAATCAAGTTTGAAACAAACCAGCACTGCTCTCATTGGATTTTCAGGAGCGCCGTTCACAATCGCAAGTTACTTGATTGAAGGCCAAGCATCGAGGGAATTCACGAAAACGAAGAAATTCATGTTTGACGAGCATGAGGCGTGGAAGATCTTGATGTCGAAATTGACCGATATGATCGCCGATTATCTCTGCGCTCAAATTTATGCTGGCGTGGATGCAGTCCAGTTATTCGATTCGTGGGTCGGCGCCCTTACGGCATTAGACTACGAAGAGTTCGTCGCCCCCTTTGTGACAAAGATCTTCAAGAGAGTGAAGAGTGAGCACTCCGACACGCCGGCGATCCATTTCGGAACGAATACGCTCCACTTGCTAAAACCCATGAAGAAGGCTGGTGGTGACGTGTTCAGTATTGACTGGCGGACTCGAATTCACACCGCGAGGCAAACTCTCGGAAGTTCAATTGGGATTCAGGGCAATTTGGATCCCGCAGTACTTCTTTCGAACTACAGGAGCGGTTTTATCAAAGAGAGGATCCAGGCAGTTTTGGACGACAACGGCGGAAAGCCAGGCCACGTTTTCAACCTGGGGCACGGGATACTCCGTGAGACTCCGGTACTGAATGCCAAGTTTGTGGTGGACTATGTTCACAAGAATTCGTGAAAAGAGATGGAAAAGAAAAAAGCTATAATCTTGATGGCTTATGGAAGCCCGGAAGGACCAGAAGAGATCGAACCGTACTATACGCATGTGCGACGTGGAAGAAAGCCCACGCCCGAAGAAGTGGAGAACTTGAGTGCTAGGTACAAACTGATCGGTGGAAAATCTCCCCTTTTCAAAATCACTGTTTCGACGGCAGAGAAGCTGCAAACGAAACTCGGAGGAAACATAAAGGTCTACGTGGGTATGAAGCATTGGCACCCATACATCGGAGAAGTGTTTGATCAAATCTCCAAGGACGGCGTCACTGATCTATTGGCGATCGCATTAGCCCCACATTATTCCAGAATGAGTATAGGTGGCTACCAGGAGTCTGTGAACAAGGCAAACGAGGAACACGGCGGAAACGTGAAGATAACAAACGTGAACGAATGGTATCTAAACACAGAATTCTTGGAGAAGTGGACCCAAAGGATTACTCAGGCACTCGAAAAGAGATTTCGGGGAAAGCAAAAAAGGGAAGTATTCTTCCTCTTCACCGCACATTCTCTGCCAGAAAGGATTCTGACTTGGAAAGATCCTTACAAGATCCAGCTCCTAGAAACTGCAGATAGGCTAGCTGCAAAACTAGCGCTTGACAAAGAGCAATACGGGTTTGCGTTTCAGAGCGCTGGTCACACATCCGAACCCTGGCTGGGTCCTGACATCCTGGACAAGATCAGACAACTGAAGGAAGCTGGCTGGAATAACATTCTCGTCATGCCAGTAGGATTTGTCTCTGACCACCTTGAGATTTTGTTTGACATTGACGTCGAGGCAAAACAGTTAGCAAAGGAGCTAGGGATTCAAGTAGAACGAACGGAATCATTCAACGACTCCGATGACTTCATTGAAGTGCTTGCTTCAATTGTAGAAACTCAAGATTTCAAAAGCGATCCAAAAAGTTCTCATAAATCATCCTTTGATGATCCGCCTGCAGAGAAAGCGCCATATTTTACGCTAGAGTCCAAAGGCGAATGATAGGCCTCCAGAGGTCGTAATTGCAAAGAGCTGGGAGGAAAGAAGAACGAATAATCGGACATAACACGACATCTTGGTCATTGCTAAATACATACGCTTCAACGCTTGAAGGTCGGCGATTATTCTTGGCTAACATCCTCATTACGGGTGGGCTGGGCTTTCTTGGTTCGCAATTGGCGAGAAGCCTCTCGATTGAATCGAGTGGAGAACGTGAAATAACACTGTTCGACATAACAAGAGATTCGAAGCACGTCCAAGACATTATTGCAAAGGACAAGTCTAGAATCAAAATTGTAAGAGGCGATCTTACAGTACTATCCGATGTTCTCGATGCCGTGAAGGGCAACGGAATTGATTGCATATTCCACTTGGCTTCGACTATTTCAGCTGCATCCGACATCCGGCCCGTAGCTTCTTACAAGGTAAACTTCGAAGGCACGGTGAACGTCCTTGAGGCGGCCAGGTTGTTCGGCGTAAGGAAGGTAATCTACAGCAGCTCTGTGGCAGTGTATTCAACCGAGTCCTCCAGTCCGATAAAGGCAAGTGAGGAATATTCGAAGTGGCCTACGACGAGCTATGGAATCTCCAAGGCATTTAGCGAGCAGTGGGGCCGTTTCTACGAAAGCAAGTATGGTATAAAATTTAGGTCATTGAGATTTCCTGTGCTTGTTGGTCCAGGAAGGGAATGGAGCACGTTCGGGTTTTCAAGTTTCATAATCCAAAAGTCAGCCCTTGGTGAGCCTTTTCAGATTCCGCTTGAACCAGAATTCAGGACTTCCGTCGCGTACGTGAAGGACGCGGCGAGAGCGCTCGTGCAGATATACAAAGCAAATTCATTGAATCATGAGGTCTACAACGTGCCTTCAATACGTCCTAGCGCTCAAGAAGTGGTAAACGAAGTGAAAAAACACCTACCGAATGCCGCTTTGCAGTTTGCAGTGGACCAGGAGTTTGCTCAGGTAGCCGAAAAGAGAAATCCTCCCGAGGGCGACTCGAGCAGGCTGAAGGAGGATCTCAATTTCGAACTACGATTCAACCTTGAGAGAATGGTTGTGGATTTCCTCGAAGAGATACGAACAAACAAGCATCTGTATGTCTGAATCAATCTCAGAGCTAAAATCCAAAAACTACTTTGCAGCAGACTTGGCGCCGCAGGCTTCGCAGACAATGGTCGTCAATTGCTTTGATTTCTCCAAGTGAGTGTCCGGACTGTTGCAAACCGGGCAGATCACCCTTTCCTTCAGGTATCTTTGTAGCAGCGCGGAAAACGATTGTTTGTCCGGCCTTCCCATGAAGATAGCTCTTCCGTTTTCGATTGATGCGTTGATTGCAAGTTGACTTCTAAAGTAGTTTAGAAATTCTGCTGGGTCTCTCCTCAATATTGTGGGAAACTCGATGAAGTTGATCCAGTATGTTCTCTTTCCCGATACCATAGTCCGTGGATCTGGAAGCTTCAATCTGTCTTCGGTTTGCGTGCTAGATTCAGGCCTGGAAGAGCGAAGTCTCGCCAAGAGTGACGAATAATCTTCCTTTGATTGTTTTAATTCAGACATATGTATCACTGAAACGAACCAAGATATTTGCTTGGCGGTCTAACCCGTCGGCGGCAGTAGATATGACCATGGAATGTGAAGTAAAGGGAAGATTATCAGTATCACTGGGAATACAAACATCGGCAACAGAATCAAGAGCCAGAACAGTATCGGAATTACGTCCTTCACCACTATCTTTACTGGCTCGCTAGCCTTGCTCGCGTCCTGCTGTACTGGTGCCGCGTTGAAGATGGTCTGGAGCACCCCAGAGACAGAGGTGTGTTCCTTGAGGAACAGCCGGAGCTCAGGAATCAAGAACGCAATCCATGCTATCACTGCGATACCAACGATCGCAAATAGCAAAACTACGATTGCATCAGTAATCATGACAACACACCCTATCATGAAGCATTAGAAAAACATTCTTGGTTTGTGCCTGGCAGCTTTCAAGGCAAGCATGTGGAAATCAAAACTGATTTTAGGCGTCTCCCAAAGCTTGAATGTGAGAAAGTAATTGTCGCAGCGCGAAAAAAGAAAGGTCAGCGATTCAGCTCTAGTTACTAGCCACCTCATGATGCCGCAGGACGCGAACTTTCAAGGAAACGTGTTCGGCGGAACCATAATGAAACTAGTTGACGAGATTGCGGGTTCGGTTGCCGCCATTCACTCAAGGAAAAACTGCGTCACTGCTTCGATGGATCAGATGAACTTCTATGAGCCCGTGATCATTGGTAACTTGCTGATACTGAAAGCAAGTGTGAATTATGTTAGTCACACCTCGATGGAGGTTGGAGTAAGGATCGAGGCCAGAGACTTGATGAAGGACGAGATCACGCACACCGGTTCTTCTTATCTCACCCTTGTTGCGCTGGACGAAAACAGAAAACCCACCATTGTTGCGGATATCATCCCGGAAACTGATGCTGAGAAGAGAAGATACGCGGAAGCCAAGGAGCGCAGAGCTAGGCGGCTCGCCGCTGCAGGGAAGAATTGAGGTTGTCTAGATGGGATTCATTTCTGATGTGCTCGAACAAATAAAACTGGGGCAATACAAATCGGCAGCAGTTATACTCGAGGAGAACCTGCAGGATCTGACTCTCAAACCTTCGGCGAAGATCGACATAATGGAGTGGATTGCCGACTGCTATTCCAAGGAGGAGGAACCTGGAGAAGCTTCAAAGTGGTTCGAGAACGCCGCAAGAGCAATCCTAGAATTGCCCGATATTCCACAAATTGAGAGAAAGCGAAAAGCGATCAAAGACATAGAGAAGGCAGTGGACTGTAGCAAGACGCCCAACGACATCGAAAGAATAAAGGGTCTCACGAAACTGAAATTCTCTCTCGGTCCGAATCTCTAGCTGGCCAGAAAAGGATATTATTCCCAAAACGTAAGCACTTCTCGTTTCACAACTGAGTGTTTTACCTATTTGGAATTCAGATGTTATTTTTGCGACGACGTCAAGAATGAGGAGCCGTTCTTTTTCGGCATGTCAGGTCAGAAGAAGGAACCTGTCTGCAAGCGCTGCCACGAAAAGATGGAAGTGGTTCGTAGGCTCAAAGAGAGTTCTGGCGAACCGAAATAGCCAACGGTTGCTCCATTAGCTGCTTTCTTACGCTGTGCCGCTGCAATTTTCCCCTTTTCTTGTAATACCAAATTTCCGCAGATGCGTTAAACTGGTCTGCCCAAATTTTGAAAGTTTCAAGCTCGAGTTTCTTCATTCTTGATGATCCACTTTTCACCTGAATCAGGAGTATCTTCCCCGACTTCGCCGCAAAAACGTCGACGGGTCCGTGTGACATTGCGCTCCTGCTGCAAACCCAGCCATCGTTGCGGAGCTTGCGCATCGTTTGGTACTCGCGGCTTCTGCCTTTGGTATAGTTGGTCGTTAGCTAACCCCCGCTGAATCTCTAGTCATCGTCATCATCGTCTTCTGAGGGCCGTGCTGGAGCGGAATCAGCCTCAGTCTCCAGTCTTTCAACTGACGCTAGCTCGAATCGAAAAATGGCGTCCATGACCACGTTGAATTTTTCTTTCAGGAACTCGGTCACTTTATCAGATAATGTTGCCTTAAACGCCTTGAATTTGAACATGTAGACCTTCCCTAACTCAAGGGAATCAGCATCGAATTTTTCTGGCAACTCTAGCGTTGCGATGTACCTCCCCTCAGGAAGCTTTTCGTAAAACTGGACGTCTATCTTCTTGGCTTCCTTATTGATATCAAGGATGTATCCGGATCCTTCCCAATCCTCTTCTTTTCCAAATTTTACATCCTTAATTTCTTCAGCGACCCACTTTGGTAAGCTTTCCGACATGCCACTTGCATCCTATTGCGATTGAAACGACGTCCTTCGAGTGTACTATCCGCTAATTAAAATTGTTGAAAGCGTAATTCTTGAATCAGGACGCGCCATCTTAACAATCAAAAGAGAGATAAGTGCCGGTCAAACCCGAAAAACCAATGAATTTTTCAAATATGGAAGCTTCGCTAGCTGAGGCAACGAAGAGATTCAATGAGATTGTCAGTCGGCGGGAGAGGCTGATCAAGGAATCAAGAGACGTTATTGCATTATCCGCGAAGGCTATCGTGGGCGTGCACACTTCAAACTTCAGCGAGGCAAAGAAACTTCGCGGCGAATCAAGGAAGAAACTCGACGAGTTGAGAGCAATCGCGGGCTCAGATCTCACGAAATATCTGCTTACGCCCGAACAAGAGTTTGTTGAATGTTCAGTGCTACTCGCGATGAGGTCGGATGCTAAATTGCCATCTAGAAAGCAACTTGGGGTTTCCAATCTTTCTTACATTCTCGGCCTACTTGATGCAATCGGCGAATTGAAGCGCTCAGTATTCGATGCGATCAGGAAAAATGACTTTTCAACAGCAGAGAACCTCTTCAGAAGCATGGAACAGCTGTATCTCTCGCTGTCACCGTTCGCAGTATACGATAATGTCGCACAAGGGGTGAAGAGGAAACTGGATGTGGCTAGAATTCTCATAGAAGACACGCGGGCGACAATTACGGAAGAGGCAAGAAGGAGAGAGTTCATCGCTGCGGTAAACAAACTATCCGAAAGGTTGGGAGAGGTAAAGAATTGAGTAGCTCAAAAAAGACTAGCCTCCCGAAGATAAAGGCGAATTATATTCCAACCCTTTTGGATCTACTAGTACAAGGTGCAAAGGATAAACCAGTTGCAGTCACAACCATCCAGCTTGCGAGAAGATTGGGCAAATCGCAGCAACTTGCGTCAAAACTTCTTGAAGAAATGGAAAAGGAAGGGTTGGTTGAAAGAATTAGGAGCGCTGGAAAGACTTACGTGAAGATCACCAAGAAAGGTGTAGCTGCTGGAGCAAATCTGCACTCAACATTGGAACACGTGTTCGGTGAAGAAGAAGATAAAATGGATGTAACAGGCGTGGTTTTTTCCGGCCTCGGAGAAGGAGCCTACTACATATCCGTTAAGGGGTACAGAAAACAGTTCCAGACCAAACTTGGATTCGACCCTTTTCCAGGTACTCTGAACTTACGGCTTGACTCTGCCCTCGATAGAAAAATCAAAAGGGATCTCGCAACAGCAAAGGGAATCCACATCGACGGCTTTAGCGATGGTAAAAGAACGTATGGAGGCGCCGAATGCTTTCGAGCGGTATTGAACGGCAAAGTGGATGCCGCCGTTCTTGTGATCGAGAGAACAACACATGATGATTCCGTGCTGGAGATCATATCCCCCACCAACGTTAGAGATCATTTCAAGCTGAAGGATGGGGACGCAGTAAGAGTTTCAATATTTCTGAAAAACTCAGGTGCTGTCGAGTAGGCTTCCATCGTCATACCCGATGATGGATGCAGTCTTGATTTCCGGCACAGAACTTTTCAATCTGACAACATCCACTTTGAGGCCCCTTTTCATTAGATCTTTCTGTATCGATTGTCCGTCATGGTACTGATCGTAACCCAGAGCAACGATGTCTGGCTTTATCATTACAGCTGTCTCGAGGATATCATGCTCACTACCGAGTACAGCAGCGTCCACGACCTTTAGTGCTGCTACGAGTTTCTGTCGCAAATCTTCATTGTGAAGTGGTTCCTTTTTCTTGTTTCTCCTAAAAGTTGCGTCGCGAGCTACGGATACGATCAATGAATCACCCAATGCCCTTGCCTGCTCAAGAGTTTCCAAATGGCCTGGATGTATAATATCGAAAGAACCGCCTGCCATTATCACAATAATTTTTGACCTCCCTAGTTTTGTAACCGAAGGAATATTCTTACGCATTGTCACGAGTTTACTTTGCTTTAGGTCATTAATCTCCACCAACAGACTCTTTTTGCCAGTTTCGAGAGAGGAAGAGAGAAAATCCAGGGGATCTACATCCGTGACGAATTGAGAGGCGTAGA
>Ga0307372_10004708_pt1 | contig 20862 bp, 19 predicted proteins | sample OX1MG_FD_202533 | JGI IMG/M metagenome (GOLD analysis project Ga0307372, IMG submission 202533) | Soil microbial communities from Risofladan, Vaasa, Finland - OX-1 | ecosystem: Environmental > Terrestrial > Soil > Coastal area > Acid sulfate soil | place: Finland: Risofladan, Vaasa | collected...
AACCGCACGCCGGTCGTCGACACCTGGTGGCAGACCGAGACGGGGATGATCCTCATCACCCCGCTCCCCGGCATCACCACGCTCAAGCCCGGCTCGGCGACCAAGCCCTTTCCGACCATCGACGCCGCCGTCTTCAGCAACCAAGGCGAAGAGGTCCCGCCCGGCGGTGGCGGCTACCTGGTCATCCGCAAACCGTGGCCCGCGATGCTGCGCGGGATCTACGGCGACCCCGATCGATACCAGCAGACCTATTGGAGCCGCTGGAAGGACACGTACTTCGTGGGCGACGGCGCCCGTATCGATGAGGACGGGGACTTCTGGCTCCTGGGCCGGGTCGACGACGTGATGAACGTCTCCGGCCATCGCATCTCGACCATCGAGATCGAAAGCGCGCTGGTCAGCCACCAGGCTGTCGCGGAGGCGGCAGTGGCCGGCCGCAACGACGCCCAGACCGGCCAGGCCATCGTGGCGTTCGTCACCTTGAAGGGCGGCAGGGAGGGCTCGCCGGAGATGATGCGCGAGCTGCGCGACCACGTCGGAAAGGTGATCGGGAAGTTCGCCGCCCCGGCCAACATCGTTTTCACCCCGGAGCTGCCCAAGACCCGATCGGGCAAGATCATGCGCCGCCTGCTGCGGGACGTTTCCGAGAACCGCCCCCTCGGCGACACCACCACACTGGCGGACCCGGCCGTGGTGGCCGAGCTCGCGCGCCGCGGGAAAGAGGAAGCCGGCAAAGACGACGCCTAGCACAGGGAGGGCCATCCGGCCCTCCCTGTCTTTTGGCGGCTTGGCTCAGAATTCCCGGCTATGACGCTCGACCCCACCGTCGAGGCGCCCGTGCGCGACGACAAGGCGCACGCTCCGCGAGGCCCAGCGGTCACGCGTCGCAGGATCGGACGCCCTAGGCCGTCGGGCAGAACCATCAATGCGATCGCAGCCCTGGTCGTGTCGGCGGCTGTTCTCTACGCCGCTTTCTTCGGCGCCGGCCCGCTCCCCGCGCTCGGGCCCGCGTTCAACCCTGTGACCGGCGCATGGACGATGGCAGCGGAAGCGCAGGTGAGCAGCGAGACCCTTCACCTGGAAGGGCTGCAGCAGCCCGTGAGAGTCAGCTTCGAATCCGACGGGACGGCGCACATAGTCGCGCAGACCGACCACGACCTCTTCCTGGCGACCGGCTACGTCCATGCGCGGTTCCGGCTGTTCCAGATGGACCTGATGCGCCGGCAGGGCGAGGGCAGGCTGTCCCAGGTGATCGGCAAAGCGGCGCTCGACTCTGACCGCTTCGAGCTACAGCTCGGCCTGCTGCGGACCGCAACGCTGGAGTGGAGCCAGCTCACCTCGAGCGACCCCTCGCGCGACGCGCTGACCGCCTACGCGCAGGGTGTCAACGACCGAATCACCGAAGCGGAGTCATCGCACCAGCTCGACGCGATGTTCAAGCTCCTCGGCTACGAGCCGGCGCCCTGGACCCCAATCGACACCCTGATCGTGAAAGGCGACATGACCCAGACGCTGAACTTTACCGACACGCCTCTTGTGATCGCCCAGCTCGACAAGTCGCTGGGAGCGGACCTCACCTCCGAGTGGTTCCCTATCCTGCCGCCCAACCAGCAATCGCCATACGACCCCGGGCCTTATGGCACCGCGACCACCGGCCCGATCGAGACCATGAGCCAGGTCAGCGACTCGGTCGCGGCGACCGCGGCGGCGCTTTACCAGCGCCTGGCGGCCCTTCCTCCGGGCTTGATCGCAACAGGCGGCGCCAGCAACAACTGGGCGGTGGCGGGTTCGATGAGCGCGAGCGGCGGCGCGTTGCTGGCGGGCGATCCGCACCTCCATCTCACACTTCCCTCGATCTGGTTCCAGCTCACGATGGATTCCCCGGGCTACCACGCCAGTGGCGTCAGCATCCCCGGCACCCCGATCGTGCTGATCGGCCACAACCAGCACATCGCCTGGAGCCTCACCGACGCCCAGAACCAGCAGACCTTCTACTACCTGGAGCACGAGGACGCTGCGCATCCCAACCAATACCTGTGGAAGGGCGCATGGCAGACCTACAAGACGGTCGGCTATGACATCCCGGTGCTGGGCGGGCCGACCGAGCACCTCACGGTGAAGCTGAGCGTGCACGGCCCCGTCATCACGCAGCGCGGGCAGACCACGTCGGTCTGGTGGGCCGGCAACCTTCCCTCGCAGGACCTCGATGCGCTGCTCCGCGTCGGGCAGGCGTCCAACTGGCAGCAGTTTCGCGATGCGCTGCGCGACTGGCACTCTCCGACACACAACTTCGTCTATGCGGACGACCAGGGCAACATCGGGCTCATCTCGGCGGGCTATTACCCTCTCGTCGCGGCGGGCCAGCCCTGGCTCCCGATGCCCGGGACCGGCGAGGACGACGTCACGGGGACCGTGCCCTACGACGCGATCCCCCAGGTTTACGACCCCGCCGACGGCATCATCTGGTCCGCCAACCAGCGGCAGGTGACAAGCGACTACCCGTACTACATCGGCACCGCCTCGAACTTCTTCGACCCGGGCTACCGCGCCAACGAGATCCACCGCGTCCTGAGCCTCGGCACCGCCAACGGCGGCAAGCTGAGCGCCGCCGACATGATGGCGCTGCAGACCGACACGCGCGATTTCCTGGCGTCGGAGATCGTGCCGGTGCTGGTGCAGAAGCTGGCCGGCGAACAGCTGAGCCCGACGGAGTCTGCGGCGCGGGACCTGCTCGCCAAATGGGACTACCGGATGGACACCAACTCGGCCGCGGCGACCATCTGGTCAACGTTCTGGGAGTCCTACCTCAGCGAGACGTTCGACCCGTGGTGGAAGTCGCGCGCCGTCTCGATCGATCGACAGGAGGTGGACGACGCCCTCGGCCAGGACCTCGAGGCGTGGACGCTGGGCGACACGGCCAACCAGGCGTTCAGCTCGCCGGGGAACGGCGTTCGGACCGCCTTCGACGTGATGCTCAAGGCTTTTCACGCCACGATCGAGACGCTCAACAAGGGCCTCGGCTCCGCGCCGAAAACCTGGACGTGGGGCCGGGTCCACACGCGAGAGCTGGAGAACCTGGCCCAGATCAGCGGCCTGAGCTACGGCCCTCGGGCCGATCGCGGCGACGCCAACACGCCGCTGGCCGCAGGCGGCGACCCGTCCACGCATGGGCCGAGCTGGCGCATGGTCGTGGATTGGGGGACCGGCACCTTCGACGGGATCTATCCGGGCGGGCAGAGCGAGAACCCCGCGTCCGCCTGGTACACGAACCGCGTCGACACGTGGTGGAGCGGCCTCTACGCGCGCATGCTGACCGCGGACCAGGCAGCCTCGTCCAGGGGAACCGTCACATGGAGCCTCGGATCATGATCCAGCGCTGGCTGCTCGCCGCCACCCTGCTCGTCGTCTTCGCCCTGACCGCCGTGGCTTTCGTCTTCGGCGCCTGGTGGGCGCCGTTCGTCGCCGGAGTCGCGATCGGCGCCGCGGGCGGCCGGGCCCGGGTGGCGATCCCATTGGGCGCCGCGGTCGGACTGCTCGCCTGGAGTGCGCCGCTGGTCTTCGACCAGGTCCGGTACGGCCTGGGGCCGGCCGCCTCCAGCCTCGCGGCGATCATGGGGTTTGGCCACCAGGGCGCCATCCCCCTGGTCCTGACCCTGCTGGTCGGCACGCTGCTCGGCCTGACGGGCGCGTGGCTGGGCTCGGTGGCGAGAAGCTGGCTACCCTGGCGTCAGCCGGCCACCTCGCGGTAGACGGCCTCCGTCTCGTCGGAAGGCTTTACATCGAGCTCTTTGGCCAGCAGCCGGCGCAGGTCGGCGTACACGCGAACCGCCTCGGCGCGGTCGCCCTTGCGAGCGTGGACCCGCATCAACCGCCGGTAGCCCGACTCCCGGAAAGGCTCCAGCCGAACCGCCTCGCGCGCATGCGACAGCGCCAGCTCGACCTCGGAATTGGCCAGGAGCGCCTCGACCCTGCAGTCCAGCGCTCGCACCAGCATTGAAGCCAGCGCCTGGCGCCGCTCTTCGGTCCACGCCCCCTCGTCCCCCGGGAGAAAGGGACGCCTGAGGATGGTGGTCGCGATGAGCGACTGGCCGTAGGCCGCCCCAGGGTCGCCCGCGTTCAACGCGCCCTCGGCAAGGTCGACGCCGCTGAGGGCGGCCTCGAGGTCGACCCACGCGTCGGCAGGTGCGGTGAACTGGTAGCAGCCGAAGGCGTGGCCGATGATCCGGGTCCGGTCGAGCCCGATCCCGGCGAGGCGCGACCGCAGCTTGCTGATGATCGCGCTCAGAGCAAGGGGCCACGAGCTCGGTGGGGCGCCGGACCACAAAGCGTCGGCGAGCTCCGACTGGGCCACCGCCCGCTTCCTCTCCGTCGCCAGGTACGCAAAGACGAACCGGCCCTGGGGCCCGCCGAGCTTAGACTCGCGGAGCAGGCGTCCACCGTTCTCGGCCTGGACCTCGCCCGTGAGGTAAAGCCTCAGCAATCCACCGCCCTCGATCGACGCCAAAGAATCGCCAAAGCCTTCGGGGGATGATGCTAGCGCTGGTCCGGAACAGCACAAGGAGAAGACATGAAGAAGAGAGTCGAATGTGAGTGCGGATGGGTCCTCGAGACCGACGACGAGGAAGAGCTCGTCAACGGGGTCAAGAAGCACGCCAGCGAGGTTCACCACATGCAAGGCGTGACCCGCGAGCAGGTCTTGGCCCAGGCGAAGCCCGTCTAGCCCTCGATCGGAGTGGGAGCCACCCGGAGGTGTCTCCATTGAAAAGGAGTCGACGTGAAGTACCTCTATCTCTTGTATGCCGATGAGGCAAAGATGCCGGCGCCGGGCAGCCCGGCGTTCCACGCTCAGAACGACGCCTACAACAAGTACTACGAGGAGCTCTCCGGCCACGGGCTCTTCAAGTCGGGCGACCCGGTCATGCCGTCGCAGACGTCGAAGACCGTCCGCGTACGCAGCTCGGCAACTAAGGCCGACACGGGGCCGTTCAGCCACAGCGGCGACCAGGTGATCGGCTTTTACGTGGTCGAAGCCAAGGACATGGACGAGGCCGTCGCCAATGCCGCCAAATGTCCAGCCGCCTCGGCGGGAGCCGTCGAGGTCCGACCCATCGTCCAGATGTAGAAACCTTTCGGGCCGGCGGTCGCTCCGCCGGCCAACCTCCCCGTTGCGCCCCACGCAATCGTTGACGCGACCAACCCCGAGTGATAGGTTCCGGCGCAACCAGAAGGCCGGTTCTTTTAGGGGAGGAAGGAGTTGGAAGACCATGCTCACCACGCGGATGTCCGCGACCTGGCGCGGTTCGGCCATCCGCAGGAGCTGAGGCGGGCCCTCGGCGTCTACTCGAGCTTCGCCGTCGCGTTCTCATACATCTCGCCCTCGACCGGCATCTTCACCCTTTACGCGCTGGGCATCGGCATCGGCGGCCCGGCGTTCATCTGGAGCTGGCCACTGGTCGTCGTCGGCCAGCTGCTCGTCGCCCTCAACTTCGCCGAGGTCAGCTCGCATTTCCCAGTCGCCGGCTCGGTCTACCAGTGGACCAAGTACCTGTCCAACAAGCACTACGCATGGTTCACGGGCTGGATCTACCTGTTTGCCGGGATCCTGACGGTCACCGCCGTCGATGTGACGGTCCCGATCGTGCTCATCCCCCTGCTCCAGAACCTGGGGCTGAACGTACCGAACACCACGTCGTCGCAGGTGATCATCGGAGCCCTGGTCCTCATCAGCACGACGGTGCTGAACATCTACGGCGTCCGGCTGGTGGCCATCGTCAACAACACCGGAGTCGTGTTCGAGATCCTGGGCATGGTCGTCTTCGCCCTGGTCCTGCTGATCTTCTATCACCACCAGGACGCCTCGGTGATCTTCAACGGGCACGCGCTGGTGGCGGGCGGTGCCAACGGGTACGGCACCTTCTTCGCCGCCATGTTCATGTCGCTGTTCGTGATCTATGGCTTTGACACGGCGAGCACCCTTGCGGAGGAGACGAAGAACCCGCGCCGCGAGGCGCCGCGCGCGGTCATCCTGGCGATCGTCGGAGCCGCCATCATCGGCGCGATCTTCCTCTTCGCCACCCTCATCGCCATCCCAGGTGACATCGACAAGTACGTCGCCAACGTGGCCGCTGCGAAGGCCGCGCCTCCCGTGGACATCATCACCAGCAACCTCCCCGGCTGGGCCGCCAACCTGTACCTGCTCGTAGTTCTTGCGGCCATCTACGTCTGCTGCCTGGCGATCCAGACGGCCACCATCCGCCTGGCCTTCGGCATGGCGCGCGACGGCAAGCTGCCCCTCGGGCGCGTCTACAACAAGGTCAGCCCCACCCTTCACACGCCCGTCGGCACGTGCATCGTGATCGGGGTGCTCGCAGCCATTCCACTCCTCTACTACGCAGGAGCCGGCCTGATCGCCATCGCGGCGACGGGCATGATCTACCTCTCCTACCTGCTCGGCAACCTGGCGGTCCTGTTCGCCCGCTTCCGCGGCTGGCCGACCGAGGCCACCCCGTTCAAGCTCGGCGGCTGGGGCACGATCGTCAACGTGCTCGCGCTGCTGTGGGGGGCCAGCATGCTGGTCAACTTCTTGTGGCCGAGAGGCAGCAGCAACCCGCCGCTCAGCGGCCTGCCCAACATCTCCCTTTCCGGCGCGCTCGGCAACATCCCCATCTTCGAGGCGACGCTCGGCGTGATCCTGATCGTCGGAGCCATCTACTACGTGTTCGCTCAGCGTGGGATGCCGGACACCAAAGCCGTCGCGCCCGCCGAATCACCCGCCGTCTAGGTCTCGACCGGGGGCCGGCCACGTCCGGCCCCCACACCTCTCAAACTTGACACCACTTTGAGATCCCACGCGCGCGCAGTCGTGATCGGAGGCGGCGTCGGCGGTGCGGCCATCCTGTACTGGCTGACGCGGCTCGGCTGGACCGACACGATGCTGGTCGAACGCTCGCGCGTCACCAGCGGCTCGACCTTCCACTCCGCCGGGCTGGTCGGCCAGCTCCGGGGCTCGCTCAGCCTGACCCGGATGATGATGAACTCCGTCGACCTGTACCGGACGCTCAGCTATGAGGTCGGCCTGGAGACCGGATGGCACGAGGTCGGGTCGCTGCGCCTGGCGTCGAGCCAGGAGCGGATGGAAGAGCTCACACGCCAGGCGGCCTGGGCCAAGACGTTTGGACTTCCGCTGGAGCTGGTGTCGGCACAGGAAGCTCAGCGCATGTTCCCGCCCATGACCACCAACGGCGTGCTGGGCGCGGCCTACCTGCCGACCGACGGCTACATCGACCCGAGCCAGCTGACTTTCGCCCTGGTCGAGGGCGCCCGGCGCCGGGGCGCCGAGATCTGCGAGGACACCCGGGTCACCGGGATCGACGTCGCGCGCGGCCACGTGCGCCGCGTCGTCACCGACAAGGGCGACATCACGACCGAGCTGGTGGTCAACGCCGGCGGCATGTTCGCGCCCGAGATCGGCCGCATGGCGGGTGTCAACGTCCCCCTGATCCCGATGGCGCACGAATACCTGATCACCAGGCCGACCGGCCTGCCGCTGGACATGCCGACCATGCGCGACCCGTCGCTTCTCGTCTATTACCGTCCCGAATCGGGCGGCCTGATCATGGGCGGTTACGAGCGCGACCCCGCGCCCTGGAGCCTGGACGGCATCCCCGCCGATTTCAACGGACGGCTGCTCGAGCCCGACTGGGACCGCTTCGAGCCACTGATGGCCAACGCGATCGTGCGCACGCCGTCGATCAAGGACGCCGAGGTGGTGCGCCTGGTCAACGGGCCGGAGGCGTTCACTCCCGATGGCGAGTTCATCGTCGGCCCGAGCGAGGTCCGGGGCTTCTGGGTCGCGGCTGGGTTCTGCGCCCACGGCCTCGCCGGCGCGGGCGGGATGGGACGGCTCGTCGCCGAGTGGATCGTCGACGGGAGGCCGAGCCTCGACACGTGGGAGATGGACTCGAGGCGGTTCGGCCGCCAGTACACGAGCCGCGACTACACGCTCGAGCGCACGCGCGAGGTCTACTCGACCTACTACGACGTCAAGTACCCGGGCCACGAGCGGTCCGCCGGCCGCCCTCTGCGCCTCTCGCCCATCTACTCGCGCCTTTCGGACCTCGGCGCGGCGTTCGGCGAGAAGTCGGGCTGGGAGCGCGCCAACTGGTTCGAGCCGAACGGGTCGCGCGGCGACCAGGCGCTGCGCCCGCGGGGGTGGGCGGGCCGCTTGTGGTCTCCCGCCATCGGGGTCGAGCACCAGGCGTGTCGTGAGACGGCGGCCGTGTTCGACTTCACGTCCTTCGCGAAGATCGAAGTCCGCGGCCGGCGTGCCGCAGAGTTCCTGGAGACCCTCACCGACAACCGAGTGGCCCGAGCCGTCGGCGCGCTGACGTACACGCAGATGCTCAACCAGGCCGGGGGCATCGAATGCGACTTCACGGTCACCCGCCTCGCCGAGGACCGCTTCCGGATCATCACCGGGACCGCCTTCGGCCAGCACGACCTCGCCTGGGTACGCGACCACGCGCCCGAAGATGGATCGGTCTTCGTCGAGGACGTGACATCGGCGTATGCCTGCGTCGGCCTTTGGGGACCTCGATCGCGGGACATCCTCCAGGCCCTCACCACCACCGACATCGGCAACGCAGCCTTTCCGTTCATGACCGCGCGCCAGCTGGCGGTCGGGTCCGTGCCCTGTCTCGCGCTTCGCGTCACGTACGTCGGCGAGCTCGGCTGGGAGCTCTACTGCCCCTCCGAGTTCGGCCTGCGGCTGTGGGACGCGATCTGGGAGGCCGGCCACGACAAGGGCCTGGTCCCCGGCGGCTACAAAGCAGTCGACTCGCTTCGGCTCGAGAAGGGCTACCGGGTCTGGGGCTCCGACATCGGCCCCGAGTCGGATCCTTACCAGTCGGGTCTTGGTTTCTGCGTCAAGCTCGACAAAGGCGACTTCATCGGGCGCTCGGCCCTGATCGAGCTCGGCCAGAAGCCTGCCGAGACCAGGCTCGCCTGCCTGGTGCTGGACGACCCCCGCGCCGTTGCCCTTGGCTCAGAGCCGGTGCGGATCGACGACCAGATCGTCGGGCGGGTGACCAGCGGCGGCTACGGGTACACGATCGGCGCCTCGATCGCGTACGCGTTCGTGCCCGCCGCCACGCCGATCGGCCAGGTGGTCGAGGTCGACATCTTCGGGACGTGGGTGGCGGGACGAGTGGCGAAAGACCCCCTCTACGACCCGACGGGCTCCGCCATCCGGTCCTGATTTCTCACTTCCCCACGCAGCGGGAAGGTGGCCCGCAGGGCCGGATGGGGCGAGGCATCGGGCATTGCGACTCCCCATCCCCCGGCTGCGCCGGGTACTTCCCCATAAACGGGGAAGGCAGAAATCAGCCCTGCATCACAGTCCGCAGGTAATCGTCGAAAGCCGGTTCGGACGCCGTGCGCGCCATGCGCTCGAAGTGCTGTGCCGCGTAGCCGGCAAAGTCGAAGTCCAGCTCCGAGATCCCGCTCTGGAGCACTCCCCACATCGCCTCGCGGAAATCGGACATGAACCGCATCAGTCGCAGCGACCCGAGGTCGCGCTCTCGCTCGGCACCAAAGTATTCAGACAGCAACCTGTGGTCGTCCGCCACGGAGAAATCGTGGTTCACGGAAAGGTTCGCGAGGTCGAAGAAGCGGTCTCCCATCCCGGCGTACTCCCAGTCCACGATCCAGACGTTGCCGTCGTCCAGGAAGTTCGCGTTGAGCAGGTCGTTGTGGCACGGGACCAGGGGTTGGGGACCGCGCGCCGATTTGATTCGCTGCGAGACCTCCCGCGCCGCCTCGAACTCGCCGGGGATCATGGCTCCGAAGCTCTCGGCCTTGGCCCGGTAGTCGTCGATCACGGCGTGCGCGTCGAAGCGCCCGGGGATGGCGGGCGCCGAGTGGATCTTGCGCAGCGCGGCGGCCACCCGGCCCAGCCCCCTGGGCTCGCGCATCTCGTCAGGAGGGATTCGCCTGCCCTCGATGAACCGCGTCACAAGCCACCCTTCCGACTGGACGAATGCGATGACCGCCGGGCCGATCCCGATCTCCTCGGCGCGCAGGCTCGCCGCGTGCTCGACGGCGCGGTCGATCCCCAGGAGCTCGGTCCTCACGCCCCCCATCCGCAGTACGTAGGCCGACCCGTCGACTGTGACCTTGAAGTTGCGGTTGGTGATCCCACCGTCGAGCGGGACCACTGCCGCCGGCCGTCCGGGCCAGAGTCGTTCTATGACCTCGGCCGCGACGTCCACACTCGCGGATGGTATCTGCTTGAATGGGGCGGCATTGTCAGCCCCGAACCACTCCACGGCCACCGAGCTGGCCGAGCTCAGGGCCCGCTACGTCCCTCGCGGCATCACGACGGCCCATCCGCTGGTGGCCGACCGGGCCAGCGGGTCGGAGCTCTGGGACGTCAACGGGCGCCGCTACATCGATTTCGCCGGTGGGATCGGCGTGATGAACGTCGGCCATGGCCACCCCCGGGTGATGGAGGCTGTCCGGGCCCAGCTCGAGCGCGCCACCCATACCTCTTTCCAGGTGGTCATGTACGAGTCGTACCTGCGCCTGGCCGAGCGGCTGTGCGAGGTCGCTCCAATGGACGGGCCGAAGAAGGCGATCTTCTTCAGCACCGGCGCCGAAGCCGTGGAGAACGCGGTCAAGATCGCCCGGGCCCACACTCGCCGCGCGGCGGTGATCAGCTTCCGCGGCAGCTTCCACGGCCGCACGCTCCTGGCCCTGAGCCTCACCGGCTCGGTCAGCCCTTACAAGCAGAACTTCGGGCCTTACGCGGGAGAGATCTACCAGGCCTCCTTCCCATATGAGTACCGCGGCTGGGACACGGAACGCGCGCTCGGGTCGCTGCAGAGCATCTTCGACTCCGAGGTCTCGGCCGACCGCGTCGCGGCCGTGATCATCGAACCGGTGCTCGGCGAGGGCGGTTTCGTACCGGCCCCGGCCGAGTTCTTGAAGAGGCTTCGCGAGATCTGCGATCGCCACGGGATCCTGCTCATCGTCGACGAGATCCAGTCCGGCTTCGGCCGCACCGGCAAGTTCTTTGCGATCGAGCACTCCGGTGTCAAACCGGACCTCGTCACGGTCGCCAAGAGCCTGGCCGCAGGCTTCCCGCTGTCGGGCGTGGTCGGCCGCGCCGAGGTGATGGACGCCCCCGACCCTGGAGGCCTGGGCGGGACTTATGGAGGCAACCCGGTCGCATGCGCGGCGGGTCTCGCGGTGATGGACGTGATGCGCGACGAAAAGCTGCCCGAGCGCGCAGCGCGCATCGGATCGGTCCTCGAGGAGCGAATGCAGAGCTGGGCCGCCGAGCACGACCTCATCGGCGACGTTCGAGTCATGGGCGCGATGGCGGGCATGGAGCTGGTGCGCGATCGCACCGACAAGACGCCGGCGGACAAGGAGACGGCGAAGGTGCTGGTCGCCGCTCGCGAGAAGGGGCTCATCATCCTGCGGGCCGGTCTGCATCACAACGTGATCCGCACGCTGATGCCGCTGACCATCCCCGATGAGCAACTCGATGAAGGGCTGGACATCCTCGGCGCGGCTGTCGGAGAAGTCGCGGCCGGGTAAACACGGTGAGGGCAAGGAGGGAGCCATGAGCACGACGCTGCGACGCCACGAGATGTTCATCGACGGCAAGTGGACGCCAGGCGAAGGAGCCGAGCAGGAGATCATCAACCCCGCCACCGGCAAGGTCATCGCCCACGTGCCCAAGGGCACCGAGCACGACGTTGAGCGCGCCGTCGCCGCGGCCCGCAAGGCGTACGACGAGGTGTGGTTCGACAGCACTCCGCGCGACCGCAGCGAGCGCCTGATCAAGCTCGCCGAAGCGATCGAGGCCAACGGCGACGAGCTCGCCGGCCTCGAGTCGCAGAACGTTGGCAAGCCGCTGGCCCCGACCAAGTCCGAGGAGATCCCCCCCATCGCCGACTGTTTCCGCTTCTTCGCCGGCGCCGCGCGCCTGCTCGAGGGAAGGGCTGCAGGCGAGTACATGTCCGGCTTCACGAGCATCCTGCGGCGCGAGTCGCTGGGCGTGGTCGGGTCGATCGCGCCCTGGAACTATCCGCTGATGATGGCCGCCTGGAAGATAGCGCCGGCCCTCGCGGCCGGCAACACCGTCGTCCTGAAGCCTTCCGAGTGGACCCCGCTCACCGCCCTGCGCTTCGCCGAGCTCGCCGCGGACATCCTGCCACCCGGGGTCCTCAACGTGATCACGGGCGACGGCGAGCCGGTCGGCGCCGGCCTCGTCCGGCACCCCGGAGTGGCGATGGTCTCGTTGACCGGCGACGTGGCGACCGGGAAGGAGGTCGCGCGCGCGGCGGCCGCGACGCTCAAGCGGGTGCACCTGGAGCTGGGCGGCAAGGCGCCGGTGGTGGTGTTCGACGACGCCGACCTCGACAAGGTCGTCGAATGGATCAAGATCGGCGGCTTCTTCAACGCCGGCCAGGACTGCACCGCCGCCACCCGCGTCATCGCGGGGCCGAAGATCTACGACAACCTGATGGCCGACCTGGTGCCGGCAGTCAGTGGCCTCAAGGTGGGCGACCCGATGGCGGAGGACACGGAGATGGGCCCGCTGGTTTCCGAGGAGCAGGCCGAGCGCGTGTCCGGCTTCGTCGAGCGCGCGCGTAAAGCGGGCGGCGAGGTGCTGACCGGCGGCGCGCGGATCAAAAAGGCCGGTTCGTGGTACCAGCCCACGGTCGTGGTGCCCTCGGGTCCTGACGCCGAGATCGTGAACCGCGAGGTCTTCGGCCCCGTGGTCACGGTGCAGCGCTTCAGCGACGAGGACCAGGCGCTGCAGTGGGCCAACGGCGTCGACTACGGCCTGGCCGCCTCGGTCTGGACGCGCGACGTAGGCCGCGCGCTGCGCATGGCCCGCCGGCTTCAGTTCGGCACCGTCTGGATCAACACCCACATCCCCCTGGTCAACGAGATGCCACACGGCGGTTACAAGCAGAGCGGCTATGGCAAGGACATGTCGATCTACTCGCTCGAGGAGTACACGCAGATCAAGCACGTGATGGCGTCCCTGGACTGATTGGCGGCCACGGCAATCGAAAGCAAGCCGGCCCTCAAGCTGCTGGGCGTCCGGAAGAACTACGGACAGGTGGTCGCAGTCGCGGGCGTTGACCTCACGATCGTCGAGGGTGAGTTCTTCACGCTCCTCGGCCCCTCGGGCTCGGGCAAGACCACCCTGCTGCGCATGATCGCGGGCTTCGAGAGGCCCGACTCGGGGAGGATCGAGCTCGGCGGTCGAGACGTGACCTCGATGCCACCCCACATGCGCGACACCAACACGGTGTTCCAGGACTACGCGCTCTTCCCGCACATGACCGTCGGAGAGAACATCGGCTACGGCCTTCGCATCAAGAGAGTGCCGGGCGCCGACCGCAAGATGCGGGTCCTACGTGCCCTGGAGATGGTCCGGCTCTCCGGACTCGAGAATCGCAAGCCCAACCAGCTCTCCGGCGGCCAGCGCCAACGCGTCGCGCTGGCCCGGGCTGTGATCAACGAGCCCGAGGTGCTGCTGCTGGATGAGCCCCTGGGCGCCCTCGACCTCAAGCTGCGCCAGGAGATGCAGATCGAGCTCAAGCAGATCCAGAAAGAGGTTGGCATCACCTTCATCTACGTGACCCACGACCAGGAGGAGGCGCTCACCATGAGCGACCGCATGGCCGTGATGTCGAACGGCCGGATCGAGCAGATCGGCTCGCCGGTCGACGTGTATGAGCGCCCTGCCACCGAATTCGTGGCCGGCTTCATCGGGATCTCGAACGTGCTCTCACGCGAGGGGGTGCGCTTCGTCGTGCGCCCCGAGAAGATCCGGATTCTCGCCGAAGGCGATCGGGCCGGGCCGGAGATGACGGTGGAGCAGGGGACGGTCGAGGAGGTCGTCTATGTCGGGATGTCGACCCGGTATGTCGTCCGGCTGGACCGCGGCGAGCAGCTGGTCGCGGTACGCCAGAATATGGACGCCCCCGGCGACGCCCAGGATCTCCAGGGCCGGGCGGTGAGGCTGGCCTGGACCAAAGACCACGCGTTCGTGCTCGAGAACAAGGAGAGGTAGGAAGACCATGAGTTCAGCAGAAGGGCGGAAGAGCTTTTGGCGACTGGCGTGCGTCAGCGCGTCGGCTGTCGTGGCCATCACCGCGTGCGGTTCGAGTAACACTCCAACGGGGTCGACCCAGGCGCCGCCGCCGACCGCCAACATGAAGCCGCCGACATCAGTCGGCGCGGGCGAGGGCCAGCTCAACCTGGTCCTGTGGGACGGGTACGCGGACAAGTCGTGGGCCGACCCGTTCACGGCGGCGACCGGCTGCAAGCTCAACCTGCACCCCGCCGGCTCGTCCGACGAGATGGTCAGCCTGATGAAAGATGGGGGCGGCGGCCAGTGGGACATGGTCTCCGCCTCTGGTGACGCCGACCTCCGCCTGATCTACGGCGGCGATGTCAAGCCGATGAACACGGACCTCATCCCCGACTTCAAGAACTTCCAGGCGTACTTCCAGTCGCCGCCCTACAACACCATCGGCGGCGTCCACTACGGTATCTCCCTCCAGTGGGGCCCCAACACACTGCTCTACAGCACCAAGAAGTTCCCCACCCCGCCAACCAGCTGGAGCGTCATCTACGACAAGGCCAACCAGGGCCTCGTCACCGTACCCGACAACCCGATCCAGATCGCGGACGCGGCACTCTACCTGAGCAAGACACAGCCCAGCCTTGGGATCACCGACCCGTACGAGCTGACCCAGAAGCAGTTCGACGCGACCGTCGCGCTGCTCAAGCAGCAGCAGCCGCTGATCAAGCACTACTGGGCATTGGCCACGGATGAGATCAGCCTGTTCCAGAACGGCGACGTCACAGTCGGCGCGGCGTGGCCCTACCAGACGATCCAGCTCCAGCAGAATGGCGGCCCGTTCGCTGACACGATCCCGCAAGAGGGCGCCACCGGCTGGGCGGACACGTGGATGATGGCGACCAAGGCGCCTCACCCCAACTGCGCTTACAAATGGGTCCAGTGGGTGAGCACCGCTCAGGTCCAGGCGGAGCAGGCCATATCCTTCGGAGAGACCCCTGTCAACAGCAAGGCGTGCGCCCAGATGGACGCCCTGGATGCAGGTTCGTGCCACCAGTACCACGCCGACGAGACAGGCGCTGCTTACTTCAACACCATCAAGTTCTGGAAGACCCCGCTGTCGACCTGCGACAACGGCAGTCAGAATTGCGTCCCGTACGACCAGTGGGTCTCGGCCTGGACCACCATCAAGGGCTAGGGACCGCGTGTCCGTAAAGGCGGCGAGGCGGCCCCCCTCGAAGGGAGGAGGGGCCGCCCCCTTCCAGGCATTGTTCTGGCGCCTCCCATGGCTGCGGGCGGTCCTCCTGCTGGTCCCGCCGCTCGGCTGGTTCGTCTTCGTCTACCTGGCCGCGCTCGGCCTGCTGCTGATCACGGCCTTCTGGACGATCGATCCATTCACGACGCAGGTCGTGGAGTCCTGGAACCTCGACAACTTCCGCATCATCCTGACCGACCCCACCTACTGGACCATCATCGGCCGCACCGTGCTCATCGCGGGGCTGGTGACCCTGACCGACGCGGTCCTCGCTTTCCCGTTCGCCTACTTCATGGCCCGCGTCGCGTCGCGCCGGGTCCAGACGATCCTGTTCGCGGCTGTCTTGCTGCCCCTGTGGGCGAGCTACCTGGCGCGCGTCTACGCGTGGATCCTCATCCTCAACCACGACGGCGTGCTCAACTGGAGCCTCCAGAAGGTGGGCCTGCCGGCGGCCAACATCGGGTACACCAACGTCGCGATGTGGCTGGTCTTCTCGTACATCTGGCTGCCCTTCATGGTCATCCCGGTCTACACCGCGCTGGAGCGCCTGCCCGAATCGCTGCTGGAGGCGGCCGCCGACCTCGGGGCGCGCAGGTGGCGCACGGTGCGTGACGTGGTCCTGCCTCTTGTGCTGCCCGGCGTCGTCGCCGGCTCGATCTTCACCTTTTCGCTGACGTTGGGCGACTACATCACGCCGATCTTGATCGGCGGGGCGAGCTCGAACTTCATCGGCAACGTCGTCTACGCGAACATCGGCATCGCCAACAACGTGCCCTTCGCCGCGGCACTCACCATGGTGCCGGTCGCGGTCATGACCGTTTACCTGACCGTCGCGCAGCGTCTCGGCGCATTCGAGGCCCTGTAGTGGAGGGGCCCTGGACCCGGCTCGGACTGTGGGCGTGGTCGGCGCTGATCCTCATGTTTCTCTTCGTTCCAATCCTCCTGATCTTCTTCTATGCGTTCAACAGCTCGAACATCGAGAGCTGGCCGATCCCGGGCCTGACGCTGAAGTGGTTCACAGCGACGTGGAACGACGACACCGTGCGTACCGCCCTCGGCCTGTCACTTCAGGTCGGCCTCGTGGCGACCGCGATCGCCCTTGCCCTGGGGTCGTGCGCGGCCTTTGCGATCCACCGCACTTCCTTTTTCGGCCGCGAGGCGGTGAGCCTCCTATTCATACTCCCGCTTGCCCTTCCCGGCATCATCACCGGCATCGCCCTGAACGCGTTCTTCAGCTTCAGCGGCGTCTCGCTTTCGATCTGGACGATCGTGATCGGCCACACGACCTTCTGCATCGTCGTCGTCTACAACAACGTTCTCGCGCGCCTGCGCCGCACCCAAGGCTCGCTGGTCGAGGCGGCGATGGATCTCGGTGCCAATGGCTTTCAGACCTTCCGCGACATCACGCTCCCGCTCATCTCGACGTCGGTGGTGGCCGGGTGCATGCTCGCCTTCGCGCTGTCATTCGACGAGGTGATCGTCACGACGTTCACAGCGGGTGCCCAGTCCACCTTGCCGATCTGGATCTTCGGCCAGATCCGCCATGGCGTCCTGCTGCCGGAGGTGAACGTGGTCGTCTCGTTCGTGATCCTGGTCACGATCATCCCGGTCGTGGTCGCCGCACGCCTCACCGGCGGCGGCGCGGCGCGGGTGCCCGCCGCCCGCTGACCTACTTGACGACCAGCGGGACCAGGATCGAGGCCACCCACAGGGCGAGGCCCACGCCCAGCAGCCCCACCTTCTTGTATTTCCAGCCCACGGCGGCGAGGACGAACGCGATGAAGGCAAGGATCAGGAGGATGGTGCTCAGCTTCAGGTTCGAAAAGCTGATGCCGATCAGCTGTGAAAGAGCCCAGAGCGCCAGGCCGATCGCGATGAGGTCGATCTTCTTGAAGCCCCAGCCCACGGCCGCAAGGACGAAGACGATCAGCGCCGCGACGAGAAGGAGGTCGCTCAGGTTCATTGCGGCATTATGGGGTACGTATCACTCCTGTTCGACGGTTTCGGCCGGCCTGTCGCCCAACGCGCCGTGCGGCACGAGCCACCTGAAGATCTCGAGGGTCAGCCGGCCCGCCCGCACAGAAGGATCCTGGTGAGCGAGGCGCGATGCGTCTTCCACCGAGGTGCGGAGGACGGCAACCCCGCGAAGCGACGGGTCCGGCTGGCCCATGAACGGCCCATTGACCAGGACACGCCCCTCCTCGCGAAGCCGCGCCCAGAACGCGAGGTGGTTGTGCTGCAGCCCTTCTAGCGCCTCGTCGCTCATCTCGGGCGCGCCGGCGGGCCGGCGCAGAAACACGACCGTGTAGGCGTCGAGCCGCATAGCTCCACACTAACGTGGTGAACCAGGACACGGCGCGCCTCAACCTCACCGGCCTGGCGCGCACCCCTGGGGCGCAGCGCAGCTGGTGGTTGCGCGAGGCGCTCGCACGTGAGGACCATGGCGCCGCGCCGCCGCTGGCCGGTGACGTGAATGCCGACGTGGCCATCGTCGGGGGCGGCTTCACGGGGCTGTGGACGGCATATTTCCTGACCGAGGCGAACCCCGGCCTGGGCATAGCGGTGGTCGAGCAGGACATCTGCGGCGGAGGCCCCAGCGGCCGCAACGGAGGCTTCGCCAGCGGCTGGTGGGATGAGCTGCACGGGCTGGTCACCCTGTACGGCCCCGAAGGCGCTGTCAAGGCGTGCCGGGCGATCTCCGACAGCATCACGGCGATCGGGGGGTTCTGCGACGACAACGGCGTCGACGCCTGGTTCAAAAAGGCCGGGTACATGTACGCGGTGACCGCCGCCGCGCACGAGCCGACGTGCAAGGCCATGGTCGATTTGGCCCGCGAGGTCGGCGCTCCTGACGAGCTGCGCGAGCTCACCCAAGCCGAAGTCCGCACCCGCTGCGCGTCGCCGGCGTTCCTGGCGGGCGCATTCATGCGTGACGGCGCGTCGGTCCAGCCGGGCTTCCTGGTTCGCGGCCTCCGGCGGGTGGTCATGGAGCGCGGCGTGCGGATCTACGAGGGCACCGCCGTCACCGGGCTGAAGGCCGGGCCTCCGGCCGTCCTCACCACGCCAGGTGGCCGACTGCGAGCCAAGCACGTCGTGCTGGCGCTGAACGCATGGGCGACCGGGTGGCCGAAGCTGAGCCGCCGGTTGGTGGCTTGGAGTTCGTACATCGTGCTCTCCGCCCCCGCTCCGCAGCGCCTGGCCGAGATCGGCTGGACCGGCGGCGAGCTGATCTCCGACTTCCGCACGTCGCTGCGGTACTTCAGGACGACCGCCGACGGCAGGATTGCGTTTGGGGGTGGGGGCGGGCGAGCGCGCCGCACGATCGACGACGCGTTCACGCGCGACACTCGAGCCGTCGAGCAGGCCGCCGAGGGCTTCCGGCTCATGTTCCCGACGTTCGCCGACGTGCCGATCGAAGACGGCTGGGGCGGCCCGATCGATGTTTCGCCCACCCATCTGCCGGTGTTCGGCACGCTCGAGCCGGGCAACCTGTTCTACGCGCTCGGCTACACGGGCAACGGAGTCGCGCCGTCCCACCTCGCCGGCCAGGTGCTGGCCGACCTGGCGACCGGGCGCGACACCGATACCGTTAGGCTGCCGATGGTCAACCCAAGACCGCGCCTGTTCCCGCCGCAACCCTTCCGGTCCTGGGGCGCCGCCGTGGTCAGGCAGGCCATGATCGCCAAGGAGACCGCCGAGGAGCAGGGCCGCAAACCCGGCCTGCTGGTGTCCGAGCTGGCGCGAATGCCGCGCCGGATGGGCTACCTCTTAGGCCCGGACTAGATCCCCGAGCAGGTGGACGCCCCAGCCCCTGGGCATGAGGCGTTCCGACAGCACCGAGGCCCTGAACATGAAGCCGTTGAGCGCGAGGTAGGTGGGATCCGCCACGACGCGGAGCTCGGCCACCTCCAACCCGCACCGGGCGGCCTGATCGCGCAGCGCCCTGACCGTGTTGGCCCGGTACTGGACCGGGAAGGTGTCGGACTCCACTCGCCCGTAGACACGAGGCACCAGGCGCCGCTGCAGCCGGGGCAGGGCCTTGCCCAGCCGGTTGAGCCACATCAGCGGGTTGTGAAGGTTGGGGGTCAGGAAGATGAAGTGGCCGCCCGGCCGCAGCACCCTGCGAACCTCGCGAAGCATGGTCTCGGGTTCCTTGAGATGCTCCATCACCCAGACGCACACCACAAGGTCGAACGAGGCGTCGGCGAAGGGCAGCCTCTCGCCCACGCCCCTGATCACGGGCATGCCCGGCGCCCTGTGCTCGGACAGCGACGGCGAGTCAGGGTCGAGACCCGCGGCCAGCTTGACGTCCCGCCAGATCAGCTCCACGACCCCGCCGCGCCCGCAACCGAGGTCCAGCACGTGGCTGTCGGCGGTCACCCTGTCGCGCACGAGGGCCTCGAGCTGGTCCCCGCTCGAACGCCATCCCGGCCGCATGGCCCGGTAGCGGGCGCGATAGGCGTTCTGGAGCGAGAGGGGAAGCAGAGCCTGCTGAGCGGTCGGGTCTCCTACGTGAGAGCTGCCCATGCACCGGGCATTCTGACCTCAGAGCTGCCCCGCCGCAACCGCCTGGTCTGCGACGAAGGAATCACTTCCCCGCTCCGTGGGGAAGTGAGCTTTCACTTCCCGACGCAGCCGGCAGATGCTTTGCCATCCCACTTGAAACAACGCCTGAGAAGGCGCTCGCGGCGCTTGGACCGGGGCCGATCTGGGCATAAAAGAGTCATGGCAAAAGGCGATTTCGTCGAGGTTCTCGTGGACGCCGGCTCAGGCGCGGCTCGCGAGTACGTGGTCGAGGCGACCCATGCCGGGCGTACCGTCGAGGTGCGGAGCTCCCGCACGACCGTCGAGGTCCGAGAGCTGACCCGCACCGGGGGCGTGGTCCGGACGGCGAGGTTCATCGCGCCTCGAGTCCTGGCCGTGGTCGAACATCCCAGCCGGGACAAGGGACGAGGCCGGCCGCGAGCAGCCACCCGTCCTAAAGCCGCGTGACGATTACCTCCGCGCCCGCCGGCCGGGCGGCTACCTTCCCAGCGGCTTGCGCGCCTTGATGTAGGCGCTGCCAACCTCACCGTCGACTCCCGGAAGGGTCTGCGTCGCGTGGACCTGGAAGTCCGGCTCCTCGAATCCCGCCTCGACCAGCGCTGCCCGGTACTCGTCGATCGGGATCGTGCCCGAGATGCATCCGGCCCACGAGTCCAGCTGCGCCTTCGTCGACGGGCTCAGAGCCTTCAACTCGACCATGTCTGCCACCGCAAACCGGCCGCCCGGCTTCAAGACCCGAAAGGCCTCTTTGATCACGGCTCGCTTGTCTTCGGCGAGGTTGATCACGCAGTTCGAGATCACCACGTCGACGGTGGCATCTGGAAGGGGGATGTTCTCGATCGAGCCCTTGAGGAACGTCGCGTTCTCGATCCCCGCCTGCTCGCGGTTGCGGTTGGCCAGCGCGAGCATCTCGTCGGTCATGTCCAGTCCGTACGCGCGGCCACCGGGCGCG
>Ga0307372_10004714_pt1 | contig 20840 bp, 16 predicted proteins | sample OX1MG_FD_202533 | JGI IMG/M metagenome (GOLD analysis project Ga0307372, IMG submission 202533) | Soil microbial communities from Risofladan, Vaasa, Finland - OX-1 | ecosystem: Environmental > Terrestrial > Soil > Coastal area > Acid sulfate soil | place: Finland: Risofladan, Vaasa | collected...
TCCGATCACGGAATTGATCCGCCGGTTCAGGCGTTATCGGGGTGTAGACGCCCTCGGTCGCCACAGCCATCGTGTGAGCAAAGATTGTCAATAGACGACATGGCGGCGAATGCCAAGCGAATCAACCACCTGGGGTGAATCCGGCGGCCTTCTGAGGAGCAGCCGCAAACCGATGGGTGAACGATGACGGTGCACGAGACCCTGGCCGCGCCGGCGCCGCGCGCGCTTCGGCGGTCTGGCCCCCCGGCTCGCGCTTGCTGTGGTTGCGCTCACCGGCTTCGCAATGGCGCCGGCGGGCTGGCAGCTTGGTCTTTGATATTACGACGTTTCGTTCGCGATCATGCGCTATGCTGCATACGTCGCGTTGCTCGCGGCGGCGACCTCTGCCATCGCGCTCCTCGCTTGGGCACGGCTGTCGCCGTCGCGCCGCGTGGCCGTGCTTGCCGCTTTGGCGATCGCGGCGCTAGGCCGAAGCGGGGCCCGATTGCGGCCGGCGGCGGTGTATGGCAAGTTTGCCGCCCTTCCGCACCACTGAAATATCATCGCCTTCGAAACGAAAGGACGGCGTCGTCATGAAGTTGCTGCGTTTTGGCCCGGTGGGCCGCGAGAAGCCGGGACTGCTCGATAAGAGCGGACAGCTCCGCGATCTCTCCGGCGTCATCGCCGACATCACGCCGGACCAGCTCGCGCCCGCCGCGCTCGACAAGCTTCGCACGCTCGATCCGTCGAAATTGCCGACGGTTTCCGGCAATCCGCGCATTGGCCCGCCGGTCGCCAATGTGCCGAAAATCGTTGCCGTCGGGCTCAACTACACCGATCACGCCAACGAAGCGACGATGAAAATCCCGACCGAGCCGGTGCTGTTCATGAAGGCGATCACCTCGTATGCCGGTCCAAACGATGACGTCGTCCTTCCCAAAAACTCGATCAAGGGTGACTGGGAGGTCGAGCTCGGTATCTTCATCGGCGCCAAGGCGCAATACGTTTCCAAGCAGGACGCTCTCAAGCACGTTGCCGGCTACACCATCGTCAATGACGTCTCTGAGCGCAATTTCCAGCTCGAGCGCGGCCCGCAATGGATGAAGGGCAAGGGCTGCGACACGTTCTGCCCGACGGGGCCGTGGCTGGTGACGCCCGATGAGGTCGCCGATCCCCAGAACCTCGAAGTCATGTGCGACGTGAGCGGCCAGGTCATGCAGAAGGCATCGACCAAGGACATGATCTTCGATTGCGCGACCATCATCAGCTATACGAGCCAGTTCATGACGCTGATGCCGGGCGATCTCATCGCTACGGGCACGCCATCGGGCGTCGGGTTGGGCCGCAACCGCTTCCTCAAGCCCGGCGACACCATGCGCCTGACCGTTACCGGGCTGGGCGAGCAGCGGCAAAAGGTGGTGGCCTACCACGGCTAATGGCCCAAGCCCGACCGCCGAGCCGGCATGTCCGCGTGCTGGCGGCGGGCGCGGATTCGCGCTAACCTAAACTCTTATTTATCTGTCTCCGGGGAGAGGATTTTCCTGACCGCCATGTACGACCGCCGCCCAGATTTTTTCCGCGCCGATGACGCACCGTCGTCCGGCCGCCGTGTCGAAGCCAAGGTGAAGTGGTTCAATACCGCCAAGGGCTTCGGTTTCGTAACATTGCCCGATGGCACGCCCGATGCCTTCCTGCCGATGGCGGTCCTGCGCCGCGCCGGATATGGGGAAGCGCGCGAAGGTGCGTCGATCGTGTGCGAAGTTGGAGCCGGTGCGAAGGGCCCGCTGGTGGTCAACGTGCTGAACCTCGACAACAGCACGGCCGTGGCCGGTGGTGGTGCTGGCGCCGGCCCCGGCCCCGGCCCACGTAACAGCGCGCCGCGCGGTCCTGCCCAAACGATGCAAGGCGAAGTCAAATGGTTCGAGCCGGACAAGGGCTACGGCTTCATTGCGCCCGAAGGCGGCGGCAAGGATATCTTCGTCCACGTCACCGCATTGCGGCGCAGCGGTGTCAATGCGCTCGAACCGGGCCAGCGCGTCCGCGTCGACGTCATCGAGGGCCGCAAGGGTCTCGAAGCGGATCACGTCACTCTGCTGTAAACCGGGCGGCGCCGGAGCCGGCGCTTCGCCAAGACCGTTACTAGGAGCAGGCGTCGGAGCCAATCGTCCATGGATTTGCAAGACACACTGAAGACCTATCGACTCTTTTCGGGCTCTTACGATTTCGTCTTCGGTCCGATCTTCCATCCCGGCCGCAAGGCCGCCGTGCTCATCGCCAACAACCTGCCGGGCCAACGCATCCTCGAGGTTGGCGTTGGCACGGGGCTGTCGCTGCCCTTTTTCCGGCCGGACTCCGAGGTCACGGGTATCGATGTCTCGGCGGAGATGCTGGCCAAGGCGAAGGCGCGGGTGGCACGCAAGCATCTCGCGCACGTCAAGGCGCTGCGGGTGATGGACGCCGAACGGACGACCTTCGCCGACAACAGCTTCGATGCCGTTTTGGCGCTCTATGTCGCCTCAGTGGTGCCCAATCCGGCGCGCTTCGCGGCCGAGATGCGCCGCGTCTGCCGGCCGGGCGGAACCATCGTCATCGTCAACCATTTTACCAGCGAGAACTGGCTGATGAGCCGGTTCGAGAAGGCGCTCGCGCCGCTCGCCGGCAAGATCGGCTTCCACGCCGATTTTCCGCTCGGCGATTTTCTCACCGTCGGCAAGCTCGAAGTGCGTGACATCCGGCCAAGCAATTTGTTCGGCTACTGGAAGCTTTTGCGCTGCGTCAACAACAAGGCGGCGTGAACCGCGCGACGCCCAGTCGTTCTAGATAAAGTCGAGATCGAAGCTGCTCACGGTGCGCACGGCCGCAACCTAACGGTCCGCAGGACTCGGCCGTCCGTGGCGCCAGTGGAGGTAGAGCGCGGGCAGCAAATTCGTGCTGAGGAGCGCGCTCCACAAAATTCCGCCGAGAATGACGATGGCGAGACCTTGCTCGGGCGCCGCGCCCTGTCCCCAGCCGAGCGCGGTCGGCAACATGCCGAGAACCGCCGTCAGGGTTGTCAGCAGAATAGGCCGGAAGCGGACGTGCACGGCTTCACGCACGGCTGCTTCCGGCGCCATGCCTTCGGCTTCGCCGCGCCGCGCGTAGTGCAGCAGCACGATCCCCTGTCTGAGGCTGAGGCCGATGAGCGTGACGAAGGCGATCAGCCCTGAGGCGTTGAGACCGACGCCGCTCAGCGCGAGCGCCAACGCTCCTCCGGCGAAGGCGAGCGGAATCTGCAGCAGCAGAACGCTGGGCACGAGCCAGCCGTCGAATTGCAAGGCGAGGATGCCGGCCATCAGGATGAACGCAGCGACCGCGGCAATCCCGAGCCGCACTGCTGCATTCTCGAGCTCGGGATAGAGGCCACCGAACGCGATGTGATAGCCGGCGGGAAACTTCAGGCCGGCGAGCGCGCGCCGCACTGCGGCGATGGCCGAGCCTGGCGCACCGGCGGGCGTTGCCAGAATATCGAGCGCCCGCGCTCCGTCGATGTGGCGGAGTTGGTCGGGGGTGGTAGCAAGATCGAGGCTGGCAAGCTGGCCCAGCGGCGTCCAGCCCGTGGTGCGGATTGGCAGCCGGCGCAGCGCGTCGAGCGATTGCTCGGGCGCGCCGGCGAGGTGCACGTAAAGGTCGAGCGGGTAGTTGCCTTCCGGCACCGTGGCGACGACTTCGCCGTTGAGCAGCGGACGCAGTTGGGCGTAGAGCTGTGCCGGTGTCAGCCCATATGTGGCGAGCGCGTCGGGCTTCGGCTCGATCCTGAGCTCGGTCACCGGATAGGCATCGTTGTTGAAGATGTCGGTGAGGGCAGGAACGTGACGCAGGCGCTGGACGACTTGGTCCGACAGCGCGTGCAGCTCGTCGATGCGGTTGCCGAAGAGATGGATGACGAACGGCTGCGGCAGGCCCGACAGGCTCTCGCCCACGCGCTCGACCGTCGGCGTGTCGAGCGCCGTTTGCATGCCGGTTGCTGCGCTTTCCCGCAACACGCGCGCGCCGATGGCATCGAGGCTATTCACGTCGACGTCGGGCTTGAGGCCGATCTGGATCTCGCCGGCATAGGCGGGCTCGGTATAGGCGGTGTTCGCCGGCGAGCCGATGCGCGCGAAGACGTGCGCCACCGCAGGGTCGGCTTCGAGCCGCTGCGTCACGCCAAAGACCGCGGCCTCGGTGTCGGCGAGCGCGGTGCCGGGCGGCAACGTGAAGGCTTCGAGCAGCACGCCTTCGTTGGGCAACGGCAGAAAATTGACCGGCACGAGCGCCAGTCCGGCGACGCCGGCGAGCAGTACCAGCGCGCAAACGCCAACGCTGCGCCACGGAAAGCGCAGTGTCAGGTCGAGTAGTCGTTCGTTGAGCCGGCGCAAGCGCTCGACGGCGCGACCGCCCGCGCTCTGGCCGTGAGCCGGCCGCGCCTGCATGAAGCCGAGCCCGAACGGAATGAACGTCAGCGACACGAAGAGCGACATCAGCAAGGCAAACGACATGGCGAGCGCGAAGGGAACGAAGAACAGGCCGGCGAGGCCGCCGACGAACAGCAGCGGCACGAAGACGGCAACGACGGTAATGGTGCCGGTCACGTCCGGACCGGCGATGCTCGCAAGGCCCTTCCAAATGCCGGTCCACCGATCGTCGCCTTGCTCCCAACGGTGGTAGATGCTCTCGAGCACGATGATCGCATCGTCTGCCAGGATGCCGACGGCGACGGTCAGCGCGCCGAGTGTCATCAGATCGAGGCTTTGGCCGGCCGCGTAGAGTCCCGCGATGCCGAGCAGCAGCGACAGGGGAATGCTGAGCGCCAGCGTCCAGATGCCGCGTCCGGCGCCGAGAATCCAGAACAGCACCGCGATCGCGAGCGCCGCGCCGATCAGCAGATTGCGGCCGAGATCGGAGCCGATGATGCCGACGAGATGACCTTGGTCGTACATCTTGATCCAGTGGATGCCTTTCGGCAGTTGCGCGACCGTCGCGGCGAGCGTGCGCTGGACTTCGCGCGTCACCGGCACGGTCGACGCTCCCGGCTGCTTGAAGACGGCGATCGCTACGCTCGGCCGGCCGTCGAGCAGGACGGCGTTGTGCGTCGGCACGGGACCGCGCGAAACCTGCGCGAGCGCCGCGAGCGGAATCGGTCCGTCGTTGCCGTGCACGGCAATGCGGGCGAGCGCGTCCGCCTGGGTTGGCGCGCCGCGCGTTTCGGCAAGCACGTCTTGGTGGCCGAGCGAAAGGTAGCCGGCCGCGCCCAAAACGACGTGCCGCTTCACGGCATCGATGATCGCGCCGACGCCGACGCCGTAGCGGTGCATCGCCGCGAGATCGGGCGCGACGAGCAACGCCTCGTCGCCGGTGCCGTAAACATCGACCCGCTGCACGCCGGGCAGCGCCCGCAACTGCGGCACAATGCGCGTGACGATGGCGCGCTGGACCTCGACCGGCGGAATGTCGCCGGGGATTTCCACCGTGTAGTCGGCGACCTCGTTGATCGCGTTGCCCATGATCTCGGCATAGGGTTCGACCCCGGGCGGCAAATCGCTGCGCGCGCGATCGATCGCGCCGTTGACCGCCTGAAGATCCTGCGACGGAACCGTGCCGGAGCGGAAACGCACGTCGTTCTCGACGACACCGTTGCCCATGGTCGAGCGGATGCCGACCACGTCGGGGAGCGACAGGAGCTGGCCCTCGAGCGGCCGGACGATCAGCGTCTCAAGCTCGGTCGCCGTCGCACCCGACACGTGCGTGACCACGCTGATCTGCGGAAAGTCGAAGCGCGGCAGCACCTCGACCGGGATATTGAGGAACGCGTAGACGCCATAACCGGCGAGCGCGCCGTAGATCATGATCCAAAGCAGCGGCCGGAAGGCAAGGCGTCTGACGTTGTCGAGCGGAGTTGGTGGCATCAGTCGGGCGGTTGATAACGCTCGCTGATGCCGCGATGGAACTCGAGATAGGCGTTGGCGACCACCACCGCGGTTCCGGGCGCGAGCCCGCTCTCGATCAGCGTCAGCGCGCCGCGGCTTGGACCGGGCGTAACCGGCAGCGGGATGTCGCCCTTGGCCGTGTGCACGACCACCCACCACTTCGCCTGGTCGAGAATCAGGGCACGCGTCGGCACCGCCACGCCGGTCACCGTCCCAGCATCGATCGTCACCGTGCCGGCCTCGCCGTCGAGCCAACCCGGCGCGTCGGTGCCAGCGGCGATTAGGTTCACCGTTCGCCCGCCGTCGCGGTCCAACGCACCGACGACCGCGCGCACTTTCACCGGAATGGTGGCACCGTCGCTTGCGGGGACGAACTGTCCTGGCATGTCGGCGCGAATGTGGTTCGCTTCGGAACCATAGCAAGTGGCGCGGAGCCACAGATTGTCCGCGGGCAATAGCGTCATCATCGTCTCGCCCGACGCGATGTGCTCGCCGGCGGCGGCGTTGAGGGTCAGCACGCGGCTGGCTTGCGGCGCGTGTAAGATGACCATGTCTTCGGCAGCGCCCAGCTCGGCGCGGGCACTGTCGCGATTCGCCTGCGCATTGCTCACGGCAGCCTCGGCCTTGTCGACGGCGCCGCGCGTGCTTAGCCGCGCCGCCAGCTTCTGGCGCTCGATCGCGAGTTCTTGCTGTGCGCCTTTGAGACTCGCCTCGGCGGCGGTCAGCGCAGCCTTGCGTGCTCCAAGCAGCGCATCAACCGGCGGACCGGCAAGTCTGCCCAGCACCTGGCCAGCGGCGACATCGTCACCGGGCTGTACACTCACGTCCTGCAGCATGCCCGCAACGCCGGCCCGCAGCCGCAAGACCGACCGCGGCTCGACATCGGCGTAAGCGGTAATCTGGAGGCTAATGGTTTGCGGCTTGGCGACCCACAGCGCGTCGGCGGCGCCCGCCGGTCGTGGGACAACCGTGAGGGCCGCCAGCAGTGAGGCGCCAAGATAGCCGGTAACGGCGAGGCGGCATGCGTGGGACATCGTGGGCTCGGCCGGTCAAGGGTTGCCGAGCATAAGCCGGTCACCTGAAGGGGCGCTGACGTTCACATAACGAAATCGTAATCTTGTGGCGCGGCAAAACGGTCCTACTAAACCACCGTGCGGTAGCGTTCGAGACAAACGCTGAGCACCTCATTGGGATCGCGTTTCCACCAATCGCGCGCCGAGAAGATCTCGACGTCGCAGTGGCCGGCAAAACCGGCGGCCTCGACCATGGCTCGGATGCCGCGCAGATCGATGACGCCATCCCCCATCATGCCGCGATCGAGCAGCAGGTCGGTCGTCGGCACCAGCCAGTCGCAGACGTGGTAGCTGATAATGCGCGAGCCGGCGCGCGCGATCTCGCGCGCGAGCTGCGGGTCCCACCAGACGTGATAAACGTCGACCGCAACGCCGAGGCCATCACCCAGCTCGTCGCACAGATCGTTCGCCTGGCCGAGCGTGTTCACGCAGGCACGGTCGGCGGCGTACATCGGATGGAGCGGCTCGATCGCGAGCTTGACGCCGGCTTGGCGCGCATAGGGCAGCAGCGCCGCCAAGCCATCGCGCACCTGGCGGCGCGCACCGGCGATGTCCTTGGAGCCCGGCGGCAAGCCGCCGACGACGAGGACAACGCATGCTGCGCCGATGCCGGCCGCCTCGTCGACTGCACGTCGGTTGTCGTCGAGTGCCGCACGACGCCCGGCTTCGTCGGCCGCAGGGAACATGCCGCCACGGCACAGCGCGGTGGCGGTCATGTCGTGCGTCCGCAGGAGCTGCGCCGCGCGCGCGACGCCGCAGGCGTGGAGGATGTCGCGCCACGGCGCGATCGCCGTGATGCCGGCGCGGGCGCAGCCCTCGATCGCCTGCTCGAGCGACCACGCCTTGACCGTCGCGGTATTGATCGCGATCCAGCGGCGATCCCGGTTCAGATCGCGCATCGTCACGCCTCGATGCCGCGAACCGCCAGCACGGCGCGCATGCGCGCCACCGCACGGTCCGGATCGCGCAGCAGGCCTGCCGCATCCGCGAGGCGGAACAGCTCGGCGAGGTGCAGGGTCGAGCGCGCGCTCTCCTGCCCGCCGACCATGACGAAATGGTCCTGGTGGCCGTTCAGATAGGCCATGAACACGACGCCAGTCTTGTAGAACCGCGTTGGCGCCTGGAAGATATGGCGCGATAGCGGCACCGTCGGCGCGAGGATCGCATCGAACGACTTCGCGTCACCGCGCGCGAGCGCGCCCAGCGCGGCGGCGGCGGCCGGCGCGATCGCGTCGAAGATACCGAGCAGCGCGTCCGAATGGCCGCTGTTATCGCCGATGATCAGCTCGGCGTAGTTAAAATCATCGCCGGTGTACATGCGCACGCCGGGCGGCAGGCGCCGGCGCATCGCGATCTCCTTGTTCTTGTCGAGCAGCGAGATCTTGACGCCGTCGACTTTGGCGGCGTTGGCGGCGATGATCTCGACCACGATATCCGTCGCCCGCGAGTGATCCGCATGGCCCCAGTAGCCGGTGAGCGCGGGATCGAACATCTCGCCGAGCCAGTGGATGATCGCCTTGTCCTTGAGCTGGCGTAGGATGCGTCCGTAGACCTTGGCGTAATCATCGGGCGAGCGCGCGGCCCGCGTCAGCGCCCGGCTGGCCATCAGCACAATGCGGCCGCCGAGATTCTCGACCGCGGCGCATTGCTCCTCGTAGGCGCGGATCACGTCGTCGACGGTCACCTGCGCGCCGGGCTCGAGATGGTCGGTGCCCACGCCCGAGGCGAGCAGGGCGCCCGGAACGTCGCGCGCCGCGTCGAGGCTGCGGCGAATCAGCTCGAGCGAGCGCGGCCAATCCATCCCCATGCCGCGCTGCGCCGTGTCCATCGCTTCGGCGACGCCGAGACCGAGTGACCACAGATAGCGGCGATAGGCGATCGTCCGGTCCCAGTCGACCGCCGCATCGAGCCATGGATTGCCATCGGCGAGCGGATCGCCAACGACGTGCGTCGCCGCATAGGCGATGCGGTTGAGCGGGCCGGCGGCCGGCGGGAACGCGACCGACGGCCGCGTCGTGTAGGGCGCAAGGCGGCCGCCCGCGACCGGCAGGTGCAATGTCGCCATGACTCAGACCTTGAGCGCCGGGATGTCGATCCAGCGCCGCTCCTTCCAGCTCTTGAGCCCGGCTTCGGCGAGCTGAACGCCTTTGGCGCCTTCGAGCAGCGTCCACTTGAAAGGCGCATCGTCGGCGACGTGGCGGATGAACATCTCCCATTCGATCTTGAAGCCGTTGTCGTAGACAGCCGCATCCGGGACCTCTGCCCAGGTCTTGAACAAATCGATCGGCTGTGGAACGTCGGGATTCCATACCGGGCGCGGCGTGTTGACACGCGCCTGACTCCAGCATTTGTGCAAGCCGGCGACCGCCGAGCCCAGCGTGCCGTCGACGTGAAAGGTCACGAGGTCGTCGCGGCGCGGCCGCGTGCACCACGAGCTATTGATCTGCGCAATTACGCCATCCGCCAGCTCGAACGTCGCATAGGCGGCATCGTCGGCATCGGCCTTGTACGCCTTGCCACTCTCGTCCCAGCGCCGCGGGACGTGGGTCGCGCCGAGGCACGAGACGCTGCGGACCTCACCGAATAGGTTGTCGAGCACGTAGCGCCAGTGGCAGAGCATGTCGAGGACGATGCCGCCGCCATCCTTCTTGCGGTAGTTCCACGATGGCCGGTTGATCGGTTGCCAATCGCCTTCGAAGACCCAATATCCAAACTCGCCGCGCACCGATAACATACGGCCGAAGAAGCCGGACTCGATCAACGCCGCCAGTTTGCGCAGGCCCGGCAGGAACAGCTTGTCCTGCACCACGCCGTGCTTGATGCCGGCCTTCTTCGCGCGGCGCGCGAGATCGAGCGCGTCCGCAAGGTTCTCCGCCACCGGCTTTTCGCAATAGACGTGCTTACCGGCAGCAATCGCCTTGCGCAGCAGCCTGGCGCGCAACTGGGTCGTGGCGGCGTCGAAGAAGACCGTATCGTCGGCATTGTCGAGCGCTGCATCGAGATCGGTTGTCCAACGCTCGATGCCGTGCGCCTCCGCCAGCTCTTCGAGCTTCTTCGCGTTGCGGCCGACCAGGATCGGATCGGGCATCACCCGATCGCCGTTCGCCAGCGTCACACCGCCCTGCGCGCGAATGGCGACGATCGAGCGGACAAGATGCTGGTTCGTTCCCATTCGGCCGGTGACGCCGTTCATGATCAGGCCGAGACGTTGCGCGGACATGGCGTTCTATTCCCTGACGGTATCGTGGAAGCAGGCGTGAGAAGCGACGTAACAGGATCAAGAGTTGAACCCGCATCGGGTGTCAAGCTGAGCTCGCGCCCATCAGTCAGGCGCAGCGGCCTCCATGGATGAAGACCGGCGTCGGTTGGGCGGACGACTAGGCGGAGATCGGCACGACCAATTTCACGCGGGTGCCATCGCCGACCTTGCTATCGATTGCAACTTCGCCTCCGTGGCGCGCGACGATGCTTCGGACCACTGCGAGCCCGAGACCCGCGTTCTGCTCCGATCCGGTTCGGGCCCGGTCGACCCGATAGAAGCGCTCGAAGACGTGCGGCAAGTGTTCGGGCGCGATGCCGCAGCCGGTGTCGCTGACGGTGACGATCAGCCGGCCGGCGCCGGCGCGAGCCGCGAGCTCGACGCGTCCGCCCTTTGGCGTGTGGGCGATCGCGTTCGCGACAAGATTGCCGATCGCTTGCTGGAAAAGCGTGCGATCGAGCTCGGCGCGCGCGTCGCCTGTGCCGGATACGCGCAGATCGACACCGGCCTCAGCCGCTGCGGCCTCGTAAAATGCGCCGACGTTAGCCAGCTCCTGGCCGACGTCGACTGTCTCGCGCTGGAGTGCATCAGCGGTGGTGTCGGAGCGGGCGAGAAACAACAGCGTCCGGATCACGCGCGTTATGCGCGTGCATTCCTCGAGGCACGATCCGAGGATGTCGCGATAGTCCTCGGCCGATCGCGCCTTGCTGAGGGCGACCTCGATCTCGCCCCGCAGGTTGTTGATCGGCGTGCGCAGCTCATGCGCCACGTCATCGGAGAACTGGGAAACGTGCCGGAACGACTGTTCAAGCCGGTCGAGCATGCTGTTGAACGTCTCCGCCAAACCGCGCAACTCGGCGGGCAGGCCATCCGCCTCGATCCGCTCGTGCAGCGTCGTTGCCCGGATGCGGGCGGCCGTTCGGCTGATGCTCTCGATCGGCTGCATGCCGCTGCGCGCGATGAGATATCCCGCGACCGAGCACAGCACCAGCGACACGCCAAGCACGAGGTACAGGCGGTCGCGGTAATGCGCGAGGAGATAGTCGTCGTGCGCCCGGTCCATCGCGACTTCCATGTACTGTGGCGGGTCCGTTGCGCGCGGTCCCGGGACACGCACGATCAGAGTCAGGAAGGGGCCTCCCGATCGCGACACCGCCTCGCGACTCTCGCCGCCGGCAGCGTGAATGCCGGCCAGCTCCGCCTTGCTGGGCGGCGACAGCTGGTCCGCCAATCCCGGCGTTTCGGTCAGCGTCTCTCCGGCGCCGTTCAGGACACGCAGGTAGATCTCGGGCTGGTGCGACGGCGCCCATGATGGCCGCGGTTGCGGCGCGTTCAGAAGCTGGCCCGTCGGCGATGCGCTCAGCAGCAGCCGCGCATTGTTGAGGTTGTCGGCGAGGTCGCGCAGATCCTCGTGATACATGCTGTCGACCAGAACCCAGTAGAGCAATCCAGTCGCGACGAAGATGAGTGCGAACGCCGAAAGCGCATACCACGCCGTCATGCGCAGCGCGATCGACAGCGCTCGGCGCGGGCCCTCTTTACGCGGGGCGTCAGACGCGCTGTTCGAGGACATAGCCGACCCCGCGGACGGTATGGATGAGCTTACAGGCGAACGGATCGTCGACCTTGGAGCGCAGCCGTCGCATATGGACCTCGACGACGTTCGAATCGCTGTCGAAGTTGATGTCCCATACCTGCTCGGCGATCAGCGTTCGTGACAGGACCTCGCCGCTCCGTCGCAACAGCAGCGACAGCAATTGAAATTCCTTGGGCGTGAGGTCGAGCGGATGGCCGGCGCGTACTGCGCGATGGCGGTGCAAGTCGAGTTCGAGATCGGCAACCTTGAGCACCGGCGATTGCCGCGCCGGTCCGCGCCGGAGGATCGACCGAATCCGCGCCATGAGCTCGGAAAAAGCGAACGGCTTGACCAGGTAGTCGTCGGCGCCGAGTTCCAGCCCCTTGACGCGGTCGCCGACGGCGTCACGCGCCGTCAGGAACAGGACGGGCGTCACGATCTCGTGGCGCCGCAGGTCGGCAACGATGCTCCAGCCGTCGCGTCCCGGAAGCAGGACATCGAGAATGATCAGGTCATACAATCTCGTCTGTGCGAGATGCGCGCCGTCGTCCCCATTGTCGGCAACATCGACGACAAAGCCGTTCTCCTCCAGCCCGCGCTTCAGATAGGCGGAGGTTTTGCGTTCGTCTTCGACGATCAGGATCTTCATCGGGCGCCGTACGGATCGTAAGGCGCTGGCCGTGCGCTCACAACTGGTCGAGATCGAAGCCCATCACCGTGCGACCGCCGGCGATCGCAGGCAGCAGCGCCGGCGCCGGCGCCAGGCGGTGCTCGGCGTAGAACCGCGCGGTGGCGATTTTGGCTTCGAGGAACGGCCGGTTGCTTGCGCCAGCCTGCAAGCGCCGCGTCGCGGCTGCGGCGCTCTCGGCCATTAGCCAGCCACCGGCGACGGCACCAAGCAGCTTGAGATACGGCTCCGCGCCGGCGAGCGCCGCAGCCAGATCGTCGGTCGCGATATCGAGCAGCGCGCCGGTCGCGCGCTCGAGTGCGTTGATGCCGTGGAGCAGGTGGCCATCCGCATCGTGGCCGTCGAGCCGGTCGAGGGAACGGCGCATGTCGGCGACAAGGTCGCCGATCGCCGCGCCGCCGTCACGCAACAGCTTGCGGCCGACCAGGTCATTGGCCTGGATGCCGTTTGTGCCTTCGTAGATCGGCGCGATGCGCGCGTCGCGCCAGTGCTGGGCAGCGCCGGTCTCTTCGATGAAGCCCATGCCGCCATGGACCTGGATGCCGGTGCTGGCCACTTCGACACCGAGATCGGTGCACCACGCCTTGACCACCGGCGTCATCAGGTCGAGCCGCGCCTGCGCCTTTGCGCGCTGCGCCGCATCGGGGTGGCGGCGGGCGCGATCGGCCTCGCCGGCGGTGTAATAGGCGAGGGCGCGCGCCGCCTCGCTCGCGGCGCGCATCGAGAGGAGCATGCGGCGGACGTCGGGGTGATGGACGATGGGCAGCCGTCCGCCATCCTTGGCGGTGACCGGCTTGCCCTGAACGCGTTCGTGCGCATAGGCACGCGCCTGCTGGTAGGCGCGCTCGCCGATGGCGACGCCCTGCAATCCGACATGCAGCCGCGCCGCATTCATCATCACGAACATCGCTTCGAGGCCGCGATTCTCCTCGCCCACCAGATAGCCGATGGCGCCGCCGTCGTCGCCATACGACATGACGCAGGTCGGGCTGGCGTGGATGCCGAGCTTGTGCTCGAGGCTGACGCAGCGCAGATCGTTGCGCGCGCCCAGGCTGCCGTCGTCGTTGACCAGGATTTTCGGCACCAGAAAGAGCGAGATACCCCTGCTGCCGGCAGGCGCGTCGGGCAGCCGCGCGAGCACGAGATGGACGATATTCGGGGCCATGTCGTGCTCGCCCCAGGTGATGAAGATCTTCTGGCCGGCGATGCGGTAATGGTCGCCTTCGCGCACCGCGCGCGTGCGCAGGGCGCCGAGGTCCGAGCCCGCTTGCGGCTCGGTCAGGTTCATCGTGCCGGTCCATTCACCGGAAACCAGGCGGCTGAGGTAGCGGCGCTGCTGCTCTGGCGTGCCGATGAGATCGAGCAGCTCGCTGGCGCCGATGCTGAGCATCGGGCAGAGCGACCAGGCGAGGTTGGCGCTCATCCACATCTCGTTGACCGCGGTGTCGAGGACGATCGGCAAGCCCTGACCGCCATGCTCGGGCGACGCCGACAGCGCGCTCCAGCCGCCGTCCGCATAGGCGCGGTACGCCTCCCCGAATCCCGTCGGCGTGCGCACGACGCCGTTCTCGAGCCGGCTCTTTTCAGTGTCGCCGACATGGTTCAGTGGCGCGATGACATCGGCGGCGAGCTTGGCGGCTTCGCCGAGCACGGCATCGACGACATCCGGCGACACGTTCTCGCAGCCGGGTAACTTGGCGATCTCCGGCAGCTTGGCGATCTCGTCGAGCGCAAAGCGCATGTCGGCGAGCGGCGCGGCGTATTCGCTCATAGCACCTTGCCCGGATTCATGATGCCGAGCGGATCGAGGGCAGCCTTGACCTTGCGCATCGTCTCGAGCTCGAGCGGCGCGGCGTAGTGCGCGAGCTCGTCGCGCCGCACGAGGCCGATGCCGTGCTCGGCGCTGATCGAGCCGCCGAGCGCCACGACGATGTCATGGACGATGCGGTTGAACTCGGCCCAACGCTTGAGAAAAACGGCTTTCTCAGCACCCGGCGGCTGCGTCAGGTTGAAATGGATGTTGCCATCGCCAACGTGACCGAAGGGATAGGGCCGGATGCCGGGCAGACGCTCGCTCACCGCGGCGCTTGCGCGGACGATGAACTCGGCGACCTTGCTGATCGGCACCGAGACGTCGTGCTTGATGCTGCCGCCGAGCTTCTCCTGTTGCTCGGCAAGCGCGGCGCGGATGCGCCACAACTCGCGGCGTTGCGTTTCGCTTTCGGCGATGGTGCCGTCCTGCACGAGGTCCGCTTCCATCGCCGCCGCGAGCAGATCATCGAGCGCTTCGCGCAAATGCGCGCCGCCGCGACTGGTCGATATCTCGACCAGGGCGTACCACGGATGCTTGGCGACCAACGGCTCGCGGAAGCCCTCGCCGTATTGCAGGATGTTGTCCAGGCCGATGCGCGGGATGAGCTCGAATCCGGTAAGCTGGTCGCCGGTCGCGGTGCGGGCGCGTGCGAAGAGTTCCATCACGTCCTCGACGCGCTTCAGGCCGACCAGGGCGGTCTCGACCTCGCGCGGTCGCGGAAAGAGCTTGAGTGTCGCCGCGGTGATGATGCCGAGCGTGCCTTCGGCGCCGATGAAGAGCTGCTTCAGGTCGTAGCCGGTGTTGTTCTTGCGCAGACCACGCAACCCATTCCACACGCGGCCGTCCGGCAGCACGACTTCGAGACCGAGGGTCAGTTCGCGCGCGTTGCCGTAGCGCAGCACGTTGATGCCGCCGGCATTCGTCGACAGGTTGCCGCCGATCTGGCACGAGCCTTCGGCGCCCAGGCTCAGCGGGAACAGCCGGTCAGCGGCCTCGGCGGCGCGTTGCAGCTCGGCGAGAACGCAGCCGGCCTCGGCCGTGATGGTGAAGTTGAGCGCGTCGAGTGCGCGGACGCGGTTCATGCGGCCGAGATTGATGAGTACGCCGTTCTTGGCCGCGACGGCGCCGCCCGCCAGACCGGTATTGCCGCCCTGCGGATAGACCGGCAGCCGCGCTTCGGCGCAGATCGTCACCAGCTTCGCGACTTCGTCGGTCGAGGCCGGCCGTAACACGGCGAGCGCCACGCTGCGATAGAGGCCGCGCTGCTCGTGGAAATAGGGCTCGGCGTCGGCGCCTTCGGCAACGCCCTTCGGTCCAACGACGGCCTTGAGGCGCGCGACCGCGTCGGCAGGAGCGACGGTATCCATGGCTAAAGCCCTATCGCTCCCGACCGGGTGTCGTCCAGCCCTCAGTTGGCGCGGCCACGCGCGGCGCGGCGCAAGCGGTCGTTGATCGCGGCGCCCAGGCCGGTCTCGGGGATCGGCATGACGGCGATCGCCTTGAAACGCGCTTGATCGAGCGCGCGTAGAGCCGCAAATAGATTGGCCGCGGCCTCGCCAAGGTCGCGCGTCGGCGAGAGGTTGATCGTCGCGGCGGCGCCTAGCGGGGGCGAACCGAAAGCGAGCAGCGCTTCGTCGGGTGCGACCGCTGTGGCAGCAAGACGCAGTGGCCGCTCCGGTGCATAGTGACGTTCCATCATTCCGGGCGAGCGCGGTGCACCTAATTCGCCCGAACCGCCCAAGGGCCCAAGTGCGGCTTCGAGCTGCTCGCGCGTCACGCCGCCGGGCCGCAACAGCGTTGGCCGTTCTTCGGAAAGATCGAGCACGGTGGATTCGACGCCGATGCGGCATGGTCCGCCGTCGAGCACCGCGGCGATGCGGCCATCGAGCTCGGCGACGACGTGGCCGGCGGTCGTCGGACTGACATGGCCCGACCGGTTGGCGCTGGGCGCAGCGAGCGGCTGGCCAACCGCGCGCAACAGCGCCTGGGCCAGCGGATGCGCAGGGGCACGCAACGCCACGGTATCGAGGCCGGCGCTCGCGAGAGCCGAGACCGGACACGCGGCGCTACGCTTCAGCACCAGGCTCAACGGCCCGGGCCAGAAACGATGCGCAAGCATGCGCGCCCGCTTGTCGAACACGGCGAGCGGCTCCGCGGCGGCAAGACTTTCGACGTGCACGATCAGCGGATTGAATTGCGGACGATCTTTGGCGGCGAAGATTGCCGCGACTGCGCGGTCGTCGGTGGCGTCGCCGCCGAGGCCATAGACGGTTTCGGTCGGGAAGGCGACCAGCACGCCGTCACGCAGCAGGGCCGCGGCGCGGTCGAGCTGCGCGGCGGTCAAACGTTCGGTCACGCTCGGCCGCGTGCGACGAACGCCGGATTGCGGTATCCGTGCTTGCCGTAGCCGAGCCGCACGCCGTCGAGCGTCGTGACGCTGCCGCCGGCCGCCTCGAGGATCGCCTGACCGGCGGCGGTGTCCCACTCGCAGGTTTCGCCGTAGCGCGGGTAGTGGTCGGCCGCGCCTTCGGCGATGATGCAGAACTTGACCGCACTGCCCATTGGCCGGTGAAGGGCGCCGGGCACGGTGGCGAGGTAGGCGTCGACGCGCCGCGACGGGCCGTGCAGCCGGCTCGACAGGACGATCGGATTGGCGGGAGGAACACGCGCGGCGATCCTCTCCGGCTTGCCGCCGGCGCGCTGACGGGTCGCGGTGCCCGGACCCGCCGCGGCGTAGATCAGGCGCTGCGTCGGCACGCCGATCACGCCGAGCACCGGCCAGCCGTCCTCGATCAGGCCGATGTTGACGGTGAATTCGTCGCTACGGTCAACGAAGCCGCGCGTGCCGTCGAGCGGATCGACCAACCAGTAGCGCGGCGCCAGCGTCGCGGGCAGGCCGGAGGCCGCAACTTGCTCTTCGGCGACCACCGGGATGTCGGGCACGGCCTGCTCGAGCACGGCGACGATCAGCCGCTCGGCTTCCTCGTCGGCCAGCGTTACCGGCGACTGGTCGGCCTTGCGCCGGACCTCGAACGGCGTGGCGTAAATCTTGAGGATGGCCACGGCGGCGGCCTCGGCGGCGCGGCGAGCGGCTTCAAGCAAGGCCGCGCGGCTCGCCGTCACGTACGCGCCTGACGGATCGCGCGCCACACGCTGTGCGGCGTCGCCGGCATCTCGATGGTCTCGATGCCGAGGCCGGCGAGCGCGTCGACCACGGCGTTCATCACCGCGGGCGGCGCACCGATGGCGCCGGCTTCGCCCGCGCCCTTGACGCCGAGCGGATTGGTCCGGCACGGCACGACGTTGTAGCTGAACTCGACCGGCGGGACGGCGTCCGCGTGCGGCATGGCGTAATCCATGAACGAGCCGGTGAGAAGCTGGCCGCCCTCATCATAGACGCACCCCTCGATCAACGCCTGACCAATGCCCTGCGCCACGCCGCCGTGGATCTGGCCGGCGAGCAGCAGCGGGTTCACCACGTTGCCGAAGTCGTCGACCACGACGTAGCGCAGTACCGTGGTGGCGCCGGTGTCGGGTTCGATCTCGACTTCGCAGACGTGGCAGCCATTGGGAAACGTGTGCGCGGCAGGCAGGTAATGCGCCTTTTCGTCGAAGCCCGGCTCGAAGCCCGCCGGCAGCAGCAGCGGGTTGAGGGCGGCCTGTGCGACCTCGGTGATGCCGATGCGCTTGTCCGTTCCGACGATCACGTAAGCGCCGTCGACGAACTCGATGTCCGCCTCGGCAGCTTCGAGGCGGTGGGCGGCGATCTTCTTGCCTTTGTCGATGATGCGCCGGATGGCAATGCCCAGCGCGTTGCCGGCCACCGGCAGCGAGCGCGATCCGCCGGTGCCGCGACCAAAGCCGACAATGTCGGTATCGCCCTGGTGGACGCGCACACGCTCGAAGGGCAGGCCGAGGCCATCGGCAACCAGTTGCGCATAAGCGGTCTGGTGACCCTGGCCGGAGGATTGTGAGCCGACGATGACAGTCACGGCTCCACTCGGGTCAAACCGGATCTCGGCCATTTCGTCGAAGCCGCCGCCGCATTGCTCGATATAAGTCGCAACGCCCAAGCCGCGCAGCTTGCCGCGCGCCTCGGATTGCGCCTTGCGCGCCGGAAATCCGTCGGCGTCGATGTGTTTGAGCGCGTCGGCGAGGTTCCTGGCGAAATCGCCGCTGTCATAGGTCAGGCCGAGCGCCGTTTTGAACGGCATGGCATCGGGCGGAATGAAGTTCCGCCGGCGCAGCTCGGCGGGCGCAACGCCGAGCTTGCGCGCGGCGTGATCAATTAGCCGCTCGAGCGCATAATTCGCCTCGGGCCGGCCCGCGCCGCGATAGGCATCGACCGGCACCGTATTGGTGTAGACGCCTTTGACGTGCACCACCGCGGCCGGCACGCGGTAGCTGCCGACTAGCATCGCGGTACCCGACAGTGTCGGAATGAAGGTGCCGAAATTCGACAGGTAGGCGCCGAGATTGGCCGCGGTCTCGACGTCGATCGCCAGAAAGTTGAGGTCGGCATCGAGGGCGAGCCGCGCGCGCGTGACATTGTCGCGGCCGTGTGCGTCGGTGAGAAAAGATTCACTGCGCTCGCCGATCCATTTGACCGGCATCCCCAGTTTGCGCGCGGCATGGAGCACGAGGCCTTGCTCGGGATAAAGGAACAGCTTCATGCCGAAGCCGCCGCCGACGTCGGGCGTCACCACACGGAAGCGGTTCTCGGGCAGCTTGAAGACGTTGGCCGCGAGCAGCCGGCGGATCGCGTGCGAGCCCTGGGTCGAGGTATAGAGCGTGAAGCGTTCTTCGCCGGCATCGTAGGCGCCGAGCGCGCCGCGCGGCTCCATCGAATTGGCGACGATGCGGTTATTGACCAGGCTCAGCTCGACGACATGCCGCGCCTTGGCGAACGCGGTCTCGACGGCCTGGCGGTTGCCGCTCTCCCAGTCGAAGCAGAGATTGTTCGGAATGTTGTCCCAGACCAGCGGCGCACCCGGCTCGGCGGCGCGCGCGGTGTCGGCAATCGCCGGCAGGACGTCGTAATCGACCTGTATCAGCTCGGCCGCATCCTTGGCGGCGGCGACAGTCTCGGCGACGACGAAAGCGATGCCATCGCCAACGTGCCGGGCGCGGCCGACGGCGAGCAGGGGGTGCTCGACCATCTTGATGCGGCTGCCGTCGCGGTTCTTGAGCGGCACGACGCACGGAATCTTGCCGATGCCATCGCGCTCGAGGTCCGCGCCGGTGAAGACGGCGAACACGCCGGGCGCCGCTTGTGCCGCCGCGGTATCGATGGCGCGGATCGTCGCGTGCGCGTGCGGCGAGCGCAGGACGTAGCCAACCGCCTGGCGCGGCAGCACGATGTCGTCGGTGTAACGGCCCGCACCGGTGATGAAGCGGCGATCCTCGCTGCGCCGCACCGGCTGGCCCATGCCGAACTGTCCCATGGACGGGAATCTCTGTCGTGGTGGCGAAGGGCGCTAAAATAGCGGCGGGCGCACGAGCCGACCAACCCCTTTTTCGCCCGGTCGGTATGACCGAACGGAGTCCGAACGGGCATGTGCGGGCGGTACAAATTGGCCACGCCGGCCGAGATATTGCGCGATGTGTTCGGCTTTATCGAACGGCCGAACCTGCCGGCGCGCTATAACATCGCGCCGACCCAGGAGGCGCCTGTCGTGCGCCAGCGTCGTCAGCCCAAGGGCGAGCGCACGGTGCAGAACCTGCGCTGGGGGCTGATCCCGTCCTGGGCGAAGGACGCGAAGATCGCGTCGTCGCTGATCAACGCGCGCGCCGAGAGCCTGGCGTCACGGCCCGCCTTTGCCAAGGCGCTGCGCCAGCGGCGTTGCGCCGTGCTGGCCGACGGCTTCTACGACTGGCCGCCGGAGGGCGAGTCCCGGCAGCCCTACTTGGTGACGCGGCGCGACGGCGCGCCGTTCGCCTTTGCCGGATTGTGGGATCGCTGGATCGAGCGCCAGGACGGCGCCGCGACCCCGATCGACACGTTCACCATCGTCACCACCGCGGCAAACGACCTGCTGCGGCAGCTGCATCCGCGCATGCCGGTGATTCTGACGGGCGCAGAGCTGGATGCCTGGCTCGAACCTGAAAGCGATCCGGCTGTCGTCGCAGCCGCGTTGCGCGGCGTGCCGGCCGCGGCGTTGTGCTACGCGCCGGTCGCCAAGCGCGTTAACTCTGCGCGGCTCGACGAGGCGGCGCTTGCCGAGCCGATCGGTCCCGAGACCGTCGGCGCCTAGCTGCCCTTCTTGTTCTTACGTGCCGCGGCGATGAGCTGACGAAGGCCGTCGATGTCGATCGCGCCCATGGTGAGCTTGTCGCCGATGATCAGCGCCGGCGTCGCGTCGATGCCGAGCGCGTCGGCCAGCGCATAGTTGCGCCGGATGACGCCCTCGGTATCCGCCGACGCCATGTCCCTCTTGAGTTTTGTCAGGTCGAGGCCGGCCGCTTGCGCGACGTTCATGACCGCGGTGTCGTCGATCGCGCCTTTGA
>Ga0307372_10004716_pt1 | contig 20839 bp, 19 predicted proteins | sample OX1MG_FD_202533 | JGI IMG/M metagenome (GOLD analysis project Ga0307372, IMG submission 202533) | Soil microbial communities from Risofladan, Vaasa, Finland - OX-1 | ecosystem: Environmental > Terrestrial > Soil > Coastal area > Acid sulfate soil | place: Finland: Risofladan, Vaasa | collected...
CTCTTCGTCCCGGCCGGCTCCCAGCAGGTCGGTGACCATGCTCAAGGTCTTCTCCTCGGCGGTGGAGGAGGGATCCCCGATGTCCACCCCGCAGGCTTGGCGCACGGCCTCGGCCACCGGCCACCACGGATTGGCTTCCCCGTACGGGACGCAGCGGCCCTCGAGGACGAGGGCGCCGTGTTCGGCCCGGGCCCAGTCGGACATCTCTTCGACCAGTCGCGTCTTGCCGACGCCGGCGTCACCCAGGATGACACCCAGCGACGGCCGCCGGCGCCCGAAGGCGGTGGCCACCGTGGATCGGAGCAGACCGACCTCCTCGTCCCGTCCGATGAGCGGCGCGGTGGCCCGTCGGGGCCGCTGACCCGGAGGGGTGAGCGATTCCACCGCCTCCCAGACCGGCACCGGCTCCTCCCGGCCCCGCGCCAGCTGTGGTCCGAGGTCGTTGTACCTCACCACTGAAGACGTACCGGCATAGGTGGTCTCGCCCACCACCACCGAACCGGGCTGGGCCATGGTCTGCAGCCTCGAGGCCACGTTCACCACGTCGCCCATGGCCGTGTAGTCACCTCCGGCCCGGATGGCCCCGACCAGGACCTCGCCCGTGTTGATCCCGACCCTCAGCTCCAGGCGCTGGGCGGTCCCTTCGCTCATCGACCGAATTGTCTGTTGCATCTGCAGGCCGGCCCGGACGGCCCGCTCGGCGTCGTCCTCGTGGGCCACCGGGGCCCCGAAGAGGGCGATTATGGCGTCGCCTACCACCTTGTCGACGCGGCCTCCGAAGCTGGTCACGTCACCGGCCAGTGCGGCAAAGCACCCATCCACCAGGTTCTTGACCGACTCGGGGTCCATCGACTCTGAAAAGCCGGTGAATCCGGCCAGATCGGCGAAGAGAACGGTCACGACCCGCCGTTCGTCACCCCGGAACGAGACGGGGTGGCCGCAGGAAGGGCAGAAACGGGCTCCTCCCGGCACCTCGGACCCGCAGGACGAGCACGTCATTCGCCCACAGGATACGACCTGGATGACCTCAACTCTCCAGTTGGAGTCGAAGTTCCTGGTCGGTCACGCTCAGGCGCCCCGGGGTGCCGAGCAGCAGCAATGGGTCAGTCGGCCCGAGGGCCTGTTCCAGAGTCACCACCTGACCCTTCAAGGGACCGGTGACGATCACCAATGACATGGCGGATGACGGCTCACCCGATGATGTGATCTGGTCTTCAACCTCGATGACCATCACGTCATAGATCCCGTCGGGAAGGATCGGATCGGTCTCGTTCACGGCCGGGTCACCTTCGCGCGTCATCGTTTTCGGTTTCAAGCACGCGCTGCGGTGCCATCAATTGTGGATCGTCACGGCGGCGAAAACTGACGCGAAAAAAGGAAAGGCTTGACCTTTGCATGAAAAACAACTTTCATTTATATGAAACTTCCCCAACACGCCAGGAGGTGGCGGTGAACAAGAAAGAGCTCGCCGAAGTATCCAATGGAACTTCACAGGGCATAGAAGAGACGGAGCGCACCGAAGAAGGTGTCCGCTTCGCTCCTGGCACCACGCTTAACGCGGCCGTGAGTCCTCGTGCAGCCAAGTCAACCGCAAGGAAGACGACAGCTCGCAAGACCACCGCCAAGAAGACGGGTGCCAAGAAGACAACGGCGCGCAAGAGCGCAGCTAAGAAGACCACGGCCCGAAAGTCCGCCGCCAAGAAGACGGCGGCCCGGAAGGCCCCGGCTCGTAAGACGGCCGCCAAGAAGACGACCGCCCGTAAGACGGCGGCTCGTAAGACAACGGCTCGTAAGACGGCCGCCAAGAAGACGACCGCCCGTAAGACGGCGGCTCGCAAGACGGCGGCTCGCAAGACCACGGCCCGTAAGACGGCGGCTCGAAAGACGACCGCCCGTAAGACGACCGCCCGTAAGACGGCAGCTCGTAAGACGGCGGCCCGCAAGACGACGGCCCGTAAGGCCCCGGCTCGCAAGACGGTCGCCAAGAAGACCACTGCCCGCAAGACGACCGCCCGCAAGACGACGGCCCGTAAGGCTCCGGCTCGCAAGACGGTGGCCCGTAAGACCACCGCCCGCAAGACGACGGCCCGTAAGGCTCCGGCTCGCAAGACGGTGGCCCGTAAGACCACCGCCCGCCGGACGACCCGGTAGGGCACCGCAGGGCGATCACAGCCTGATTCCGGCTTCGGCCCGGGCTGATTTGCGCAGAAGGGGGCCCTCAGGGGCCCCCTTCTGACGTATCGGGGGCCTCAGAGGCGGTCGATCAGCTTGAAAGCCTCTGCGTGGGTGACTCCACCCAGGCGGCCATGCTCCTCCAGCCGGCCCAGGACCCGGGCCCGGAAGGCCGCCTGTTCCTCACTCGATTCCGAGTCCTCGATGTGCATGGTGGACCGGAACTGGCTCTTATGGGCCAGCAGGGCCCGGAGCTTGTCCTCGGCGTAACCCTCCACCGTCTCCACGTGGTCGGCTTCATCCGCTTCCCACAAGAGCAGATGGGTGGGCCGGTGGTGGGGGGCGCCCTGCTCGGGGAAGAAATGCGGGTCCCGGGCGGCCACGATGCCGTCGGTCACCAGGAAACCGGCGGCCCGGTGATCGGGGTGGAGACGGTAACGCTTCCAAGGGTCATGGCCGAGCACCACATCGGGGCGGAGCTTCCTTATCCAGTAGGAGACCTCCCACCGCTGGCGCAATCCGGCTTCGAGCTCCCCGTCGGGCCAACCCAGGAAGACGACCTCGGAGCGCCCACCCAGGGCGGCGGCCGCCGCCCGCTGTTCCTCCTGACGGATGGCGACCAGTTTGGCCACGTCCTCATCGGGGTCCCATGAACCCTTGGATCCGTCCGTGCACACCAGATGGTGGATCTCACATCCGGCCGCCGCCCACTTGGCCAGGGTGGCTCCGCAGCCGAATTCGATGTCATCGGGGTGGGCACCCACTGCCATGGCCCGCGCCGGGGTTGGGAGGTTGGTGGTAGTCAGAACAACTCCTTGATCGTGAGGTGGGTCGAGGGCCGCTCAGCGGGCCGATGGAGGGTCCGGTGAGAGCGGTCCCAGATCATCCGGCACGTCCACATCCCACGCCAGATCGGGACGATCGAGCACGGCCACCGGGATCCCGAGGCGGGCCGCCTCGGCCAGATGTCTCCCGAAGGAGCCCGGTCCATAGGAGAAGCGGAATCCGCTGTCGGCCGGTATGGCTATGACATTCGTCCCGTCCTGGCGGCGGTCGGGAGCCAGCACGATGTGGTCCCGGCGTCCGATGTCGGACAGATCCCCCACCAGGGGAAGATCGGCGTGGGCCACGATGACCACGGCGGTGCCGAAGCGGGCCAGGTGCTGTACGCCTTCGGTAACGGCCGCGTTCAGACCTCGCGCCGGTGTCCAGAGGATCCCTGCCCCCAACCCGCTGGCCCACTCCGCCACTTCGCGATCGTCACAGACGACCCAGACCGGGAGCCCGGCGGCGGCCGCGATCACTCCGGCCCCCAGTGAGCGAGCCAGAGCTGAGCGCTCCTCGGCTCCCAGGACCCCGGCCAGGCGCACCTTGGCCTCGGCAAAGGCCTTGACCGGGATGAGGACGGCGGCCTCGCCACTCGGGTCCACCGTCATGAGGTTAATGCCCTGCCACCGGGCGGCCGGGGCCGGGATCGTTATCCTGAGACCGTGAGGGGGAAGGTGGCTGTCCTGGGTGCAGGTTCCTGGGGTACGGCGGTGGCGGCCATGGCCGTCAAGTCGGCCCCCACCGTGTTATGGGCCCGCCGGCCTGAACTGGCTCTCCAGATCGCCCACGAGCACCGCAACGCCGATTATCTCCCTGATCTACGGCTACCGCCCAAGTTGGAGGCCACCCCGTCGATGGCCGAGGCCGTGCGGGGAGCATCGATGGTTGTGATGGCGGTGCCCTCCCATGGGTTCCGGACCATCCTCGAGGAGGCCGTCGGCCTCCTCGACGCCGATGCCTGCGTCCTGAGCCTGGCCAAGGGCCTGGAGAAGGACTCGCTCAAACGCATGTCCGAAGTGATAGGCGAGGTGGCGCCGGGCCAGCGACTCGGTGTCCTGACCGGGCCCAACCTGGCCCGGGAGGTGGTGGCCGGCCAACCCACGGCCAGCGTGGTGGCGGCGGAAGACGAGGAGGTGGGCCGGACGGTTCAGTCGCTGCTGACCTCGGATACGTTCCGGGTCTATACCAACACCGACGTGGTCGGGGCGGAGATGGCCGGTGCCCTCAAGAACGTGGTGGCCCTGGCGGCCGGGATGGCCGACGGGATGGGACTGGGCGACAACACCAAGGCGGCCCTCATCACCCGGGGCCTGGCTGAACTCAGCCGCCTCGGTGTGGCCATGGGAGGCCGGCCGCTCACCTTCTCCGGTCTGGCCGGCATGGGCGACCTGGTGGCGACCTGTTACAGCCGCCAGAGCCGCAACCGCCACGTCGGTGAGCAACTGGGCCGGGGCCGGTCGCTCGACTCGGTCATCCGGGAGATGAGCATGGTGGCCGAGGGGGTGAAGACGGCCCCGGTGGCTCTGGCCCTGGCCCGGACCTACGGCGTCGAGATGCCGATAGCCGAGCAGGTGACCGAGGTTCTCGAGGGGCGCAAGAATGCCCGCCAGGTGATCCCGGCCCTGATGCTTCGTCAGGCCAAGGCCGAATTGGACGGTCTGCCCGATCCCGTGGAGAAAGAGAGCCAGTGACCGAGCCGCTTCCCATCCGCAGGACACGAGCCGAGCGGATCCACCGGGTGATTCTGCCCCGGGCCCGACGGGGACCGGTCTCGGAGGTTTCCATTTCGGCTCACCACGTGGGGGGTGAGCCCATCGGCTTCGCCGAGGCGGTCAGGGGCCGCTTCGAAGACTTCGGTGTCGGCCAGGCCTGGGGTCCGGCCTGGGACACCACCTGGTTCCGGGTCCGGGGGCAGGTGCCCACCGAGTGGACGGGCCGGTCGGTGGTGCTGGTGGTCAGGCTGGGTGGGGGCGGGGGCACCGGCTTCACCGCCGAGGGAATGGTGTGGCGGGACGGGGAGCCCATGCAGGGCATCAGTCCCAACCATGACGAGATCGTGGTCAACGCCGCGGCCGAGGGGGGCGAGTCCTTCGAGTTGTTCATCGAAGCGGCCGCCAATCCCCGGGTCGACTCCCGGAGCTTTCCGCCTCCGATGCACATGCCCGACTACGGAGGCCGCCCCACCCTGGTCCTGGAGGCCTGCCATCTAGCCGTGGCCAACCGGGAGGTGGAGGCTCTTTGGGAAGACTGGTCGCTCCTGTTGGAGATGGTCGAGCAGCTCCCGGCCGAGGAGGCCCGGGCGGCACAGATCCTCCACGCTCTGGACCGGGCTGGAAGGGCCCTGGATCAGTCCGACGTGGTGGGCAGTGCCGGACGGGCCCGAGCCGAACTGGTCCCGGTGCTGACCAAGCCGGCCAACGCCAGCGCTCATCGCTACGCCGCCGTGGGTAACGCCCATATCGACACCGCCTGGCTCTGGCCGCTGCGGGAGACGCGTCGCAAGGTGGCCCGGACCTTCTCCACTGCCATGACGCTGATGGGTGAATATCCCGAGTACCGCTTCGCCGCTTCCCAGGCCCAGCAGTTCGCCTGGCTGCAGGAGCAGTACCCGGGACTCTTCGAACGCATCCGCAAGAAGGTGGCCGACGGCCAGTTCGAGCCCATCGGGTCGATGTGGGTGGAAGCGGATTGCAATCTCCCGTCCGGAGAGTCCTTGGTCAGACAGGTGGTGCACGGAAAGCGCTACTTCGCCGAGGAGATGGGAGTCGACACCAGAGCCCTGTGGCTGCCCGACGTCTTCGGGTACCCCGCCAACCTGCCCCAGATACTGAGCTTGGCCGGGGTGCGCTGGTTCCTCACCCAGAAGCTGTCCTGGAATCAGTGGACGCACTTCCCCCACCACACCTTCTGGTGGGAGGGGATCGACGGCAGCCGCATCCTTTCGCACTTCCCCCCGGCTGACACCTATGTGGGGGACCTGTCGGTGCGAAACCTCGCTCACGGCGCCCGCAACTTCGCTCAGAAGGCCCTCACTGACCGGTCCATGTATCTCTACGGCTTCGGGGACGGCGGTGGGGGCCCGACCCGTCACATGCTGGAACGGGCCCGCCGCCTGGCCGATCTGGAGGGAGTTCCCCGGATCGAGCCGATGACCTCCACCGAGGCCTTCGAGGCTATCGAGGCCGAGTCTCCCGGGGAAGAACTGCCCGTCTGGGTCGGGGAGCTGTACTTCGAGATGCACCGCGGCACCTACACCACCCACGCCGAGGTGAAGCGGGGCAACCGCAAGCTTGAGTTGGCTCTGCGCGATGCCGAGCTGTGGTCGGCCGTGGCCGCCGAGTTGGGGGTCGAGTACCCCGATGCCGAGCTGGACGCGGCCTGGAAGAAGCTGCTCCTCCACCAGTTCCACGACATCATCCCTGGCTCGTCCATCCACTGGGTGTACCGGGACACGGCCGCCGATTACGAGGAACTGTTCGGAATCACCGACCATCTGATCGAGCGGGCCGCTGCCGGCCTGACCCGCTCGGTGTCGGCCGGACCGCCGGCCGGTGGTCGGGGTCGGGTGTTGGCCCTGAACCCGTTGTCGTGGGCCCGGCGGGAGGTGGTCGAGATCGACGGCGCCCCCGGCCTGGTTGAGGTCCCGGCCTGCGGCTGGTCGGTGCAGGTACCGGCCACCGAACACCCCGATGTGGCTCCGGTAATGGTCGGAGCCGACTGGATGTCCAACGGCCTGATCAGTGTTCGTTGGGACGAGCAGGGACTCATTGACTCCCTGGTGCACATCCCGTCCGGTCGTCAGGCCCTTCCGGCCGGAGCCAGGGCCAACCTTCTCCAACTGCACGATGACCATCCCAATGAGTACGAGGCCTGGGACGTCGATGTGGAGGCCTTCTCCTCTTCCGTCGATCTGGTCGAGGCCGAGTCGGTGGAGTTGATCGAGTCCGGGCCACTGCAGGTGGTGGTGGAGGTCGTTCGACGCGTTGGCGGTTCGCGGATCGTCCAGCGCCTTCGACTGCGGGCGGCCAGCCCTTATCTGGAGATCGAGACCGACATCGACTGGCGCGAGTCCCAGAAGCTCCTCAAGGCGGCCTTCCCCGTGGATGTGCACAGCCCCCGGGCCAGCTTCGAGGTCCAGTACGGCCATCTGGAGCGGGCCACCCATGCCAACACGCCTTGGGAGGCGGCCAAGTACGAGGTGTGTGCCCACACCTGGGCCGACCTGTCCGAGGCCGGCTTCGGGGTGGCCGTGCTCAACGATTGCAAGTACGGACACGACGTGCGCGCCAACGTCATCCGCCTCACCCTCCTGCGCTCGCCCACCTGGCCCGATCCGGTGGCCGATCAGGGTCAGCACCACTTCGTCTATGCCGTGATGCCCCACGCCGGGGATCTGGTGGCGGGCGGGGTGGTGGCCGCCGCCCACGCCCTCAACAGTCCGCTGCGGGTCCGGACCCTACCGCCGCCCACGTCTGGTACCGCCCCCGACTCCGGTGCCGCCGGCGTCCCCGGTGCCGCCTCGGTGGTGGAGGTCGATGATCCGGATGTGGTGGTGAGCGCGATCAAGCGGGCCGATGGCGGGGACGGCACGGTGGTCCGCCTCTATGAAGCGGCCGGCGGCCATCGCCGGGTGCGGATCCGGTGCTGCCTGCCGGGCCCGGTCGGCATGGAGCCTCTGATCGGCTCCCGGGTCGACCTGCTGGAGCGGCCCCTGGAGCCGCCTGTGGAAATCGAGGATCAGGCCACGGTCGTGGACCTTCATCCCTTCGAGATCGTCAGCCTGGTCTTCCGCCGGCCCTGAGGGCCCACTCCGGTTGGTGGCTCCCGTTCGGGGCCGGCGGCAGGTCCCAACCCGGCGGCGTCTCGCTCATGGATAGGGCCGGGGTCAGATAACGGATGTGCCCGTAGTGGGGCGTGTCCATCTCGGCCATGAAGGCGCTGAGATCTCCGAGTTGGCTCTGGTCCGGGCGCTCGACCGTGCCCAGGCTCTGGTACCACATGGCCGTCTGGGAGAGCGAGGTCTGCACGTGCCAGGAGCCGCCCTCCACCGCCCGACGGGCCAGGGCCACCATGGCCCCGTAGGCGGCCAGGTATCCGGTGGAGTAGTCGTTGACGGCCGCCGGTGCCAGGCGCGGTGCTCCGGAATTGTCAGCCATCCCCTCCGTCCAACTCATCCCGGTGGCGGCCTGGGCCAGCTGTTCCCACCCCGGCCGGGTGGACCACGGTCCGACGGAGCCATAGCAGTTCTCCGAGACGTAGACGATGCCCGGCCGGAGTTCGGCCAGCCGCTCGGGGGAGAGACCACGCCGGGCCAGCGTTCCCAGCCGGAAGCCCTGGGAGAACACATCGGCACCTCGCACCAGATCGAGCATGGCCTCCATCCCTTCGGCCCGGTCGAGATCCACCTCGGCCTGGCGCTTTCCGATCCCCGTCTCCACATCGAAAGGGCCGGTGGAGCCGAGATGGGCGGCGGTGATGTGAAGCACGTCGGCTCCGTGTTCGGCCAACGTCTTGGCGCAGGTGGGCCCAGCCAGGACCCGGGTCAGGTCCAATACCCGCACTCCTGAGGCCGGCCGGTCCCCGTCGGGCAGCGGCTGGGGATCGGCGGCGCCGATGCGGGTGATGCTCACCAGGGGCCTTCCCCGCAGCGCAGCCGCCTGCGGGTGGCCCGCCCACTCTGCCGGACTCATCACCACGCCGCCGCAGATGCCCCGCTGGATGAAGGCGTCCTGTAACTCGAAGGCGTCGCGGCGGGCCACGGCCGCGTCGATGTCCTCAGCGCTGGCCTCCTCCCCCAATCCGAGCTCATCGAGGATCTGAGGCCCGTCATGGAAGGACCCGTGGAGCTGGATGTGGCGCCCCCCGGCGGTGGCCACGATGCGGGTGAAGCGCAGGTTGCGCCGGACATCGACCGGTGGGGTCCGGTCCCGATCCAGGAACTGGACATGGGCGAAGGAGGTCAGAGCGGCGGCGGCATGGCGATGGTCGACGCGCAGGTGCTGCCGTCGACCCGTTTTCGTCTCCCACATCTGGTTGGCGGCCAGTCCGGTCAGCAGCCTGGCCACCGCCGCCCCCTCACTCAGCCGATGGGGTGAGGCCAGTACCGGGTCGGCGCCGGTGATCTCGAAGTCGGCGTCGGTGGGGACCGGGAGTCCGGCCAACTGGATGGCCCGCAGGACGTCTTGGCGTTCCATGGTGATCTCCCTCTTGGAACCTCGCCGGCCGGCGCGGAGGATACCGTGGGTGCTGTGACCAAGGCCGCTGCCACCACCGGCCGCCGCCGCCCGGTCGTCCATGGAAAGCCCCCGTCGCTCCGGCGTGAGCAGGAACTCTGGGCCAGTGGGCATGAGGTCGTGGTCGGCGTGGACGAGGTCGGCCGGGGGGCGTGGGCCGGTCCCCTGACGGTGGGCGCCGCCGTGCTGGCTCCGGGCCGGCGGGTCTACGGCGTAAGGGATTCCAAGATGCTCAGCGAGTTGCGCCGGGAGGAGCTCTTCGATCGGTTGGCCGGCTGGTGCCTGGCCTGGGCCGTGGGCCACGCCAGCCCGGCGGAATGCGATCGTCTCGGCATGTCGGCGGCCCAGCGCCTGGCCGCCTCCCGGGCCATCGACGGGCTGGGCCTGAAGCCGGATCAGGTTCTCATCGACGGCAACTGGGACTTCGTCGGGCGCAACACCTCCACCCGGATCGTCAAGGGCGATGCCACCTGTCTTTCCATCGCCACCGCGTCCATACTGGCCAAGGTGTCCCGGGACCGCATCATGCGGGCCGAGGCGCCGCATTTCCCGGCCTACTCGTTCGAGTCGAACAAGGGTTATCCCTGTTCCCGGCACGAGGCGGCGCTGCAGGCCTGGGGCCCGACCTCCATCCACCGCCGCCGCTGGGCCTTCATGGACCGTCTGGTCTGGTGGCGCCCTCCGGCCCCGCCTGTGCAAGGGGAGCTGTTATGACGCGCCGCCCGCTGAGATGCTCGGGCCGCCTTTTGGCCGGGGCCGGCCTCCTCGGCCTGCTCGCTCTGGGAGCGGCCGCCTGCGGGGCCGGTGACAACGGAGGAACGATCCAGACCCCTCCGACCAGTACCACCACGACCATGGGAGGCGCGTCCACGTCGAGCACGTTGCCGGGCGGGAGCTGATCGCGGCACCGGTGTCGAGGACGCGCCCGAACGACTGCGATCCGAGCGGGACGGGCCCTTCTGAGTCAGGATGGGGGCGGTGACCAACTTCGATCCGTGGGCCGCCATCCTCGAGCGTCTGGACGATGCGGCCAAGCTGGTGGGCCTCGATCCTGACATTCTCCGCATTCTCCGCACCCCGCGCCGTGTCCTGGAGGTGGCCGTCCCCGTGCGCATGGACAGCGGTCAGGTGGAGGTCTTCACCGGTTGGCGGATCCATCACAACACAACGCGCGGGCCCGCCAAGGGTGGCCTTCGCTTCCACCCGCAGCTGGACGCCCGGGAGGTGGCAGCCCTGGCCGCCGGTATGACCTTCAAGACGGCCGTGGCCAATCTGCCCTTCGGGGGGGCGAAGGGGGGAGTGCGTTGTGACCCGGCCCAGCTCTCCTCCACCGAGCTGGAGAAGGTTACCCGCCGCTACGCCCTGGAGATAATGCCGTTGCTGGGTGAGGACCGCGACGTTCCGGCGCCCGACGTCAACACCGACGGCCGGGTCATGGCCTGGTTGATGGACACCATCTCCACCGTGGCCGGCATGTCCGAGCCCGGCTCGGTCACCGGTAAGCCCCTGTCGATAGGAGGCACTCTCGGCCATACCGGGGCCACCGCCGCCGGGGTGGTGGTCTGCGTCCGGGCCGTGTTCCGGGAGACGGAGATCGGCATAGCCGGGTCGCGCGCCGTGATCCAGGGCTTTGGAAAGGTCGGAGGCCCGCTGGCCTTCCTGCTCTCTTCGGCCGGCATGCGGGTAGTGGCCATCAGCGACATCGGGGGCGCCGTGTACAACCCGGCCGGCCTCGACGTGGCCGCCCTTTCCGATCATGTGCGCAGCCATCGGACGGTGGCCGGATTCGATCGGGCCGACGCGCTGGCGGCCGATGACCTGTGGGGAATCGACTGTGAGCTGGCCGTTCCGGCCGCACTGGAGGGCGCCATAGACGACCACGTGGCCGCCCGGCTCGGAGCCAAGGTGGTGGTCGAGGCGGCCAACGGACCGACCACGCTGACGGCCGATCCCATCCTGGAGCGACGCGATGTGGTGGTGGTACCCGACATCCTGGCCAACTGCGGGGGAGTGACGGCCTCGTATTTCGAATGGGCCCAGAACCGCCAGGGTTACGCCTGGGACGAGCACACCGTGGCCGACCGCCTGCGGGCCGGGATGGACCGGGCCTTTGCCGAGGTCTGGGCCAAGGCGGAGACGCTGGGGGTGGGGATGCGACGGGCCGCCTTCGCCATCGGAGTCGAGCGGGTGGCCGAAGCCATCGAGGCCCGGGGCCTGTTCCCCTAGGGATCCGGGCCTGCGGCCGGGCCTGCGGCCCGCGGTCGCGTCAGGCGTCTGGGTCGCGGCGCGGTCCGGTGCTGACGTAGCCGGACCGGTAGTGGACGAGCGGTCGCTCCACCGGCCCCATCTCCACCGAGTCGATACGGCCCTGTACCAGCAACGACCAGCCCACCGTGCGGCTGTCCACCAGGGTGCAGGCGGCCCGGGTCTCGACGCCGCTGAGCGCCGGCCCTGCCTCGGTCTCGGTTATGGATACTCCCCGGAAGGGGTCATCGGGGTAGCGACCGGCCATCTGGTCTGACAGCCGGACGTCATTGGACCCGAGGACATGAACGATGAAGCGGCCGCTGGCCTCCGCCGCTTCCCACAGATCGCTGAGTGGGCCGACCAGGCCCAGGATGAAGGCCGGATCGCCTTCCCCGACCATGAGGGAGGAGACGGTCAGGCCCACCGCCCGCCGATCACGGGCCCAGGCCGTCCATACCGACACCGGGCTGGTCAGTCGCCCTCTCAGCCTCCGGCTGAGGTCTTTCTTCTCCTCCGGGGTCAGGAAGGGATCCGGTCCGCCGTGCCTGACCCATCCGTCCTCGCTCGACGGGTCGGTGGTCATGGGCGGAATATAAGGGGATGAGCGAACTGCCCGAGATTCACGGAACCGTGTCCGCCGGCTTCGAGCCCGTCAGGGAGGCCTTCGAGGCCAACTTTCGCGACCACGGGGAGGTGGGCGCATCCTGTGCCCTCACCCTGGATGGAGACATGGTCGTGGACCTCTGGGCCGGCCACGCCGACCGCCACGGACGGCCCTGGGAGAAGGACACCCTGGTCAACGTCTACTCGACCACCAAGGGCCTCACCGCTCTGTGCGCCCACATCCTGGCCGACCGGGGTCATATCGATTTCGACGCCCCCGTCAGCGAGTATTGGCCCGAGTTCGCCCGGGCCGGAAAAGACCGACTGCCGGTGCGTTACCTGCTCACCCACCAGGCCGGCCTGCCTGTCATCGACGCCGACCTGGCCCCCGGCTCCGCCCTGGATTGGGGCCGGATGGTCGAGGCCCTGGAACAGCAGGCGCCGGTCTGGGAGCCGGGCTCTCAGCAGGGCTATCACGCCGTGACCTTCGGCTGGTTGGTCGGTGAGGTGGTGCGCCGGGTGGCGGGGACGGCCCGCTTCGGGGATTTCCTGGCCGAAGCCGTGGTCCAGCCTCTCGGCCTCGACATCTTCGTGGGCACACCGGCCTCCGAGCATCACCGGGTGGCCGACCTGGTCCGGGAGCAGCCGACGGCTGGGGCGGCGGCCATGGAGCCGGCCCCGGACGAGACCCCGGAGGCCAGGGCCATGCGGGAACGGGTCATGGCCATGTTCACCCCCGGGTCGTTGGCCTTCCGTTCCCTGGGTCTGGCCTCGCCTCCGTTCGCGGCCGGCAACAACAGTCCCGAGTGGCGTTCGGCTGAGCTCCCGGCGGCCAACGGGCACACCAATGCCCGGTCCCTGGCCCGGCTCTACGGCGTCCTGGCCCGGGGCGGCGAGGTGGACGGCGTGCGCCTGCTCAGCCCCGGAGCCGTGAAGCAAGCGGCCGCCGAGCAGGTCTGCAGTCCCGATGCCGTGCTGGTCATGGAGACCCGGCGCTCCCTCGGTTTCATGCTGCCCGTGCCCGGCCAACCTGATAACCGGGGCCCCAACTCCTTCGGCCATGCCGGCGCCGGCGGCTCCCTCGGCTATGCCGATCCGGACCGGGGGATCGGGTTCGGTTACACCATGAACAAGATGTGGAACCTGGCCTCGTTCATGACGCCTGACCCCCGGGCCCAGTCTCTTATCGCCTCGGTCCACCGCAGCCTGGACGCCTGACCGCCGCGGGTGGCCTGGGGCGGAGGTCCGGTGTCGGACTGGGAGCCCGGCTCCCCGGTCCACTGGCAGATGGCCAACGGGGAAGAGCCTCGCGACCTGGACCAGGTCGTGCTGGAGGCCGATCCCTACCGCCGGCTGTCCTACACCTGGCACAACTACCAGCCCGACCACATGGATCTGTTCGGGTGGAGCGAAGAGCAGTTTGCCGAGCTGGTGAAGGAGCCCCGCAGCACGGTGACCTTCGACTTGGAACCGGTCGGTGACACGGTCAAACTGACCGTTCTCCACGCCGGCTTCTCCTCCCCCACCGAGATGTACCAGGCGATCAGCCAGGGCTGGCCTGCGATCCTCTCAGCCCTCAAGTCGCTGCTCGAATCCTCCGACCCCGTGGCCGCCCCGGGCAGGTGATCCGGGCGCCCGGGGCGAAGCAAGGTTGAGTAACCCTCGAGGAGGTCTTCAACTTGCACCGGGTCGGGATGGGCAGACTGGCCGGGCGGGCTCTGGCCGCCTGGTTGGTGGCCGGCATGGTCGGGGCTGTGATTCCGGCCACGGCTGCGGTCGCCGCCACCACAGCCCGGCGGACCACGGCGTCCGGCTGTACCCATGCCGTGCTCGTCCTATCGGCCATGCCCCTGGAGCTGAGCCCATTGGTGGCGGCGGCCAGGTTGGTGCCCTCCGACACCGTCCACATGAACGGCCGGGTCTTCTACGTCGGGACGCTGGCCGGTGATCCGGTGGTGATGGCCATGACCCGCATCGGGGTAGCCAACGCCGAGCAGACCACCACCGACGCCATGGAGCATTTCCACTGTTCGTTCCGGGCGGTGGTCTTCTCCGGTGTCGCCGGCAGCACCTATGACATAGGCGACGTCGCCATACCGGCCCGATGGACGCTCGACGGCGGAAAGACTTGGTTGACCCAGGACGCCCGCATGTACAAGATCGCTTCAGGTCTGGCCGGCGCCAGGAAGGTGAGGCTGACCCAGAACCTGCCCGCCGGTGATCCGGCTTGTGCCTGTGAGGGCCCTGACGTGGCCACCCCCATCCACCTGCCCAACCCCGTCGAGGTGCGCATGGGAGGGGTGGGCGAGACGACCGATCCCTTCGGTGGCTACGCCGTGCCCTGCGTGCCCGGGGGCGGGGACATCGCCGGCTGCGAGCCCTGCGTGCTGGAGGGCGATCCGGTCTATGACGCTTCCGACTTTTCCGACCGGGCTCCGGCCGTGGCGACTCCCGGGTTCCTGGAGGCGCTGTTCTCCTCCAACACCTCCAGCGGTGACAACGTGGCCGCTTCCGATGAAGAGACAGCCGGAGTGGCCACGGTGGCGGCTCGCTTCCATGTTCCCTTCCTTGGGATCCGGGCCGTTTCCGACGGAGCCGGTGACCCTCTGCACCTGCCCGGCTTTCCAGCCGAGTTCTTCGTCTACCGACAGCTGGCGGCCAACAACGCCGCCGCCGTCACCATCGCCTTCCTCAAAGACTTTGCCTACGCTCCGGGTCGTCGGTGAGCATCACCGAGCCCAGGACCCATCCTTGGAACCGGGACTTCCGCTGGACCGAGCACAGTGCGTCCGGCGCCGGTCTCTCGGTCGAGCAGGTGAGCCAGTTCGACCACGACGGCTTCACCATCGTCCCCGACCTCCTCGACGCGCCCGAGGTGGCCCGCACCGTGGCCGAGGTCGATGAGGTGGAGCGGGCGGGCGAGGAGTTCCTGCGCCGCCAGCCCGACCAGCGGATGAGCATCGCCGAGGCCGGCGCCATCACCTTCACCACCCATCTGGTGACCCGTTCCGGGTGGCTGCGCCAACTGGCCGCCCACCCGCGCATCCTGGCCGTCTGCACTGATCTGGTCGGGCCCGACGTGCGGCTGTACTGGGACCAGGCCGTCTACAAGAAGCCGGAAAAGCCCCGTCGCTTCCCCTGGCACCAGGACAACGGCTACACCTTCGTCGAGCCCCAGGAGTATCTGACCGTCTGGGTGGCCCTGACCGACGCCACTTTGGACAACGGTTGCCCTCAGGTCGCCACGGGCCTGCACCGGCTGGGGACCCTGCGCCACCACTACGTCGATCCGCTCGGTTTCGAGTGCCTTGGCGACCACCCCCAACCGGCCGTGGCCGAGGTCCCCGCCGGCGGCGCCGTGGTCTTCTCCTCGCTGACGCCTCACTTGACCGGGCCCAACACCAGCGGCCAGGTCCGCAAGGCCTACATCCTCCAATACGCCCCCACCGGCTCGGTCATCCTGCGGGGCGATCCCCGCCAGGACCCGTCCGAGCGGGTGGCAGCCGATGATCCGGCCCGCCAGTACGAGGTCCTCCGGGACGGCCGGCCGGTGGCCCCCCCGCCCCTGCCCTGACCACTGAGCGTGTCGAACGTCTGTTCGATACGCTGGCGGCATGGAGGTGGCGGAGCTTCTCGAACGAGCCCGGCCGGTCGCCCTGGCCGCCCAACGCGCCCTCCCGGTCACGCCCGCCCTGACCTCCCTGCTGCCCGGAGGCTTGCGCCGGGGCAGCACCGTGGCCATCGGGACCGGGGCCGGGACCGGAGCTGGTGCCACCTCGTTGCTGCTGGCCCTCCTGGCCGGGGCGTCGGCTGAAGGCTCGTGGGTCGCCCTGGTGGGGATGCCCGAGGTCGGGCCCGAAGCAGCTGCCTCCATGGGTATCGACCTGGGCCGCCTGGCCCTGGTGCCCGACCCGGGTGAGCAGTGGCCGGCGGTGGTGTCCGCCCTCCTGGACGGCATCGAACTGGTGGCCGTCCGTCTCGGCGGCCGCCTGCGGCCCCGCCCGGTGGAGGCCCGGAGGCTGGCGGCCCGGGCCCGGCACCAGTCCTCCGTCCTGATAGTCACCGGGACACCCTGGCCCGAAGGCTGTGACCTGTCCCTGGACGTGGTGGCGGGGGAGTGGGATGGGCTGGGCGCCGGGTACGGCAGCCTGACCCGGCGCCGGGTGGAGGTGGCCGTCGGCGGCCGCCGGGCCGCCTCCCGTCGCCGTCAGGCCGCCCTGTGGCTCCCCGATGAATCCGGCCGCCCCGAACCCGTCGATGACACTCTGGTCGCACTACACCCGTGACGCGCACCATGGTGGTGTGGTGCCCGGACTGGCCGGTGGTGGCCAGTGGTGTGGCCGGCCCGGTGGCCGTGATCCACGCCAACCGGGTGGTGGTCGCTTCGGCTGAGGCCCGGGCCGAGGGAGTCCGCGTCGGACAGCGGAGGCGTCAGGCCGAAGCGGCCTGTCCCGGGCTGTCCATCGTGGGCCGTGATGAGGACCGCGACGCCCGCGCCTTTGAGCCCCTGGTGGCGGCGGTGGCGGGCTTTTGTCCCACCGTGGAGGTGATTCGGCCGGGACTGTGCGCCTTTTCGGCCCGGGGCCCGGCCCGCTACTTCGGCGGGGAGGAGTCACTGGCCCGCCAGGTGACCGAGGCGGTCGACGCCGCCACGGTGGCGGCTTCCGGGACCAGGGGAGAGGGGTGCCGGGTCGGGGTGGCCGATGGCCCCTTTGCCGGGACCCTGGCCGCCCGCCGGGGCCGGATCGTGCCGCCGGGGGCGACGGCGGAGTTCCTGGCCCCGCTTTCCGTCAAGGAACTGGGCCGGCCCGAACTGGCCGACCTCCTGGAACGCCTGGGGGTGAGGACGCTGGGCCGGTTGGCCGCCCTGCCGGCGCCCCAGGTGCTGAGCCGGTTCGGATGGGAAGGGGCGGCGGTCCATCGTCTGGCCCGGGGGATGGACGAGAGGCCGTTGGACGCCCGCCGGCCGCCTGAGGATCTGTCGGTGGAGGACGAGTTGGATCCGCCGGTGGAACGGGTCGACACGGCCGCCTTCGTGGCCAAGGCCCTGGCCGACCGCCTCTATGCCGGGTTGGTCGATGGCGGCTGGCGCTGCACGCTGGTGCGGATCGAGGCCGAGTCCGAGCACGGGGAATCACTGTCCCGGACCTGGCGTCACGACGGCACCTTCAGCGCCGCCACCCTGGCCGAGCGGGTGAGATGGCAGCTGGACGGCTGGCTGACCGGGCCGTCCCGGCCGACGGCCGGGCTGACCAAGCTGCGTCTGGTCCCCGAGGAGATGGTGGTCGACCACGGGACCCAGCTCGGCTTCTGGGGTGGGATGGCCGAGGCCGACCGGCAGGCGGCCCGGGTGCTGGCCCGGGTGCAGTCGATGATCGGCCCGGATGGCGTCCTCACCGCCGTCCTGGATGGCGGGCGATCCCCGATCGAACGGGCCACCCTCGTTCCCTGGGGCGACCAACGCACCCCCCGCCGCCGCCCCGAACTGCCCTGGCCCGGCCGCATACCTCCTCCCGCCCCCGCCCTCACCAGTGCGCCGAGCGCCTCCGTCGCCCTGGAGGACTCCCGGGGTCGCCCGGTGGTGGTCAACGGCCGGGCTGAACCGAGCGGTGCGCCGGCCACCCTCCGTCCCGACCGCGGTTCCGAACTGAGCGTCAGCGGTTGGTCGGCCCCCTGGCCGTGTCAGGAGCGGTGGTGGGATCCCGACGGTCACCGTCGCCGGGCCTGGATGCAGGTGACCGTGGACGACGGCCGCGCCTTCCTGCTGGCGGCCGAGGGTGGCTGCTGGTGGGTCGAAGCCGTCTACGACTGAGCCTGCCCTGCACCCGACTACTCCCCGGTGCCGGTGCCCTCGTTCGCCCAGCGCTGGTGCATGAGCCCGTGATCGGTGTGGACGGCCATGATGCCCCCGACCGTCCCGTCGGCCCAGGGGGCGCCGGGGATCTTGGAGGCCAGCTGGTCATCGTTCAGCTCGGCCAGCAGGGCCAGGGTGTCAGAGCGGACGGCGGCGCCGATGCGAACCAGTTCGTCCACCGGCTGGCCGTCGTTCTCCACCTTCCACTTCTCGGTGAAGGCGTGGACGTAGGCCATCACGTCCTCTCGCGAGCGCAGAGCCGAACCGGATTCATCGACCAGCTCCCGGTCCATCCCCTGCTCGCCCTCAATGTGCCGGCGCACCATGGCGTTGAAATTGCGCTCGATCAGGGTAGTGTGGATGAAGTGGTCCGCATAGGACCACCACGAGTCCGGGTCGTGCTCGCTGCGGGTTCGGGGCCGGCGCAGTTCTTCCTCGTCCATTCCGGCCAGGCGCTCGAGGGCCTCGGCCCGGCCCCGATTGAGCTTTATCTCTATCTCGATCCTGTTCACGGGCGGAGACTAGAACCGGCCGGGGTCAGCTGCAGCCGTCCCCGATCAGGTCGGTGTTCCTGGCTCGATGGCTCCCGATGTGGAAGTCGTAACCGGAGCAGAAGTAGAAGGACAGATCGGCGTTGCGGTTGATGGTGACGGGCTTCCACCGACCGCCGCCCACCGGCTGGAGATAGGACAGCGTGGTGGCCAGGAGTCTCTGGTCGGCTCCGGGTTCGTGCTTCAGGTACTCATCCAGCCAGGCCTGGGTGTAGTAGCTGGCCATGGCCTGGCCCCAGGCCGAGGCGGGCAGGATCGGGGGCTCATCCGTGTAGTCGAGGTGGGTCGACGCCCGGGGGACGATGAGCATGGAGTCGACCCTGTGGGCCACCCAGGTGTCGAAGCCGGTCTGTTCCTCCCGCCCCGGGTTGGGCGCCCTGGACGGATCGGGGGGAGTGGCCGAGCCGCCCGGAGCCGCCGGGCAGGGCTCGAAGGACGAGCAACTCGCCTCCCAGTAGGGCTGGGGCTCGAAGCCGTACTCCGACTGCATCCCGAGAGTGGGCACCTTGGGCACGACCGGTCCGGGGAGGGAGCCGAGCTGGGCCTGGTCATCGCTGATGGCGGCGGGAGTGGCGGTGATCTTGTCCAGAGCGACAGCCGCCTCGATGCGCGGGTCCGCTCCCTGCAGGTAGGAGGTGCTGACCGCGCCGGTCGAGTGGCCGATCAGGGCGACCCGGGTGGTACGCCCGGGTGTGACCGTGTGACGGTCGGGGCTGTGGTCGAACAGCTGCCACCACGGGTTGTAGGCCGCCACCGAAGCGGCCGTCGGGGTCTTCGGGTACGGATGGACGGGGTTGGAGAGGAGGAAGGTGATGGCGTCCTCGGTGTCCTGGTCGAAGCTCACCTGCTGCTCGGAGGGGACGCCGGCACACGAGGTCGCCTGGTCGGCGGTCGCCTTGGAGCCGCAGCCGGGCAGGCCGGGGTCAGCGCCCTGGTGGGGAAAGGTCTCGCTGGTGCCTTGGCCCTGCACATCGAAGGTCAGAACCAGGTAGCCGCGCTCGGCCAGATCCTCGGCCAGCCAGCTGTAGACGCCGGCCGACGCCTGGATGGACCCGGTGGTGATGACCACTCCCGGCAGTGGGAAGGCGATCCGTAGATGGGTGTAGGGATCGCGGGCATGGGCCAGGGGCGCAAAGAGATGCCCGGACAGGGCGGCGCCGTCGCCGGCCGTGAAGTGGACGGCCAGCTCCCGGCCCCTGGTCCCGGCCCAGTCGGCCCGATCGGGGTTGCCGGCGTTCCAGCCCGGCACCAGGTTTCCCCCGGTCAGAGCGGGATCGGCCGGGTTGGCGGCCTGGTAGGACATCTGGGCGAGCCAGGTCTGGGCGATGGCCGGGGGCAGTCCGGTCAGGTAGGCCGGGTTGGTGAACTCACCGCCGGGCCCCAGGTCCCGCCCGAAGGCGTTGTCGATGTTGGCCACGTCCCGGGCCAGGTAGGCCGGACTGCCCGGAACGGGCCCACTCGAGGCCCGGGCCGGAACCGGGGCCGCCAGCATCCCCAGGGCCGCCAGGCCGGCTGCGGCCGTCAGAAGGAGCCGGCGGACCATGATCTTCCAGTTCCCCGCCGGCCCGGGTTAGTCCTGCCTGGGGTTGTCATTGCGCTTATCCGCACCAACTAGCACACGAACAGATGTTCGTATATGTTCGCACCCATGGGTTGGAGGAATCCACCGGTTCCCTGGAAGGAGCTGGAGCGTCGGCTGGGGGGCGCCAGCACCAGTCCCGAGCCCCTGGCCGTCTACGTCAAACGCCGCGGGCGTGATCCAGGCGCCGGCGGGACGGAAGCCGAGGCCGGCGGGGCTGGGGCCCCCGCCGGCAGTGGCGGGCGGGCGAGCGGAGCGAGCAATGCACGTGGTCCGAAGGACCCGGGTGCCCGCCACCAATATGCGGAGCTGCACTGCCATTCCAACTTCAGTTTTCTGGACGGGGCGTCGCATCCCGATGAGTTGGTGGACCGGGCGGTGGAGCTGGGGCTCTCAGCCCTGGCCGTCACCGACCATGACAACCTGGCCGGGGTGGTCCGCTTCTCCGAGGCGGCCCGGGCGGCCGGACTGCCCACCGTCTTCGGCGCTGAACTCACCCTCGGCCTGTCCCGGTCCAGCAACACCACCGCCAGCGCCGATCCGGAGGGCAGCCACGTGCTGCTGCTGGCCAAGGGTCCGGAGGGCTACGCCCGGCTGTCCCGCACCATCACCGAAGCTCAGATGAGAGGAGGGGAGAAGGGGAGGCCTCTGGCTGACCTGGACCTGTTGGGTTCCCATCACGGCGGGCACTGGATGGTGCTCACCGGGTGCCGCAAGGGGGCCGTGCCCCGGGCCCTGGTCGAGGAAGGCCCCTCGGCCGCCGGGCGCGAGC